>PPCM01000486.1_pt1 | contig 34491 bp, 30 predicted proteins | sample 1555541 | NCBI WGS metagenome assembly PPCM01 (sample SAMN05284479, study PRJNA326546) | Marine sediment metagenome, whole genome shotgun sequencing project. | isolation source: marine sediment | place: Germany: Wadden Sea | collected 2012-09-05
AATACTTGATAAAGCAAGTATAGTTGATATTGTAAGTGAATATGTTGAATTAGAAAAGAAGGGCAAAAATTATGTTGGACTTTGTCCTTTTCATGGTGATACCAACCCCTCGATGAGTGTTAGTGAAGAGAAAAAAATCTTCAAATGTTTTAGTTGCGGTGCTGGTGGGAACGCTATTAAATTTGTACAAGACTTCGAAAAAATCCCATTTGTTGAAGCTGCAAAAAAAGTTGCTAGCAGAGTAGGAATCGAGATTGATGTTCGCGTATCTAGATTCAAAAAATATCACAACATCAATAAAGAAGCATCAGACTTTTATTCTTTTTATTTACAAAACTCTACGGAAGGTAAATCTGTTAAATCTTATTTACAAGGTAGAGGGATCTCAGATGCTACCGTTAGACAATTTGAGATCGGATACGCTGGTGAAGGAAATCTATTGTACAAGTCATTACGAAAGAAGCAAATAGAACCATTAGATATCATCACAACAGGGTTGGCCAATAAAGGAGAAAACCATTATTACGATACATTCCGAAACAGAATTATGTTCCCAATCTGGGATAGTTCTGGAAATATCGTAGGGTTCTCTGGTAGAACTGTAGGTAACACCGACCAGGCAAAATATGTAAACTCAAGCGATTCATCTTTATTTAGAAAAGGAGAAATCCTATACAACTTCCATAAAGCAATACAACCTATCAAACAAAAAGGGCGTGTTGTATTAATGGAAGGATTTATGGATGTTATCGCAGCATATAACGCCGGTATTGAAGAAGCAGTAGCAACAATGGGGACTGCTTTAACAAGCAAACATATTGAATTACTAAAAAGATTTACCAATAAAGTTATCATCTGTTTTGATGGAGACAATGCGGGTCAACAAGCTGCATACAAGTCTTTAAACAGTTTAAGAGGTTTAGATGTCCGAGTTGTAAAACTTCCGGAAGGATTAGACCCTGACGATTTTATTAAAGATAACTCTAGTGAGGATTTTGTAAAGTTAGTTGATGAAGCACAATCTATGTTGGACTTTATCTTTGACTTTAATCTAAAACAAGTAGATCGTAGTAACATCCACGAACTAGAAAAATTCAAAAAGGCTATCTTTAGTCTTATTGAAAAATCAAGTAATGTTCAAATTGAATTATATTTAAACAGATTATCACAGGAATTATCTGTTAGTTATGAGTCTATTAAAGGTGATTTTGACACAAGAAACACACCTCGAACGATTACAAAAGTGCAAAAAGTAGCAAAACCAAAATACAAATCAGCTGAGGATACTCTAATTTCATACATGTTAACAGGTAAAAACAACGCATTAACACTACATGGACAAATAAAAGATAAGTATGTTGACTCTATGAATGAAATGGTCATTGATAATCTAATGAGGTACTACAAAACATATTCATTGTTTGTAGGGGATGAGTTTATTTCAACTTTATCTAAACCTTTAAAAGATTATTTTATGGACATGAATTTTATGGGACAAACATATTTTACACAAAAAATGGTCGAGGATTGTGTTAATACTATAGACGAATACCAGTTAATTCAAAAAAAAGAGTATTTGCTAGATGAAATAAATAAAACTCAAGGTGAAAAAAAAAGATCTTTACAAATTGATCTTTATAACATTGAGAAACAATTGAAAGGGGCAAAAAAGAATGAGTAAGAAAAATCAAGACCTAAACCCTATGGACGTATTGTTGGGAAAAGGAAAAGCTGAAGGTTTCATTACAATTAACGATATTAAAAAAGTTTTCCCTGAAGAAAATGAAGAATTTGAAAAATTCTTAAATAAAATTACTACCATGGATATTGATGTAGTAGGTGACGAAGATTTAGTTGAATATACTGTTGACGGTTCAAATTTAGATGACTTAGATGTAGATGAAGAAACACTACAAGCTGATGAGATTGTAAAATCTTTAGAAGATGAATACAGAAAATCTAAAGCAGAGAATATTGTAGATTTTGTTAAAAGTGATGACCCGGTAAGAATGTACTTAAAAGAAATAGGACAAGTAGATTTATTATCTGGTAAGGAAGAAGTAGAAATAGCAACAAAAGTAAAAGATGGTATGAACGCTAGAGAAGAATGGGACGCTTTAATCGAAGAAGGTACTGAAGTAACGGATAGAATGAGAAACAACTTCGAGATTAGAATCGGTACTGGTGAAGTAGCAAAAAATCACTTAGTAGAGGCAAACTTACGTTTAGTAGTATCAATTGCTAAAAAACATGTTGGTAAAGGCCTTCAATTCTTAGATTTAATCCAAGAAGGTAATATCGGTTTAATGAAAGCAGTATATAAATTCGATCACACCAAAGGATATAAATTCTCTACATATGCAACATGGTGGATTCGTCAAGCAATCACTAGAGCAATTGCTGACCAAGCTAGAATTATCCGAATTCCAGTACATATGGTAGAGCAAATTAACAAAGTGGTACGTCTTCAAAGAAAAATGACACAAGAGTTAAGAAGAGAACCTACTCCTCAAGAACTAGCAGATGAGTTGGGAATTACAGTAGAAAAGGTAAAAGTAATAAAAAAAATCTCTCAAGATCCTGTTTCATTGGAATCACCAGTAGGTGAGGAGGAAGATTCAACACTAGGAGATTTCATTCCAGATCAAGATGCATTAAATCCTATTGAATACACTACGAAAGAGATGTTAAAAGTTGAATTAGATAAAGTATTAGAAACATTAACAGATCGTGAAGAAAAAGTATTACGTATGAGATTTGGACTTCTAGACGGAAAAACTAGAACATTAGAAGAAGTTGGTAAAGAGTTCGGTGTTACTCGTGAAAGAATTAGACAAATTGAAGCAAAAGCGTTAAGAAAATTACGTCATCCTTCAAAGAGTAAACGATTAATGGACTTTATCCATAATCAATAATGAAAATATCAATTAGATTACAAGAGTGCGCTAATCATGTAGCTCCGTACACGAAAGTAGCGGATGTAGGTACAGATCACGCACTCTTACCTATATATTTGGTACAAAACAATATTGCAACGCACGTCATTGCATCAGATGTTAGAGAGGGACCATTAGGATTTGCCAAAAGGAATGTTCAAAAAGAAGGACTTAATAACATTGAAATCATATTGAGCGATGGAATAAAACACATCAATAATTCCATTGAAGTTGTTATTGTATCTGGAATGGGTGGGAAGTTAATCTCAGATATAATCTCTGATAACTTATACAATGTTCAAAGATTAATACTTCAACCGAACATGGCTTCAGACTTGGTAAGAGAAAAACTGCAAGAAATTGGATTTAATATTATTAAAGAAGAGATTATATCAGACAATGATATCTACTATGAGATAATCGTTGCCGATAGAGGTACGATGAAACTATCTTCAAAAGAAAAATTATTTGGACCTATCTTGTTAAAAGTAAAATCAGATAATTTCCAAAATTACTGGAAAGAAGAACTTACTAAACTTCAAAATATTATTAAAAACGTACCTAAGGAACATGGAAATTATCAAAAATTAGATGATTTAATCAAGCAAATTCAGGAGGTATTATGAAACTAAAAACAATATATGAAAAATTAGACAGAGCATTTCCATTTGAATTGCAAGCGGACTTCGATAACTCTGGATTAACAATTGGTAGCATGGATAAAGAAGTTTCCAACGTTATGTTTACTCTTGATATCACAAAAGCAGTAATCGAAGAGGCTATTGAAAGAAATATAGATTTAATCATTGCACATCATCCTGTCATTTTCTTTCCTCTAAAAGCAATTGATTACGATGCATATTATGCGTCACTAGTTAGAGATTTAATTCTTCATGACATTGCCGTCATTTCTCTACATACAAATTATGATGTAGGCGAACATGGAATGAACTTTCAATTGTTAGACGCATTGAAACTAGAAAATATTCAACCATTAGAAGGATATGAATATATTTCATTTGGTGAAACAGATCAATCAATGGATCATTTCCTTGATTTAGTTCGTAGCACATTTAATAGAGATGACATGAGATTTGTAGGAAACAAAGACGTACACTTAAAAAAAGTTGCAGTTACTGGTGGTTCAGGAGGGTTATATGAGTGGATTGATGCCGTTAAAGCACACAATATCGATTTATACATAACTTCAGATGTAAAATCACCCGTTGCAAGATATGCAAAAGAACAAGGTGTAAATATACTAGATGTATCTCATAATGTTGAAGAGATATTTGGATTAAACTTGTATAGTTTATTCGAAGAAGAAGATTTGTCATTATACATATCAAAAATAAATACAGACCCATTTGACTTTTTATAATCAAGGGTCTTTTTTTATACTTAAGGACTTATATAACCAGTAAGGTATATATATTTATAACATTAATTAGAAAAAAACTAATTTCGTTGACTGTGAATGTTAGGTTTGCTAAACTTTCAATGTAAAAAAAATACTTACGCATTGAAGGGGATAAGAAATGAAAAGAGTTATATTATTATTACTAGTATTAACTGCACTGGTTATGACTGGTTGTACACAAGAAAAAGAGGAAGTAGTTAATTTATATACAAGCCGTCATTATGATGCTGATCAAGCATTATTAGATGCTTTCACGGCTGAAACAGGAATAAAAGTAAATGTTGTAAAAGATGATGGAAGCACATTAATTACAAGATTAGAAACAGAAGGTGAAGATACAGAAGCAGACTTATTTATTACAAGTGATGCAGGAAACTTAGAAATCGCAAAGAGTAAAGATTTATTGCAACCTGTTAATTCAGAAGTGTTAAACAATAACATTCCATCTAATTTGAGAGATGCTGAATCAATGTGGTTTGGTTTAACAATGAGAGCTAGAGTAATTGTTTACTCATTAGATAGAGTTAATCCATCTGAGTTATCCACGTATGAAGACTTAACATCAGAAAAATGGAATGGTAAAGTATTAGTTCGTTCAGCTTCTAATATGTATAACCAATCGTTATTAGCTTCGTTAGTAGCTACAAAAGGTTATGACGACGCAAAATTATGGGCTCAAGGTGTGAGAGACAATATGGCAAGAACACCTGAAGGAAATGACAGAGCACAGGCAATTGGTATTGCTGCAGGAATTGGGGATGTAGCGATTATGAACACATATTACATTGGAAAAATGATTCATTCTGATGAAATAGAGCAAACTGAAGCAGTAACAGAAGTAGGAGTTTTCTTCCCAAATCAGGGTGAAGGTGGTACACATGTTAACATCTCAGGAATCGCATTAATAAAACATGCAAAGAATAGAGGTAATGCTGTTTTATTAATGGAATACTTATCAAGCGAAAAAGCTCAAGAAACTTATGCATCTACAAATTATGAGTATCCTGTAAACCCAAATGTTGAACCCAGTGAGTTGTTACAGTCTTGGGGTGCGTTTGAAACACAAGATATCAACCTAAGTTTGCTTGGAAAATACAACAAGGATGCTGTAGCAATCTTTGAAGAAGTAAACTGGGATCATCAATAAAGCAGCGAGTGCTGCTTTTGCACTGTAAGGAGTGTTATTATGAAAAACGATTTAAAAATCTGGAAAATTTTTTCAGCAGCTTTAACAATTATTTTGATTATTCCAATTGGAATATTATTAGTATATTTATTTACTCCTAACAGTGAATTTTTTAAAACAATTGTTGAAAACACATTATTCAGTTATATAAAGAACACGTTAATATTATGTCTCTCTAGTGCGCTATTAGCTGGAGTGATTGGATATGCATTAGCGTATTTAACAACATATTATGAGTTTCGATTTAGCAAATACTTAGGGTTTTTATTGATATTACCCTTAAGCATTCCAGCATACATTGCTGGTTACACATACGAGGGAATGTTAAATTACACCGGTGTAGTACAAAGTACATTACGTGATATGAGCATTACAGTAAATCAGAACTGGTTTGACATATTGAGTATGCAAGGAGCAATCTTTATATTTGCGATCACTCAATACCCTTACGTATACTTGATTAGCAAAAGTTATTTAGCGAAACACACACAAGGATACATCGAAGCTGCTAGGACGATGGGAAGTAATAATCTTAATATATTAAGAAAAATAATCTTACCGCTTTCCAGACCCGCAATCATTGGTGGTGTAACATTAGTATTATTAGAAGTTTTAGCGGATTACGCCGTAGTCACATTTTTTGGGATTCCTACCTTTACAAGTGCCATTTTCAAAACCTGGTACGGATTAGGTGAACACAATTCAGCAATAAAGTTAGCCTTAATGGCCATGTTTATTGTAATTACTATATTGATTATTGAAAAACTACTAAGAGGAAACAAAGGGTATTCTAGTACAACTACAGTAATCAAAAATATCAAAAAAGAAAAACTAACTGGATTTAAAAACATTCTGGCAACAGGCTTTGCTATTGCAATATTCCTATTAGGTTTTGGGTTCCCAGTTATGCAGCAAATAGCCTGGGCAATTAGAGAAACAGATAAGTTTGTTTCTACAGGATTGTTCAGTTTAATCTACACAACAGTAACAGTAGCTTCAATTGCCACAGTGATTATCATAGTTGTATCATTAATCATTGCAAATGTATTAAGGCTCGGAAATCCATTGATAAAAAAATTTGTGTCAAACGCTTTATTACTCGGTTACTCGATGTCAGGTGCTATTATTGCACTGGGTGTATTAATTATATTTGTATTTGTTGATCGTAACATGGTGTGGTTTTATAGGTTGTTTAATCCTGATAGTAAAACACTTCTACTAACTCTAAGTCCCGTGATATTAGTGTTTGCATATTCAGTTAGATTTTTAAGTGTTGGCTTCAACAACATATTATCGAGTTTCGAAAAACTAGGAAACAAATATCATGAAGCTTCAAAAACGATGGGTTACAACACTACGAAGACATTCTTTAAAGTAGATATACCAATGTTAAAATTTACAATTATAAACTCCTTTATATTAGTATTCATAGATATCGTAAAAGAAGTAACCATAACTTTAAAACTGAGACCATTTAATTACGATACCTTAGCTACAAAAGTGTTTCAGTACGCTACAGACGAACAAATACCGGTAGCATCATATCCGTCATTAGTCATAATTGGAATTTGCATTGTAGCGATTATTTTATCAAACAAAGTATTGAGAGGTAGAACGTATGCTTAGATTAAGCAATATTGATTTTGGGTATTCAAAGGATGAGCCTGTATTAAAAAATTTCAATTTGGAAGTACAAGAAGGTGAGACATTAGCTATTTTAGGGTCATCAGGATGTGGTAAAAGTACAATCCTTCGCATCATCGCTGGACTTGAATCACCACAAAAAGGTTGTATTAAAATAAACAACGTAGACTTTACCAAAGTTCCGACGAATAATAGAGAAATAGGATTTGTGTTCCAAGAGTATGCTCTGTTTCCTCATATGAACGTTGAAAAGAATATTGGATATGGACTTCACAAAAAAGATTCTGTCAAAGTTAGAAGTACGGCTGAGATGGTTGGTATCGGCGAGTTACTTCACAGGTATCCCCATGAGCTAAGTGGAGGACAAAGACAAAGAGTCGCCTTAGCAAGAGCGATATGTTATTCTCCAAAGTTATTATTATTGGATGAACCATTCAGTAATTTAGACACAAAATTGAAAGATCAAATTCGTTTAGACCTTAAGAAAATCTTATCTAAAACGAATATAACTACAATCCTGGTGACGCATGATGAAGAAGATGCAAATTCACTAGCTGATAAAATTGTGAGTTTATGATTTTTATAAATTACATATGCTATGTTATAATTAAGTAGGAGTTGGTACTATGGATAGATATGAAGGTGTATATGAAGAGTTACGTAGCAAAGGTCTACGTATTACAAAGCAAAGAAAAGAAATTGTAAATATTTTAGAAGGTAGACATTTAACCTTCCAAGAAATTAAATTGGAATTACAAAAACGTGGGTTTAAAAATTTAGCTACCCTTTATAATAATATTGATTTCTTATTAGAACATAATTTGATTATAGAATTGCACATTAATGGTGTGAGATACTTTGACTTGTCAATTGACGAACTTAGTCATGACGCAAACTCACATGTACATGTTATGTGTAAAAGAAGTGATCTAATCGTCGAGATAAACGATGAGACAGTTTTAGAGTTGATTCGAAACCATCCTACATTCCGTGACTTCGAAGCGGATAAGGTACAGTTGGTAATTAACGGAAAATGTAAAAACGAAGACAAAGAAGTGTGTGACAGTAAAGAGACATTATGTTTCCTAAGAAAGTTAAAAGAAGCAAAAAAAAATGAGGCTATGTAGCCTCTATTTTTTTTCTAATTATCTTTCTGAAATTGCTTCAGTAGGACATACTTCTTCACAAGCACCACAATCAGTACATACGTCTTCATCGATTACAAAGATATCTCCTTCAGAGATACAATCAACTGGACATTCAGCTTGACAAGCTCCACATGCGATACAGTCGTCATTAATAAATCTAGGCATAGTAATCCTCCTTAATCTTTTTATAATTAAAATTACAATTTATTGTAACACAATAGTAGAATAAGTAAATGATTTTTTATGAAAAATGTAAAAATTCTATTTTTTGTTTTCAATATTAAAAAGCACTAAAAATGGCTAACTAATCAAAAAAATAGAATTCATCCATTCTTGTATAAATAACCATTTTAGTGTAAAATAGTAAATGAAATAAGGAGTGAATGAAAATGATAGAAATGCAAACATGGTTATTTATTGTTCTTATTGTTGTTACTTTATTAGTGGGTGGAGGATTAGGTTTCTTCCTTTCTCAAAGATACACTAAAAGATACTTAGAAGAGAACCCGCCAATGAACGAAAAAATGGTAAGAGTAATGTTAGGCCAGATGGGTAGAAAACCATCTGAAAAGCAAGTTCGCCAAGTAATGGCAAGCATGAATGTAAAGAAATAAAAAAACCCATTGTAGAGTTGAATTTCTCTATGGGTTTTTTCTATTAATTTTTACTTTGTTTTCTGAGCCAGATCGTAATCTTTTGTAATTCGGTATATGTCTTACCATTATTAACAGAAGCATTAGTGCTTGGGGCCAGATTGCATCTGTGTAGCCAGGAACGATTGTATACATTAATACAAGTACAACACCTAAGATTGTAGAACCAACACTAACGAACTTCGTAAAGTAAATTACTGATACAGCAATTACCAATGATGCTAATGTAATCACTGGTGCAAATGCTAAAGCAGCACCTAATGTCGTTGACACAGCTTTACCACCTTTGAATTGTGCGAAGATTGGATAACAATGTCCAATTGAAGCAACAACTCCTAAATATAGTGGTGAGAAGCCAAAGTCGATTACACCGTATTTAGCTAATGCTACCATCAAGAATGCTTTAGAAATATCAAGAGCTCCCGCTGGGATTCCAACTTTAGGTCCTAAAACGCGAATCGCGTTTGTTCCACCTAAGTTCCCAGAACCGTAGTCTCTGATATCCATGTTTTTGAAAAACTTACCAATTATAAGCGTAAAAGGTATTGAACCTACGAAGTAGGCAACAATAATCCATACTATGTCCATTTCATTTCCTCCAAATATATCTTACTTATTTTACCACATCGAGGACATAAGTAAACACAAAGTACATAACTAATCATAAGGACGTGAATATATGAGTACAGAATATAATGCGAGTAGCATTCAAATACTAGAAGGATTAGAAGCAGTGCGCAAAAGACCAGGTATGTATATCGGGTCAACAGATGCAAGAGGGCTTCATCATTTGGTATGGGAAATAGTCGACAACTCTATTGACGAGGCACTGATGGATGTAGCGAATGAGATAAAAGTCACTATTCACGAAGACAACTCAATAGAAGTACAAGATAACGGAAGAGGAATGCCCGTAGATAAACATGCTAGTGGAGTTCCAACTCCTCAAGTAATCTTTACACAGTTACATGCTGGGGGTAAATTCGACAGTTCCAGTTACAAAGTAGCCGGAGGGTTACATGGTGTTGGTGCATCAGTAGTAAACGCTCTAAGTAAATGGCTAATTGTTACAATCTATAAAGATGGAAAAACATATCAACAAAAATTCAAAGACGGTGGAGAAGTAGAAACAACATTAAAAGAAATTGGTACGACAAGAAAAAGTGGAACAACAGTTTGGTTTAAACCAGATCCACACTATTTCTCAACAACTCTTTATAACTTCGATACAATTAAAGAACGTTTAAGGGAATCTGCTTTCTTAGTAAGAAACTTAAAAATAGTATTAGAAGATAGAAGAAGTAAACAAAAAGAAATATTTCATTATGAAGAAGGGATTAATGAGTACGTAACGCATATTAACGAAAACAAAAAAGTATATCACGACCCTGTATTTTTCAGTGGTATATCAAATTCAATTGAAATCGAGGTCTCGCTTCAATTTACAAGAAGTTACTCTGAGACATTACGATCATTCGTAAACAATGTTCGAACATCAGACGGAGGAACACATGAGACTGGGTTCCGTTCTGGTATAACAAAAGTATTTAACGAACATGCTAGAAGAGTTGGATTGTTAAAAGAGAAGGATGCAAACCTAGAAGGTGTGGATATTCGAGAAGGTCTTACTGCTGTATTAAGTATAAAAGTACCGGAACAATACTTGCAATTCGAAGGACAAACAAAATCAAAACTAGGTACTCCTGAAGCACGTGCTGCAGTAGAAACAGTTTTATTAGAACGTTTTAAATTCTTCTTAGAAGAAAACGCCGAGATATCCCATAACTTAATTTCTAAAGCAATCACAGCTAAGAAAGCAAGAGATGCTGCTAGGAAAGCAAGACAAGATGCACGTTTAGAAAAAAAACGTGGTAAAAAAGAAACCATTCTTTCAGGGAAGTTATCTCCTGCACAAAGTAAAGACGCTTCAAAAAAAGAATTATTCTTGGTAGAGGGAGATTCTGCTGGTGGTAGTGCCAAACAAGGGCGTGACAGAAAGTTCCAAGCGATTTTACCATTAAGAGGTAAAGTAATAAACGCGGAACGCTCTAGCATAAAAGAAGTGTTAAAGAACGAAGAGATCAGCACAATCATTCATACAATAGGTGCAGGACTTGGTCAGGATTTTGAAATAGATAAATCAAATTACAACAAGATCATCATCATGACCGATGCCGATACGGATGGAGCACACATCCAAGTACTATTATTAACATTCTTCTTTAGATATATGGCTGAATTGATTTACGCTGGAAAAGTGTATATCGCATTACCGCCACTATATAAAATAACATATCGTAACAAAAGCATAGTCTATGCATGGGACGATGACCAACTAGCTGAATTAACAAATGGTAAACAATATACGATACAACGATTTAAAGGACTAGGAGAAATGAATGCAGATCAGTTATGGGATACAACAATGAATCCTGAAACAAGAACATTAATCCAAGTGACAATTGATGACCTATCAGATGCAGAAAGACGGATAAGTACATTAATGGGCGACAAAGTAGAACCAAGAAGAGATTGGATCGAAAATAATATTTCATTTGTAAATGAAGATAACTTCATTATCAAGGATAAGAAGTAGGTGAGTTTATGGCAAAGAGCATTACAAAGAAAATAGAAGAATTTGCTGAAACAATTCTTAAAGAACGCCTAGAAGATGTTGTATCAGAGCGATTTGGAACGTATTCAAAATACATTATTCAAGATCGTGCTTTACCAAATGTTAAAGATGGTTTAAAACCAGTACAAAGAAGAATACTATATGGGATGTATAAAATGGGGATGTTCTCCAACAAACCATATAAAAAATCGGCAAGAATAGTCGGAGAAGTAATGGGTAAATATCATCCACATGGAGATTCTTCCATCTATGAAGCGATGGTTCGTTTATCACAAAGTTGGAAAACAAATAAATTATTAGTAGATATGCACGGAAACAATGGTTCTATCGACGGAGACACTGCTGCCGCGATGCGTTATACAGAAGCAAGAATGACTGCTATGGCAGAAGAACTACTAAGAGACATCAACAAAAATACGGTAGACTTCGTTCCTAACTTCGATGATGAAGAATATGAACCAAGCGTATTACCGAGTAAATACCCAAACATATTAGTAAATGGTTCGACTGGGATCTCAAGTGGATATGCGACAAACATACCGCCACACAACCTAGGAGAAGTAATTGAAGCAACTATCTACCGAATCGACAATCCTCAATCGACAGTAGAGGAATTAATGAACTTCATTAAGGGTCCAGACTTCCCAACTGGTGGAATCATCCAAGGAATCGATGGAATCAAATCCGCTTATACGACTGGTCAGGGAAAAATCTTAATCAAGTCAAAAATGGAAGTAGCGAAAAAAAGAATTGTTATCACAGAAATTCCTTATGAAGTAAACAAAGCTAACTTAGTACGAAAAATAGATGAAATAAGAGTAAACAAAAAAGTACAGGGAATTCAAGAGGTACGTGATGAATCAGACAGAGAAGGATTACGCATTGTTGTAGATTTAAAAAAAGATGCAAATTCTGAACTGATTGTAAACTACTTATTAAAATCAACAGACTTACAAAAAAACTACTCATTCAACATGGTCGCAATCAATGAACAAAGACCAATGCAAATGGGCTTAGAAAGCATCTTAGATGCCTATATAACGCACCAAAAGGATGTCATAACCAATCGTTCAAATTATGACCTAGAGAAAGCTAAAAGCCGTTTACACATCGTTGATGGATTAATTAGAATGGTTGATATTGTTGACGAAGTGATCGCAACAATTCGTTCAAGCAAAGATAAGTCAGATTCAAAAATTAAGTTACAAGAAAAGTTTGAGTTCTCTGAATTACAAGCAGAGGCAATTGTTACATTGCAACTGTATCGTTTGTCGAACACAGATATAACTGCCTTACAAAAAGAGGCAAAAGATTTGAAAAGAGAAATAGAAAAATTAACAGACATCTTGCAAAGCGAGGATATGTTAAAGGTTGTTATTAAAGCAGAATTAGAAGAAATAAAGTTTAAAAACGAAAATGAAAGATATTCACAAGTTCAAGAAGAAATTGATGAAATTAAAATCTCTGAACAGGAATTAATTAAAGAAGAGGATACAGTTGTAGTAACAACAATGGATGGATACGTAAAACAAACAACAGTTCGTTCTTATCAAGCTAGTGAAGAAGATGTTTGTGGTGTCAAGGAAGACGATGCAGTAAGTGGAATTTTTGAAACAAAAACATTATCTACATTATTAGCATTCACTTCTAAAGGAAACTATTTATACATTCCAATCTATAAACTACCCGAAGAAAAATGGAGAAGCCTTGGAACACATATTAGTAACATCGTTACAATTGATCCGGATGAGAAGGTTCTGTTTACTACAGTAGTAGATGATTTTAACCAGAATGTGGATGTATTGATTGCATCGAAAAGAGGATTAATCAAAAGAACGAAATTATCACAATTTCAAGTACAACGCTTTAGTAGAAAACTAAAAGCTATTAAACTGAGAAACGATGATGAAGTAGCTAGTGTTGACATTGGAAAATCAACTCATATCTCTGTATTCACTGCACATGGAGCTGTAACGAAGTATAGTGTCGATCAAGTTAGTGAGATGGGAATCAACGCAGCTGGTGTTCAATCAATTAACTTAAAAAACAGAGAAAGCGACTATGTAGTGAAAGCATTGCATCATTCTGAGAACACTGACGCTCTCATGTTGACATCAAGAGGGAACGTTGTTAGAATCTCTTTAGATGAGTTAAGCGTCTTAAATAGAACTAGAAAACCTCATCAAATTACAAACTACATTAAGTCTAATCCGCATGATGTAATAGATGTATTAAAACTGTTAAAACAAGAATACAAAGATAACATCGCCATAACAGTACAAGTTAATGGAACTAAAAAACAATTAGAATCATTTAGTATTAAGTACTCGCAAAGTGGAAATGGTAAAAACTTGGTAGATCCTAATATTGGAACAATCAAAACATTATCAAAGATTAGAAGAGGAATTGTTATCAAACAAACGCAAGAAGCTATCGAAGAAGTAGAAGTAACAGAAGAACCAGTAAATGAGATTGCTGAAAACATTGTTACTGAGGACATAGGACCTGACGAACAGGAACAGATGAACTTTAACTTCGATGACTAGGAAGGGCCTAGGGGCCCTTCCTCTTTTTTTAGGAGGAACACAATGAAACTTACACAAAGAAAGGCAACGATGCTGTTATTCCTTGTTGCCATCATTTGGGGTGGAGGATTCCCTGCAGTTAAGATTGCATTAAATACAGGAATCACACCATTCTACTTAATCGCTGCTAGATTCAGTATCGCAGCAATAATTATATTCCTATTTAAATACAAGGAAATCAAACCACATTTAAAGTCACATTTATTACCAGGACTTTTGTTGGGTACATTCCTATTCTTAGGATTTGCATTCCAAACTTTCGGAATAGAACATACGACACCTAGTAAAAATGCCTTCTTAACATCTACATATGTTGTCATGGCACCGTTCATCTACTGGGTTGTAGCGAAGAGGTTTCCGGATAAATATACACTTATAGGAGCAGCCCTTACAATTGTTGGGATTGGATTCTTAACATTAGATGACGCCTTATCTTTGAACCTAGGAGATCTGTTAACATTAGTTTGTGCATTGTTCTTTGCATTACACATCATCTTCATAGGATACTTTTCAAGAGAAGGAAGTAAGATGCAAGCTGATCCATTAACACTTGTGTTTTATCAAATGTTCTTTACAGCGATTTTAGCAATTGTTGCTGCATTATTATTTGAGCCCTTTAATGCTCAACCGCAATATGATGGAATAATCGCTATATTGTACTTAGGGATTTTATCAACGATGTTAGCATTCTTTTTACAAAACTTCGCACAAAAGGTTGTATCAGAATCTAAGAGTGCAATCGTCTTAGCAACAGAATCAGTATTTGGTGCGTTATTCTCAGTAATGTTATTAGGAGAACAAATGACCATTAATTTAATAATAGGATTTACGTTAGTATTCATCGCAATCATCATTACCGAGAGCAAATTAAGATTTTTGAAGAATTAACGTTATCAAAATATATACAAATGACAACGATTATGCTATATTTATAATGACTTATGGCGCTTATCATTGTCATTTTTAGATTAAAGGGAGGGTATTTATGAGTTGGATAAATAAATTAGACATGTTAATACTCCCTAGTGATGTAATAATCGACTTAACAGAAGTTTACAAACACCAGGGAAGACAGTTATACCACGATGAGATTATTAAGGGTGATATCAAAACTATCATTGCACAAACGATAGAGAAAGACATTTATTACTTTGATCAATTACTAGAATTAGAAGTAGCTGAGAGTCGCTTAAGAGCATTATCTAGAAAGGATATAAATCCTAGAAACAATACTGAAAAGACGATTCTAAACTTCAAAGATGTTTTAAAGAATATCTTTGACAATTACAAAACGTTTGAGTTTTCTACAAATGAAGTGCAGGCAATTCACAGTCATATGTTCAAGAACATCGCAAATACACGTTTCGCAACAGAGGAACAGAAGACGAAGTTTTCATCTCAAAGAACAAAAAACAAACGTTTAGAGTTAGACGAACTATTTGAGCAATCACACTTGATGTTCAAAAAGAATGAGTATGAAAAGTTGTTATTGGTTATATTGATCTTTATTGACTTCTATAACATTAAAGGATTTAAAGAGAAGAACGAGTACACTAGTTTAGTACTATTACACCTGTTGCTATTTAGAGCAGGATTTGACAACTTCAAATACATTAGTTTTTATGAATATATAACTAAGAACTTCAGTGAGTATAAAAGCGCGCTTATTGCTGCCTCGTTTAGTTATGAGGAAGGATTATCGCAACCACTACCATTAATGCGATTTTTCTTAAAAGCTCTTAAAGAGACATTTGTTGAGGTAGAACAAGTAGTTAAGAATCACCAGTTTGATCAGACATTAAACAAGTCTTACAACATACAAAATACAGTCTACAAACTTCCTGAGGTATTCCAAAAGGATGATATTAGACGCGTACATCCATATGTTAGTGAGACTACAATAAATCGAACTTTACTTAGATTAAGGGATGAGGGTGTTATTAAACCTCTAGGTAAAGGAAGAAGTGCTAAATGGATAAGAATCCAAGAAAGAGAAAAGTTCGACGTGGAAGAACAAATGACGTTGGACATGTTTAATGAAAGTTAAGGCAAACTATCATAGTCACGTATCTCTGTGTAATCATGCAGAGGGAACACCACGTGAACATGTAATGAAAATGATTGAATTAGGATATGATATTATTGGGATCTCGGATCATATGCCTATACCAGTGTATTCAGGATTCCCTCGAGAAAGAGCCCTGATGTATCGCATGAAAGAAAGTGAGTTACAACCTTATATAGATGAATTAAACGCGTGTAAAGAGGAGTACAAAGACCAGGCGAAAATACTTGTGGGATTGGAGTGTGAATACTTCGATTCACACCTAGAATGGCTGAAAACACTTTCACAAAAAACAGACTTCCTTATCTTCGGGAATCATGATATAGTGATTGACGGTTGCTTAATTTCAAGCTTCGGACTACACTCTGATGAAGAAGTTGAAGAGTATTGTCTAAACGCTGTTAAAGGACTTTCAACAGGATTGTACTCGGTTATGGCGCATCCAGATTTATATCTGATGACTTACCCATGGAACGATTTGTCTGAGCGTGTAGCAAGATCAATTGCACAAGCATCCATCGAATATAATGTACCACTTGAATTAAATGCAAATGGTATAAGACGAGGTTTAGTAAATACTGATCAAGGAATGAGATATTTATATCCTAGAAAAGAATTCTGGGAGATCGTTCGAGAATACAACTGTGAAGTGATTATTAATTCAGATGCACACTATTTAAATCAACACGATGACGAGGAGTTAAGAAAAGCATACAAATTGGGAAAAGAATGGGACTTAAATATTATAGATTCTATAGGGTAGTTATTATACATAGCTACTCTAAATTTTTTGCCTAAAGGACGTAGAAGAAGAAGTAATAAAATATTAATTACGTCATAGGAATGATTATGGGTATATTTATCCAAAGAGAAGATATCTAAAATATTATGTTAATACGGTCATTCATTCGTTCCAAGTACTTTACGACCTTAATTCAATCGTTTTTCCTTTTGTGAAATTAGTTCCTATAATATATATTATGTTAACCAACGATATATGGCATAGTAGAGGGAAAATCGGCAAATAGTGTGGAAAAGTGGAAATCAGTATTCTTTCTAACTTCTACTAGTCGTAAAAAACAGATCCCGAGACAAGTTCTCCTCAAATAAATTTTTTAAAAGAAAAAAAACTATGAAGCGCGCTAACTCCATGGTTTTTTTCTTTTTACCCTATTTACGTAGTAAATAGGCATATATGTAAATAGGCATATATATTGATTGCTGTGAAATCAATCGACAAAATAAAAGGAGGTGGTATAATACACCTCAATTCTTCTAAAACCATGCTGTTTTATGAAAATTTTTCATTTTACTCATCAATTTTATTTGCATCAAATATCTTACTAACTGCTTTCTTATCCATTCCCGAGTTCAAAAGGATCTCTCTGATCAAACTACTTTTCGCTTCTATGTATAAATCTATATCATCAAACTTCTTGGCATTTTCTATTTTTAGATTCCCATATGCTTTGATGTATTCAGGATGTTCTCTAAGATAGTTTCTTAGATGAAAAAAGTTTTGGATTGAAATAGAAGCCATCGAACCTACGTATAGATGATGTGTTCTAAACTCATCTTGAATGAATTCATTTCCTGTAAAGGCATGTCTTCCTTCAATACCCAAATATCCTCTATGGGTGTACCCGATTGATTCCAATTTTTGGATTAGTTCTTCTTGCTTGTTTTCTTCTGCAAGAATGACAATGTCAATTATCGGTTTTGCAGCCAACCCCTCAACTGAGGTACTTCCTACATGTTCTATTTTATATTGAGTGGGTATTACACTTCTTAAATAATTCTCAATAGATTTGAAGTCATCCTTCCATTCACAATTATACTGTTCTACTATAATCATTCTTATTCTCTCTTTCTATTTTGTCATGTTGTGTTATAATCACTTTGGTGATTAATATGTTTGTAAAGGATCTTAAAAAGGTACCTTCATTAATTTTAGCCTTATTTATTTTAGCATTAGGTATTGTCCTAGTAAAGCAGAGTGGATTAGGTCTAGATCCATGGGGCGTTTTCCATGAAGGAATGAGTAACTTAACAGGTTTATCATTCGGAGTAATAATTGAATATATCGGTTACATTATTTTGATACTATCTTTATTCATAAAGATATATCCTGGACTTGGTACTATACTTAATATTTTACTAGTCGGTAAATTTTGTGATTTACTTCTAGATTCAAATTGGTTTGAACCAACAGGTGCAGAGAGATACATATATTTCATTTTAGGATTCTTGGTTTTAAACTTTGGGAGAGCGATGTATATTTCTAGAAACCTGGGTTCAGGACCTAGAGATGGACTATTCGTGGGAGTTGTTAAGTTTACCCAAATTGATGTTAAGTTTGTTAAGCCAGGAATTGAGTTGATCGTATTTACATTGGGTATCATTTACAAGGGAACATTTGGCGTTGGAACTCTTCTTCTTATGTTCGCATCAGGATACTTTGTTGAATTTTTCTTTAGGGTATTACGATATGATCCTAAAACTAAAACAGCTTCAAACGTGTTTTTATATTTTAAAAAGCAAAAAGCCTCTGTGTAGAGGCTTTTATTTTTTCAATATTTTACCCAACCCTTTAAGGAAGTGGCCATTCATCACATCAATCATACCTAACGCAACGTTTTCAGGAATTCCTTCATTCATACGAACCATTGATCTAAATGGCATTTCATTTAACATAGCATTCATCATAAGCATCATTGACTCAGGCACTTCGCCGTCTCCAAACATCTTAGTCATTTCTTTTAAAACTCTGTTCTTTAATATTTTACCCAACCACACCTGACTCATTTCATCTACTGTGGAAGTAAATGTGAATGGTTTCATTGGGACTAGGGCAGGAAGTTCTTTTTTATATAGTGTTTTAAATTCTTCTAATGAAGGTGCAAACTCATTTGTGATGTTTTTGTATGTCTCATCCTGAGAAAAAATTTCACCTTCTAAAACTACTTCTCCTTCTAAAAGAATATCTTTAGAAGACGCTCCAACCTTAACAGTGTATGTACCATCTTCCAAAACAAACTCACCATCTTTGTATACTTTTAAGTCTTCTTCTACGATCGGTAACTCAACTGAAATGGTCTCACCTGGATTTAGGAACACTTTTTTGTAACCCTTTAATTCTTGAAGTGGTCTATAGATTGCTGAATCTTCTTTAGAGATATATAGTTGCGCAATCTCTGCACCAGCTACTGCACCCGTATTTTTCACTTCAAAGGTTACTTTCTTTTTAGAAACATATAGATTAGTGTATGCAAACGTGGTATAACTTAATCCATATCCAAAAGGGAATAATGGAGCAACGTCTGCTGAATCATAATACCTGTACCCTACATATAACCCTTCTGTATACAATACTTGTCTTCTTTCACCTGGGAAGTTTTGGTTCGCAGGAAACTCCTCTAGATGATTTGGAAATGTTTCTGCTAGTTTACCTGAAGGATTTACATCTCCAAATAATACGTCTGTTAGTGCTAGTCCACTTGCCTGTCCTGCAAGGTATTGTTCTAGAACAGCTTTTGTTTTATCTATCCACGGCATTTCTACAGGACTACCGTTTGATAACGTTACTACAATGTTTTGATTCACATTATATATAGCCTCTAATAAATCTACATGATTTTGAGGGATTCTTAAATGAGTACGATCAAATCCTTCACTTTCAAAACTTTCTGTTAAACCAATCATCAGAATGACTACTTCATTTTCCTTCGCTACCTTTACTGCTTCATCGATTAGTAATTGGTCTGTCTTTTCAGTAGATATGTCATAACCTTTGGCGTATGCAATAGAGACTTGACGTTCTTCAAATGCTTCAAATGCAGTTGTAAGTTTAGTTGGATTTACTAAACTACTACCACTACCTTGATAACGAGGTGTTTTAGCAAACTCACCAATAAGGGCAATTTGTTGAGATTCTTTCAATGGAAGTATGCAATCATTCTTTAGCAACACCATTGTCTCAGTTGCAACTTTTCTTGCAAATTGATGATGTTCTTCTTCATTAAAATCTTCTTTGGAAACTTGTTGAGATTTGAATATTAACTCTAAAACTCTCTTTACTGATGAATCTAAAATCGCTTCATCAAGTCTACCTGCTCTAACTGCGTCTACTATATTAGCGTCATTCATTCCTCTTGATGTCGGCATCTCAATTTCTTGACCAGCAATTAATCCTTCTACACGGTCGTTACAAGCACCCCAATCGGTTACTACTAGTCCCTTGTGTCCCCAATTGTTTTTTAAAACATCTGTTAAAAGGTATTTATGTTCACTTGCATAGATACCATTAATTTTATTATAAGAACACATAACAGTCCATGGCTGAGCTTTCTTAACAGGAATTTCAAATGACTTTAGATACAGTTCATGAAGCGTTCTATCATCTACAACTGTATCAACAATCATCCTATTTGATTCTTGATTATTTGCTACAAAGTGTTTTAAAGAGGTTCCCACTCCTTTAGATTGAACACCATTGATAAATGAAGCTGCCATATTTCCTGAAAGAATAGGATCTTCACTAAAGTACTCAAAGTTTCTTCCACATAACGGGTGACGTTTTATGTTCGCACCAGGACCTAGCAAAACTGACACGTCATCTGAATGACATTCTAATGCAAGGTGTTCACCGACTTTATATACCAAATCCTCATTCCAAGTTGAAGCTAATCCTACTGCAGTTGGAAAACATGTAGCAGGATTACTCACCTCAATCCCAATATGATCTCCGTCCCCACCTTGTTTTCTTACACCATGAGGTCCATCTGTAACCATAATGTTCGGAACATTCAATCTTTCTAAACTTTGTAAATGCCAAAATGTTTCACCAGAACAAAAACTTGCTTTCTCTTCTAGAGTCATTTTTTTTAGTAATTTATCTATATCTAGTTTATTCATTTGTGACCTCCTTTTCACCGTTCATTGCATCAATCATCTCTTTTACATCACTTTCTGCTAAGTCGTATTTCCACACAAAGATGATTAGAGCAATTATCATACCAACAAGCGGAATTAGAATCAGGGCGTACCATATACCATCTAACGCTTCTTGGGATTGTGTAGTTAAAGTACCATCATAACCAAAGTACCCTATAGTAAATAATGCTAATGCAGCGGAGAAAGCACTACCTAGCTTCGTTGAAAATGTTTGAACACTAAATGTAACACCTTCGTTTCTAACACCCGTTTTATGCGCTCCGTATTCAACACAGTCTGCTGTGAAGATTCCCATCATCATTACAGGTGTAAAAGACCCTATACTTTTAAAGAAGTTAATGATTAGGAACAAAATGAAGTTTTCATATCCAGCGGCAAACTGTACTACACTCATTACAATGGCAAATGCTAAACTGACAATGAACACTTTTCTTTTACCGAACTTCCTAGTTAAACGAGGTAATAGTGCTGGTATTAAGATCATAGGTACAATCAATGTAGCCATAATGACTGTTAATATACCTTCATTCCCTAAATTCCATTTTGCAAAGTAAGGTGCAATTATCATGACTGTCATACTAGCTTCTAATGCAATATAAGACGCGTAGAAGATTAATAAATACTTATTCGAGAAAACAGCATTAAACATCGTTTTTAAACTAATAGCTTCTTCTCTTTTGTATTTCACTCTTTCTCTTACAAAGAAACGTAATGGTAACATTGTAATCAACGCTACCGCCATTAAAGAAATGGAAGTTGTCAAATACCCTAGATCTGTAATAATTTGAGGAGCAAAAACACCTACCAAGGCTGTTGCTACACCTGCAGCAACCCTACCAATTGAAATAACACTTACTCTTTCTTCTGGAATATCTGTCATCGTAGTAGCTAATGCGAATATCGGAACATCTGAGATCGTATATAACATTCCCCAAATAATATATGATATATAAGCATATGTTAAATTAAACCCAGCTGAATTGTTAAAATTGTAAAACAGTGCAATTGTAGCAATAGGCAGAATGATACTAACTGCGTCTACCCAAGGTTTAAACTTACCTTTTTTCGGTTCAGTTTTGTCAACCAGACCACCTAGCATTGGGTCATTAACTGCATCCCAAACTCTTGCTACCATTAATAAAACAGCTACTGCAGCACTTCCAACACCAACTTCATCTGTTAAATAAATTGGAAAATAAGTTAATACAATAAAATAAATAATGTTTTGACCTACGAACCAAAGTCCATAAGATGATCGTTCTTTGCGATTAGTTAAATAGTTCATTGAGGATCTCCTTTATTGTTCTATAATTTTATTATAAACACTTTCAATTTGAATGTAAATAAAAAATAGACTACGTGTCTATTTTTTTAAACCTCTTAAAATTATGTTCATAACATCCTTTACGTCATAGTAAGTAAACTCTTGTCCAATCATTCCAGTAATTTCCTCTCTAAGAATCGGTTCTCTAAAAACCATTCTCTGAGCTAGTGCGTAAACAGAATGAGACATTAAAATGATTTCCATTTTATAGTTTTCACTAAGATTGATACTTCCGTCTTCTATTCCTTCTTTAGCAATCTCTAGTACTCTGTCCATAGAACTATCTTGGTTTAATTTAAACAATTCAATCATGAAACTAGTGTTTGCTACATCTTTAAAGTACGTATCATACTGTACTGTGAATTTTAGTTCGTCTCTTAAATTTAGCAAATGATCTATATATGCATGTAGAAAATGTTCGATTTTTTCATATCCACTTGCATGTTCATCATACGATACATCAAAGGTGTATGTTCTTGTTAAAACATCATAAAAAATATATTCAGCCAAATCTTCTTTTGTTTTAAAGAACGTGTAAAATGTTTTTCGTTCCATAGAAGCATTTTCCATGATTTCTTTTATGCTTGTTGCAGCAATCCCTTTCTCTATAAACAAAGAAAAAGCACTGTCCGTTAATTTTTTTCTGTTATTTGCTTTTGTTCTGCTTTCAGTAAATTTCATAATCACACCTCGTACATATTATAAGTGCTTTTAGATTCAATAGTCAAATAAAAAATAGACGTAAAGTCTATTTTTTTACTGAATAGTATGCACCATATATACCTGCATCATTTCCTAATTCCGCTAACTTAAATTGTTGATCCTTTAAACCCTTAAAAGAAGTAAATTCTTTGAAGTGTTTTTTTAGTCCCTCTAATAATATTGATCCTGCTTTTGAAACTCCACCACCAACGATGAAGATTTCAGGATTCGTAGTCACAGAAAGAATCTGACACATGTGTGCAATGTTTTTTATATAAATATCAGTTATTCTTAACGCCTCAGAATCCGATGCTTTTGCTAGATCAAAAATCTCCTTAGCCTCCAAAGAAACTCCTGTATAATGCTTGTAAAGCCTCGTTAACCCTGTCGCACTTGAAATCGTTTCGACACATCCAACTCCACCACATCCGCAATCAAAGTTGTACGTTTGATCTAATTTTATGTGGCCAATTTCTCCACCAAATCCAGAGTGACCTTCCAACACTTTACCATCAACGATGATTCCACCGCCCACTCCTGTTCCTAAAGTTATCATAATTGCGCTATCATAATCTCCGGCAATTTTGTACTCACCTAGTGCTGCAGCATTCGCGTCATTCATTACAGAAATATTGTCGATACCTAACTCCTTTGAAAGATAATCTTTAACATTCATATTACTCCATGACAAGTTTGCAGCTTTAAACATATAGTTATCTTTTGTTGGTGCAGGTACTGTAACTCCAATACCTTCTATGTCTTTTCCTTCTGTTAAGTTCTTAATTCCTTCTTTTATAACATCTACTAATTCACCTTTGGTAGGCAGTTCGGTCTTGTTTATAAGTTTATCATTAGAGAACAAACCGAACTTAATCGATGTTCCTCCTATATCTATTCCTACAATCATTTTAACTCTCCTAAGAAACTTGTACCTATTCTAGGTAGTTTTACATCAAAGTTTTCTGCAATAGTAGCTCCCAAATCAGCAAATGATTCTCTTACTTCTAACTCTTTTCCTTGAATGTTGTTTGCGTAAACTACTAGCGGAACATATTCTCTTGTGTGATCAGTCCCTGGCATAGTAGGATCATTACCATGATCAGCTAAAACAACCAATAGATCATCATCTTGTAATTTGTCCAATACAGATTGTAAATCCGTATCAAATTCTTCTAGTGCACCTTTATACCCTTCTGGATTTCTTCTGTGGCCATATAAAGCATCAAAATCAACCAAGTTCACAAAACAGAATCCTTTGTAATCCTTGTCCATAACATCAACTAATGTTTCCATACCATGGTGGTTTGATTTAATTGAATTTCCTTCAGTAATCCCTGACGCGTTAAAGATATCAGAAATTTTACCAATAGAAATTACATCAAATCCAGCATCTTTAAGTTCATTTAAAGTTGTTCTTTCAGTTGGTTCAAGTGCGTAGTCATGTCTATTTGGTGTACGAGTAAAATCGTCTTTGTTAGTTCCAATAAATGGTCTAGCAATAATTCTACCTAATCTCCATTCATCTCTTAATGTAATTTCTCTCGCGATATGACAAATTTCATATAACTCTTCTAAAGGAATTACTTCTTCATGAGCACAGATTTGCAACACTGAGTCTGCGGATGTATATACAATCAAGTCACCTGTCGCAACATGGTGTTCCCCTAACTCTTTTATAATTTCTGTACCAGAAGCCGCTTTGTTTCCGACTACTTTTCTACCTGTTCTTTGTTCTAATTCATCAATTAATTCTTTTGGGAATCCAGTATCTGTGAATGTAATAAATGGTTTTGTAGTTTGAATACCCATCATTTCCCAGTGACCTGTCATTGTATCTTTACCATTTGATAACTCTGCCATTTTACCTACAACGGCAGTTGGCTCAACTTTTTCAATTCCTTCAATATCAATAATTGATCCTAATCCTAATTTTTCCATTACTGGCATATTTAATCCACCAGTTGCTTTTGCGATATTCGCTAACGTGTTTGCACCTACATCTCCAAATGCAGCTGCATCAGGCATTTCTCCTGCACCTACTGAATCAATTACTATTGTAAACACTCTTTTAAACATCATTTTCATCCTCTCTAGCTCTTGGATGAGCCTCATTATATATTTCCTTTAAATGTGATTTATTTATATGTGTGTAGATTTGTGTTGTTGAAATATCCTCATGTCCAAGTAATTCTTGTACAAGTCGTAAATCAACACCATTCTCCAACATATGTGTAGCGAAACTATGTCGTAACTTATGTGGGTTTATGTGTTTTTGGACTCCCACTTCTTCACAATGTTTCGTTAAGAACTTCCAAAAAGATTGTCGACTAATTCGATTTCCTTGATAATTCAAGAACACTGCATCATGTCTATTTAGTTTATTTAACACAATGCGACCATTGATTATATAATCTTGTAATGCTTTTATCGCAATATCATTCACTGGTACAATTCGTTCTTTATTTCCTTTTCCTCGAACATCTATAAACTCATTGTTAATATGTACATCTTCAATGTTTAAGTTAATCAACTCTGAAACTCGCATTCCAGTAGCGTACATCAACTCTACCATCGCTTTGTTCCTTTTGTTTATCGGTGTATCCTCTTTTAACTCATTTAAAATCAAATCAACTTCATCCATTGATAATACCGTGGGAAGTTTTTTTGCTTGCTTTGGACTTTCGATTTCATTCGTAACATTCGTATCTGTTACCTTTTCTAACACCAGGAATGCGTGGAATGAACGAATAGCGGATAGTTTTCTTTGAATCGTAGATACTCGAGCATGTTTTCTTCTTTCATTCGCTAAAAACATCTCAATCTGCTTTTTTGTGATAAACATAGGATTCGTAATTCCATGTGTTTTATCTAAATAAGACACATAAATATTTAAGTCATTTATATAGGAATTAACTGTATTAACGCTGAACCCACGTTCAACTTTTAAATAATATCTAAATTGATTTAAAAATCGTTGCACAGCATCACCTCCTATAATAAACGAACCAACATATCATTGTTAAAAAACAACCCTTTTTTAGTTACTTTTATTCTACCACTTTCTGTTTCCAAAAAACCCTCAGATACTAAATTTTTAAGTTCAGGAAACGCTTTAAATATAGACGTACCATATCTAGAGTCAAACTCCTCTATATCAACACCCTCTAGTTTTCTAAAACCGAGCATCAAGTGTTCATACATTTTATCTTCTAGCGATAATTGATCAATTAAAGCTATCGGCTTCTTTAATGAATCTAAAAGCTCAAAATACTCTGTAAACATTCTTACATTGCTGTAACGTTCTCCGTCGACATAACCTGAAGCAGCTAATCCTAAGCCAATATACTCTTCATTGTTCCAATAAGTAAGATTATGCAGGGATTTGCGCCCCAATGTAAAGTTGCTAATCTCATACTGTTCATATCCAAATTCTTCGAACTCATACATCACACAATCATAAAAGTACTCATCATTTTCAGGCACCTCTAACTTCCCTTTTTCGATCCATTTTTCAAATACTGTGTTTGGCTCCAAAATCAATGAGTAATAAGATACATGTTCTACTCTATAGGCAAATACACTACAAATATCATATCGTAACATTGATTCATCTTGTCCTGGTAGATTAAAAATCATATCAACACTCAAACTAAAACCGAAATCTTGAATCAAGTTAATCGCATCATCCGCTTCCTTTTTAGAATGTTTTCTACCAATCTTTTTCAGAAGATCATTATTGAATGTCTGAACCCCAAGACTTATTCTGGTAACACCCTTCGTTTTTAGTAAAGTAAGAAATCCTTCATTTATATCATTCGGATTACATTCAAATGTCATTTCAGAAACTTTGGGTAGTCTAGAAAGAAGCTTCTTTATCAAAGGTAACGAGAGGGAACTAGGTGTTCCTCCACCAATATAAATCGTCTCTAAAGTTGGAATATCATATAATGAGTATTCCTGTAATAAGTAATCAATATATTTTTCTTTTAATTCTTCCGTTGCGACTCTTTTTGGAAAGTCACAATAATGACATATCTGGTCACAGAATGGAATATGAATATATAAACTTTTCATTGTTTTCACCTTATTTATTTTAACACAAAAAAGACTAGTCGAAACTAGTCTTCATTTACATTTAATACAGCCATGAATGCTTCTTGGGGAACTTCTACAGAACCTACTGCTTTCATACGTTTTTTACCTTCTTTTTGTTTTTCTAAAAGTTTTTTCTTTCTTGAGACATCTCCACCATAACATTTTGCTAATACATTTTTACGCATAGCCTTGATGTTCGTTCTTGCAATAACTTTGTTTCCTAATGCAGCTTGGACAGGTACTTCGAACATTTGTCTAGGGATAACCTTCTTCAGTTTCACCGTAATGGCATGTCCTCTTTGATACGCAAAGTCTTTATGTACGATGATACTTAGAGCATCGACAATTTCTCCGTTTAATAAGATATCCATTTTTTGTAATGGTGCTTCTTTGTATCCTATTAACTCATAGTCAAATGAAGCGTATCCTTTTGATGATGATTTTAATTTATCAAAAAAATCAAAAATTATTTCACTAAGCGGCATTTCATATTCTAACGAAACGCGCATATCATCAATATATGTCATATGTTTATAAATACCACGCTTTTGCTGGCATAATTCCATTACAACACCAACATAATCATTTGGTGTCATTATTGTTGTTTTTACCATTGGTTCTTCAACTTTTTTAACTAAAACTTGATCTGGCATTTGCGATGGATTTTCAATTTCTATAATTTCGTCACGCACCGTATACACTTTGTAGATAACACTTGGAGCAGTTGCGATTAGATCAATGTTAAACTCTCTTTCAAGACGTTCCTGGATAATTTCCATGTGTAACATCCCTAAGAATCCTGTTCTAAAACCAAATCCTAACGCTTGTGATGTTTCTGGTTCATATACCAAAGCAGCGTCATTTAGTTTTAATTTTTCTAACGCATCACGTAAATCTTCATATTTCGCCGCGTCCACTGGGAAGAATCCACAGAATACCATCGGCTTCATTTCTCTATATCCAGGTAATGGTGCTGTTGCCGGATTGTTTGCCATGGTAATCGTATCACCGACACGAACATTTTGAATCGACTTAATTGAAGCGGTTAAATATCCTACATCTCCACAAGATAAATAGTCCTGTTTCGCTTCTTTAGGTGTATGAACACCTACTTCTATAACTTCAAATTCAGCATCCGAAGCCATAAATTTGATAATGTCACCTTTTTTAACCACACCGTTCACAACTCTTATATAAGGAATTACTCCTCTATATTGATCAAAATATGAATCAAAAACTAATGCTTGAAGTGGAGCTTCTGGGTCTCCAATCGGTGCAGGAAAGTATTCAATTGCTTGATTTAAAACTTCTGCAATACCAATACCTTCTTTTGCGGAAACAAGTGGTGTTTCATCTGCAGGCAATCCGATAACATCTTCTATTTCATGTTTAACCTTCTCTGGGTCTGCACTTGGTAAATCTATTTTATTTATAATAGGAAGAATTTCTAAATCATTGTCCAGCGCTAAATACACATTTGCCAATGTTTGAGCTTCAATTCCTTGTGCTGCGTCAATTACTAAAACTGCACCTTCACATGCAGCTAGTGATCTTGATACTTCATAAGCAAAATCTACATGACCAGGAGTATCAATTAAATGGAATACATATTCAGTACCATCTTTTGTATACGAAAGTTGAACGGCGTTTAACTTAATCGTTATTCCACGTTCTCTTTCCAAGTCCATTGAATCTAATAACTGACTTTGCATTTCCCTAGAAGTTACAGCTTGTGTTAACTCTAAGATTCTATCAGCTAATGTACTTTTCCCATGATCAATATGTGCAATGATCGAAAAGTTTCTGATTCGCTGTTGTCTTTCTCTAATTTTTTCTATTGTTTGTTTATTCATTTATATCACCTATACCGAAATATGTATCAAAAAAAGATACTAGATAATTTTACATTATATGGGGCCTTTTAACAAGTCAGTAACAATAAAAAAGAGGGTAAAAACCCTCATTTCCCATACATACTATAAGCCATGTTCTGTACCTAAAAGGCGGCAATCATTTATCTACACATATAGTGTCTCTAGGATGGATTCAATTCTCCTCCATCAAGTTCCCCTACCAAATTTGGGTTTCTAGCTCATGGGGTTTACCCGTTCCACTCTATTCTTTCGAAAAGCATCGTCACTGTGGCACTTTTAAAGGTCTCATCATATCAAAAGACTTAGATGAGTTACCAGCCGTCACCTGGGATGGTGCCTAAGGTTATTGTTTCCCTTAGCATGAACACTACAAGCGTCGCAGCTTGTGCTAGCATGGACTTTCCTAACGTATAATACGCTCAATTGCCCGTATGCATTCTATATTATATAGGAATTCAAAATTAAGTCAAATGTTTTTGTGTATCGGAAACTTTTATCTTAAAATTAGTTTCCGATATAGAAAGATGTAATTATATACGTGTTATGCTTTTAAAATAATGGTTTTATGTTATAATTTTTTTGGATTTGGAGGATACTAAAAATGAGAGAAAAAGCGTTAAAAATGCATGAAGATAATAAAGGTAAAATTGAAGTTGTTTCAAAGATACCTGTAAACACAAGTGAAGATTTGTCATTAGCATATTCACCCGGTGTTGCAGAACCTTGTAGAGAAATAGCAAAAGACGAAAGTAATATTTATAAATATACCGCTAAAGGTAACCTAGTAGCCGTTGTTACAGATGGGTCTGCAGTATTAGGATTAGGAAATATAGGTCCAAAAGCAGCTTTACCCGTTATGGAAGGAAAAGCTATTTTGTTTAAGGAGTTTGGAAACGTAGATGCATTCCCTATTTGTCTTGATACCCAAGATACTGAGGAAATCATAAACGCTATTAAGCTGATAGCACCTACATTCGGAGGAATCAACTTAGAAGATATTTCTTCTCCTCGTTGTGTAGAAATCGAAACAAGATTAAAAGCAGAGTTAGACATTCCAATTTTTCATGATGATCAACACGGAACAGCGATAGTAACATTAGCTGCTTTAATCAATAGTTTAAAAATCATCGGAAAAGATAAAAAAAACATCAAAGTTGTTGTTAGTGGTGTTGGTGCAGCAGGTAGTGCAATTATTAGGACATTACACACATATGGTGTAAAACATATCACAGCAGTAGACCGTCATGGTATTTTAAACAAAGCTGAGTTCGATTCATATGACTTTGTAAAACAAGAGATGTTTGATTATATCGAAAGCGGTGAAGGAACATTAGCTGACGCATTGGTAGATGCTGATGTATTCGTAGGTGTTTCAGTTGCTGGTTTAGTAACGCAAGAGATGGTTAAATCAATGAGAAAAGATCCAATTATCTTAGCTATGGCAAATCCTACTCCAGAAATTATGCCAGAGATAGCATACGAAGCAGGGGCTGCGATTGTCGGAACTGGTAGAAGTGATTATCCAAACCAAGTGAACAATGTTAGTGCATTCCCGGGAATATTTAGAGGTGTATTTGATGCAAAGGCACATACTATCACCAGAGAGATGATGGTTGAAGCAGCATTTGCAATCGCTAGTTATATTCCAGATAAAGAAATTAGTAAAACAAACATCATTCCAAGTGCTTTAAATAAAGAAGTAAGTATCTTGGTTGCCGAGAGAGTTAGAGCAAAGGCAATAGAGCAAGGTGTTGTAAGAAAATAAGAAAAAGCCTCCCTGTTGGAGGCTTTTATTGTGTAATTATTTCTTTGCGATAGCTTTAGCAGCATCTACAAACTCACTTGGCATCATAATTAATGTAGTAGAGTTTTGTTCCGCACCAACTTCTGTAACCATCTGCATTCTTCTTAATTCTAGTGCAGTCGGATTTTCAGAAATCATTTTTGCGGCTTCAGTTAATTTTTGTGCTGACTCTTTTTCTGCTTCTGCTTTAATGATTCTTGCGCGTTTTTCTCTTGTTGCTTCGGCTTCTTTCGCCATTGCTCTTTGCATGTCAGAAGGAATCTCAACATCCTTAATATCTAAAGAAGTTACTTTTAATCCCCACTCATCACTTACGTGATCTACAATTTTTGTTATCGCTTTATCGATAGATGTACGATCTGTTAATAATTCGTCTAAATCATGTTGACCAACAACATTTCTTAATGAAGTTAAAGCAGTCTGTGCAATCGCTTGCTCATACTTTCTTACTTCAATGATTGCCTTATCAGGGTGCTCTACCTTGTAGTAAAGTACAGCATCAATTCGAATAGTAACACTGTCTCTCGTTACTGTTTCTTGAGAAGCTACGTCTATCGTACGAATACGTAAATCAACTTTCTTTCTCTGATCTATTAAAGGAATAATCCAATATAACCCCGGTCCCTTAATACTACTGTATCTTCCCAGTCTAAAGATAACACTTCTTTCATACTCTTTATCAATACGTAATCCAAAAATCAAAATTGCCAAAACTATGATAACTAATATCATTAAAACATCCATAGGTTCCATATTCTTTCCTCCTTTGTAATATCTACCTCCATTATACTCTTCTTACAAATAAAAAAACACCTCTCAGTGTTTAATTATATATTTCAGTTATTTGAACTCTGTTATAAAATTCTTCTACTCTTCTAAAAACAGCAGGTGTAGTAGAAGCTGTGGTTACAGACGCTACTGATGTAGCAGCAGCCCATCTAAGACATCCAACGGTCGTTAATCCTTGTTGCATACCATAAACAAATCCACTTAAATATGCTCCACCTGAACCAACACTACTTAAAGCATCTACACTAATTCCAGATACAATATATACATTCCTTGGAGAAATATATACAGACCCCTCTTTACCTAATGTAACCAATACTCTATCAATCCCTAGTTTTAAGATGTTTTTAGCGTCTTTTGCGATTTCTGAAGCAGAATCATATGTACGATTCATTAAATGTTCTAATTCATCTTTATTCGGTTTTATTACATTTGGCTTTGCTTTAATACCTTCTGCAAGCATATCGCCAGTTGTATCGAGGAAAACGAATGCTCCTGTATTCATAATATAGTCCATTATCGCTTTATAATCAAAACAATTAATTCCGTTCGGTGCACTACCAGAAAGAATTACAGTATCATTTTCTGTAATTTTCACGTTTTTAATTAAATCAAAAACGTCTTCTTTTGTAACATTTGGACCTAATTCATTAATAGAATATACATCGTGATTAATTTGATTAATCACTTTTATATTCTCTCTTGTATTTCCTTTTATCTCTTTAAAAATCAAATTATGATTCTTTGATAAGTTATCTATAATAAATCTTCCCTTTTCACCAGCTAACAATGTTAATAATTGATTATTTACGTGAAGAGAATTTAATACTCTGGAAACATTAATTCCTCTGCCTGCTGGATCTTTAAAACTTTTTTGTACTCTATTTACATGTTCTGAAGTCAATGTTTCAACATATATTGTCTTATCAACTGCTGGATTTAATGAAATTGCATAAATCATAGTATTACCTCCTTATTTAAAAAGGCTATAAACCTTATTTATATGTTATAGGAATTAATGTTAATTTGCAATCGAACCTGTTTAAAGTTTTTAGTTAAGAAACTCATTTCTTGTTTTAGGTTTCCTTTATTAAATTGGTATAATATCAACCTTTTTGTACAATTCCTTAACTCTTTTAATTGCTGGCACACTCGTAGAGTGAGTCTCTACTGACGCAGATGCTAGGGCAGTAGCGATCCTTAGACACTTTACTGCGTCGTATCCTTTATATAAACCATATATGTAACCACTTAAAAGAGAATCCCCTGCTCCAACTGTACTATTTACTATAACGTTTAGTTTGTCCATAAAGTACGTTTTATATTCTGAAATGTATAACGAACCTAATTCTCCTAAAGAAACAAGTACTTCATCTGAACCTAAAGATAGTATTTTTTTCTTATCCTCTAGTATTTCTTCTATGGATGAATATTCTTTATCCATTAACTGTTCTAACTCTTTTTTATTTGGCTTTATCAAACTAGGACATCCCTTTACACCTTCAATGAGTAACTGACCTGATGCATCCATTACAACGTATGCACCCAATTTTCTTAACTTTTCTATAAGTCTCCTATATATGGAAGTCGGAATAGAAACGGGAGCACTCCCTGATAAAACAAAAATATCACCTTTAGAAACATTGATTCTTCCTATTACTTCATTAACTAAATCTATTTCGTATGTAGGCCCAGCTTCATTTAACTCATATACTGCACTATTGGATTGATCAATTATTTTTATATTCGTTCTAGTATTTCCAGATACCATTTCAAAAATTAAGTTATGATTATTAGCTAACTCATCTTGGATATAATTACCAGTCTCACCAGCTAATATTGTTACAACTGTACTGCTGACACCAAGTGATAGTAAAGTTTTAGAAACATTAACCCCTTTACCAGCTGGATCTTTATGTTTTTTTGTTACGTAACTATTTTTTTCTTTCAATGATGTAACATATAACGTTACATCAACTGCCGGATTAAGCGTTATCGTATATATCATTTATAATCCTCCTTAAGAATATGTTTCAATTACATTTTATTTATTATATTACAATTTTTGTGCTAATCAAAAATTCATAGGAAAACAAGACAAAAAAAATTCCCCTTTCGGGGAATTTCTTATTTATTTCGCGTGTTTCTCGATTAATTCTTCAATTTCTTCAGCACATCCACCGCAACCAGTGTTAGCACCAGTTTCGTCTTGGATTTTCTCTAAAGTATCAAATCCTTCTTTGATTTTAGCGATGATTGTTTCTTCATCGATTTGCATGCAATGACAAATAATATTACTCATTATTTATCCTCCTTCTTCTTTTCCTTTTTTTCTTCCTTCACTTCTTTAGGAAGTGTAGCTTTTCTAGAAAGGTCAAGTCTTCCACGGTCATCAAATTGGATAGCTTTAACAGTAATTCTGTCTCCAACTTTAACAACTTTGTCTAATTCTTCAATGCGTTTATGATCAAATTTAGAAATATGTACTAAACCTTCCATTCCTGGCCATAACTCTACGAAGCATCCAAATTTCTCAACGCGTTTTACTGTTCCTAAGTACTTAGTTCCAATTTCAACTTCGCGTGTGATGTCTTCGATTAATTTTATCGCATTCTTGATAGGTTCCATAGTGTGATGCATCACAACTACTTTACCATCTTGATCAATATCAATTTTAA
>PPCM01000487.1_pt1 | contig 34350 bp, 27 predicted proteins | sample 1555541 | NCBI WGS metagenome assembly PPCM01 (sample SAMN05284479, study PRJNA326546) | Marine sediment metagenome, whole genome shotgun sequencing project. | isolation source: marine sediment | place: Germany: Wadden Sea | collected 2012-09-05
CCATTCATATAAGCGTCTAGTTGTGCTTGATTGGCAGCAATAACGTCATCTATTCCTGAAGCTTTTAGCTCTTCGTTGAACTCAGCTAATAACTCTAAGGTTCCTTCAACGCTTCCACCAGCCCCATTGTTGATTTGTGGTATATATTCTGCAATCACTGTACTAATAACTGAAGCTTCTGTTTGGAAATCACCATCATCAAAAGTATACCCTAAAATAGGTGATATAGTTGCCTTTGCTTCCATTGCTTCACTCAATTCAATGTAATCTGGTCCTGCTGGTGCTTTTATAAGCATCTCACTTGTATTTCCACCTCTGTAGAAAACAGATATGTAGCTACCATTAATAACAGCAATGTTATCTGTTCCTTCTTTAATTTCGTAGTTATCACCTTCAAGTCCTAGATATAAAATATTAGCCACATCTGCATTGGTATAAAGATAGTTTAAAAATTCCATGGCTTTCTCTGGCCTTATACTGTTTGAGGAAATACCCCACATATACTCAGAAACTGTTGAATTGGTAATTTGGGGTTCAACCATTTCAATCCATCCTACTTCAAAATCAGTTCTAGATTGGATACTTACTTTTATGTGCTCACTTATTCCTGTTTGAATAGCAAATAACCTACCAGCACCAAAATAATCTTGTTCTGCTGCTGAATCTGTCGGATCTACAGGTTGTAGTCCCTTTTGTGTCCAGTCAAAAATGCTTAATGCGTAGTCTTTGTACAAATCACTAGCATATAAGTTTTCAATAGTAAGGTCTGCTTGATCATCCATGATAACACCATACATGGATTTATTACCAAATGAAGTGTAGCCGCTGATAAAGTCTGGTATATTCAACTCACCAGTCCCTTGGTAAAATGGCATCATATCAGGTATCTTAGCTTTTACTTCCTCAAGTATAACAGTAAATTCATCAAGTGAACTTATTTTCTCAGGTACATTAACGCCATATTCATCAGCTGCTGTTTTGTTATAGTAAAAACCATTTCCAATAGCATTAAAAGTTTGAGATGGAATTGCTAACTGTTGTCCATTTACATTCCCTGATTTTAAAATCTCTTCACCAAATAAATCAATTAAACCTTGGCCATAATTTTGAAGCATGTTGTCTTCATTCATATCTAATAGCATCTCTGTTCCAACCATTGAAGATAAGCGTTGTACAGTACCTACATGAATAAGATCCATTTTTTCGCCACTGGCAATAGACATACTGGTTTTTTGTGTCAGCTCATTAATCCATATTTCTTGAATATCAACCTTACAGTTAATAGCCGGTTCAATAATTGCATTAATGGCCGCTTCACGGTCTTCCTGGCCGGCATACTCTGTCCCAGGCAGGGTTACAACTTGAATACCAACTGTATAGACTTCTTCATCTTCAGCCTCTTCAACCTCTTCAGCCTCTTCACCATTATCTGATGTTGTTTCCTCACCTGAATTACTGGCGTCAGAAGTTGTATCCCCACTGTCCTTTGAATCACTTTCGCATGCTACCATAACCATTGTCATTGATAATATTAATAGTAACGCAATAATTTTTTTACCTTTCATAATACCTTCTCCTTTTATTTTGATTTATTTTAATAAGATGCTATTAACATCCTATTACTTTTTACTTATTTTTATTAATGCTTGATTTAATTCTTTCATCTGATCTTCGTTTGCAAGTTTCGAGTAATTTATGACCATATCAAGTGAAAACGTCGGTATTGTATCTGGCAAATATTCACCTACATTAGGTAATATCTTCCTAATCACATTCATTGCCTCAGAACTTTTAAGCAAATCTCCTACCTTATCAACTACAGAGAATGCATTATCCGGAAATACTTCGGCTTTCTCCACTTCATCTGCAAACCAATTTTTAACATTTGTTGCTGGATGTGGATCAACAAACTTATAAGATTCATCCGGCACATTTACTTTATTAAATGTAGCTTGGTCATTTAATAAACCTGATACAGCCAGAAATGAATTCTCTCCCATTTGTAGTGTTACATCATCAAATAAAAATATGCCATTATTAGAATATTTAGTATATTTTTTATCATCTGCATATAGAGTGACCGCGCTTTGATTTGAATATACTTTCAAACACATCGTTTCACTCACACGATTCAAATAACGTTTTTGGGCTATATGAACAAAGGGTTCTGTTGACCAAATTGCCTTATAATAATAATAACTGTCTTTTGGTGTTTTTCTATCATGGCTTACCAACCCCTTGTTGTTTCTGAACTTTGTACCGCCTTCTTTACGAATTCCGCTGACAAAATCAAACATATTCCATACAAAACTTCCCCATATAAATGAACGGTCTTGTATATATGAATAAATCTTCTCATGATATAATGCTTGAAACTCTTCAGAGTAGTCCTTTACTTTTGGCTTATCTGTATGAAATAATATATTAGCATCCACGCCATACTCGGATATGCCTAAAGGAATATTAGGACGATCCCTATGAAAACTATCAACAAATTTTTCAAAATCAATCATTTCACCATAATACCACCCATAATAAACATTGTAGGCAATGGCATCCGTTTTCTCATTCAAAGTACTATCAATTTCAACTGTGTTCAAATTTGCGGCAGTAGTCAACCTAAATGGGTCTAACTCTTTGGCTAAATCTTCTAGCTTCTTTACTTTATCCGTCATAAATGGTTGTTCCCCAAACATTGCAATTTCATTTTGGATTCCCCAAAAAACAATGGATGGGTGATGCATGTTTTGCAACACAAGTTCTGTCATTTGTTGTTTTGCATTTTCAAATAATTCTTCTGATTCAGTTAACTTAAGCAATGGTATTTCTGCCCAAACAACCAAACCTTCTTGGTCACACAAATCATACGTACCTTGAGGGTGTTGATAATGAGACAAACGAACCGCATTGGCACCCATTTCCATAATTAAGCTTATATCTTTAACCCATTCTTCTTTGGTCGTTGCTGAAAAAACGCCACCTACATCTTGATGTTTTGCCACACCTTTTATTTTCATATAATTATCATTGAGGAAAAATCCTTGATCTGCATCTAGACTAAAACTACGAAAGCCTATTATCTTTTCAACTTCATCGTAAATGATATCCTTGTGTAAAAGTATCACTTTTACTTTGTATAAATAAGGGTTCTTTAGTCCATTCCATTGTATTGGATTCTTAACTAAGATTTTACATTCTTGATTAACTTTAGTTGAATAATTGGCAACTTCATTTCCAATTTCGTCATATACAAGGTACTTAATACAAGTTTCATCATTATAGTTTCCTACAACATGACTTTTTGCATAGACAATTCCCAAACTTTCCGGTAACAACTCCGTATTCAAAAGGACTCCGGATGTGCCATAATACGTATAATCGAAGTTTATACTTTCTGTAACCAAGAGCTTAACATCTCTGTATATACCTCCGAAAATAGTAAAGTCTCCAGATAAAGGATTTACACTCTTACCAATACTGTTATCAACTAAGACTGTCAAAATATTCTTTCCGTCATGTTTCAAATATTGTGTAATCTCCATTGCAAAGGCGCTATATCCCCCTTCATGACTTCCTACAAATGCACCATTAAGTATAACCTGACATACTTTATCCACACCATCAAATTGTATAAACGTCTTGTTCCCTTCTTCAATTTCGATGTTGAATACTTTTTGATAAACCGCACTACCTCGGTAGTAATCTTCATCTTCATACCATGTATGTGGAAGTGATATGGTTTGATAAGTCGCCAATTCACTCTTAACATCAAAAGATGCCCCATCTGTCTTCAAAAATCTCCAGTCAGTATTCCATACAATTTCTTTCTTCATTATATTTCTCCTAGCTTTAGCATTGTGTTATAAGCACTTAAGGCAATGATACACCATTCCATTACGTTAAAAAATACCAATTGTAATCACATTTTAGTTATCTATTATCAAATCTCTTACTATTATTAATTATTTACTAATTTATATTTATAAATTACCAAATACGTGTTATACTATTAATAAAATATTATCAGTTTAAAAGCTATAAATGCACTGAAGAAAGGAGACTATGTGTGTAATTCTTTATAATTAACCGCACTTAAAGTCTATGTCAAAAAATACTAAAGACCTTTTTGTCGAAATCATAAAATCCTTGAACATCAATATCATTACATACGATTCTGATTTTTCTAAAATCGAATCTATTGATATGTTTTTGCGTAAAAATCATTTTAATATAGATTACTATTATCAATTTATTGATATATTCAACAACTATGCCACGGACGATAAAATCTTAAAAATTAAAGACACTTTCAAATCCTACTACTATATTTATAAAACAACCAAACCCTCACCTGACGGTAGTCTCTATTTAAGTATCGGGCCCTTAATCAATGACGAAGTAGACGAATCTATATTGGTGGATATTTTAAAACGACATAATCTAATTCATGTGACAATTAATGAACTTTATACCTATTTTAACCATATCCCTATGATTAATAATTTAAGTACTTTCGAGAAGACACTTATAGCAATAGCATCGAATGTGTTTAATCGAACTATAGAAATCAAAAGTTTATCCGATGATTTTCTTGACATTCCCTTTACCATGAAAAATGAATCACCTACTATAAAAATTTCTACGACAATTGAAGAGTTTTATTCTCTCGAAAATAGCATGTTGGATGCAATAAGTATTGGGAATTCTTTGGAAGCAATTCGGTATTTTGAAATACAGTCCAGAGGAGTTTTTCGCCCTCGTTTTGGGAATCCTCTTCGAATCTCAAAAAATCGATATTTAGTTTTTAATACCTTGTGCCGAAAAAGTATAGAAAAGAGTGGGGTTCATCCAATATATATTGACAATCTTTCTGCTAATTTTGCAAACGAGATTGAGAAAAAAAGTAATATTTCTGATTTTAATAACTTCTATATAACAGTCATACAAGCTTATTGCAATTTGGTAAATACACAATCTATTCGAAACTATCACCCTTTGATTAAACAATGTCTTCTCTATATTAACAAACATGTGCCAAAAAACCTTTCATTATCCAGTTTGGCTCATGTTCACAATGTATCCCCTCAATATCTGAGTACACTGTTCTATAAAGAGGTAGGCACTAAGTTCACCACATACTACCACAATGCACGCATCGAGTATGCAAAGGAGCTACTACTGAAAGAAGACTCAAACCTGTCTCTAATATCTGAAACTTGCGGTTATAATGATCCATCTTATTTCACTAAAGTTTTCAAAAAACACACCGGAAAAACACCAAGTCAATATAGAGATGAAATCGAGTAGGAGCTAGCCAGTTAATCTGACTAGCGTCCTCTCACACCACCGTGCGTACCGTTCGGTACACGGCGGTTCTTTAGTTTACTGTTATCTTTTGGTAATAGTCATAAAAGAATATGTAGCCAATTCCTTCAAGAAACTGGTTACTCAGGCTACGCTTTACTATTGGGCTATTGGCGATTCGCCAGTAGCCTTTTCTAGTGTTCGCATATTCCCACGCCTTAGACTCATCTATTCCTAGTTTTCTAAGGTATCGAAATCTTGTTCTGATTTTCTTCCACTGTTTCCAGTAAACCATCCTTATCCGTCTTCGATAGTACTTGTCAAAGCTCTTTAAGAATGTCTTCACATCTGCTAACTTAAAGTAATTCATCCATCCCCTAACATACTCGTTGAGTTTCCTCCGTCGTTCCTCATATCCACATCCATTGCTTCGACTTGTCAGCTCTTTGATTCGCTTCATCATCTTTGCTATGGATTTAGGATGGACACGCAATCTTCCTATGCCTCTGTAGATATAAAAAGTATAGCCAAGAAACTTGACCCCTTTTACATGACTGACCACCGTCTTTTCTTCATTCACCCTTAGAAATAGTTTCTTTTCTATGAATGGTTGAATCTTTTCCAGTGTTCTTTCGGCTGATTTCCTGCTTCTGCAGAAAATCATAAGATCATCCGCATAACGTACGAAACGATGATTTCGCTTAATTAACTCTTTATCAAGTTCATTAAGATAGATGTTACTTAGCAGTGGACTCAGTGGCCCTCCCTGAGGCGTCCCCACTTTTGATTCTTCAAAGGTATGCTTGATTATAACTCCAGCTCTAAGATATTTATGGATTAGTGATATGACCCTACCATCTTTGATTGTTTCTCCTAGCAATTGTATTAACTTACTATGGTTCACTGTATCAAAGTATTTCTCTAAGTCCATATCCACCACATACTTATAACCTTCTGTTATGTTCTTCTGACATACTCTTAAAGCATCATGAGCACTCCTTTTCGGTCTGAAACCAAAACTGTTGTCGTCAAACTCTTTCTCGAATATCGGTGTCATCTTCTGTGCTATGGCTTGTTGTATAACACGGTCCACAACTGTTGGTATTCCCAATTTTCTGACTTTTCCTTTTTCCTCTTTAGGTATTTCTACCCTTCTGACGGCTTGTGGCTTATACTTGCCACTAAGCATTTGCACTTTCAAAGCAGCCCAGTTCTTTTCAAGGTAGGTGTCAATCTCTGTGACCTCTATGCCATCAATCCCTGATGCCCCCTTATTTCTCTTAACTCTTTTTATTGCTGCTTCTATGTTGTCTTTAGTTAAGATACTTTCAAGCAAATCCTCTTTACCATGGTGACCTTTCCCAAAGTCACCTAGATAAGAGTTGAAGAGGTTGTTTTCAGTTATCTTCTGTGAATCATGCGCCACCACATACTCTTTCTGTTCCGCAGATACCATCTGTGATTGACCTTCCTTATGAAGTTGTCTGCATTTCATTTCACTTTCAGTAACTTTCATTAACTCTCATCTCCTAAAGTTCAGCCCTTCCCCTTCAGTCATGACTGCAAGTCTTTGTTTCCAACGACCCATAGGTACTATGGCTTCGGCTGACTCCTTGCGATAGACTTTTCCACCATGCTTCATACTCTGTTTCCACATGTCCGCAAGGTCTCCCCGGGTAAGAACGCAATCTTTCCTTCCACCTATCCGCCACATTTACACCGTTTACTCTGAACAGTTTAGGACTTCGGTTTGTTACGCAACCTTATCCAGCAAACGTATGCCTTCTATGTGATTTCTGTTCGTCGGACCAGAAGTTCGCCGCCGGCTTCCTTCAGATTCCTCGTCACCAAGGACACCCTTGCCTTAAGCTATGTGCTTGGCACTGTTAACCCGCACTAGGGACTTTCACCCGTTAGATTGCGCCCATGCCGGGCGCACGTAAAGAAATAGAGGGCATCGCCCTCTATTTTCTAATATCACTTACTTCTAACTAGCAATTTTATTGGTTCTTCAATAGGTCCCGATTAGAAAACAAATTTATTCATTCTTAATATACTTATATTGAACCTTCTTGCTGCCTATATTTTCAACAGTAAGGTCTGCATAAGGATTACGACTGGTGTCTTTAACCACTTTATATAGCCTGTAAATATCTGCCAAGAATTCTCCCCAGTTACCAATTTCTTCACCGCAGTGCTCAGCCCAAACACGTCCCGCTATGTGGTCTTCAAGCTTTTTTCGTCCAATAGCAGAAGATCTACCAACTACACCATAATCAGTTTTTTCCCACTGATGGATCCTATAACCCATCACATCATCTGTTCCAACTTTTAACGCTTCTTCACCAAGGCCTAAACCTGCAACAACAACACAATGCTCATAAACAATTCTCTCTTTAACTTCATCTGGAAGATTTTTTACATCTTCAAATCGGATATACAGGTTTTGTCTTGTGCCATCATTCCATGTTTGTGGAGCAATATGTATTGACCCAATTGGATTACCATTCACTGGCGGAACCGCCCACTCTAGTTGTTCGTGTTGCTCTGGATGCCACAGGATGAATCCTTTCTCCATATTGCTCCAAAACCAATCAATCATCTTTGGTGTAATCCCTTCATGAGACCAATCAATGTGTGTTCCTAGTTCATCTTGTATCATGTTCATGTCTTTTAAGTCCATTTTAGTTCTCCTTTATTGACCTCAATGTTTAAGTACTTTTATAATAGTTAATTCTAAATCACATTTTCCTTTTAACTCTCAACTCATTATTTCACTGCTATTAGTTTATCAGACAGAATAAGGTCTGCCTCAGTAGCATCCTGAATTTCCTGTAATGTAAAGGATGGATTAAGTTCTTCAAGAATGATTCCCTCTTCTGATAGACGCATAACACCCATTTCAGTAATAATCATGTCCACCTGGCCTTTAGCCGTCAAAGGTAAGGTGCATTCTTTAAGAATTTTTGCTTTTCCTTTATTGGTATGAGTCATGGCAATAATTACTGTCTTTGCACCGGTAACTAAGTCCATCGCACCACCCATACCAGGCACCATCTTACCTGGAATTATCCAGTTTGCTAAATTGCCTTTTTCATCTACTTGCAAAGCACCTAGCACTGTCACATCAACATGACCACCACGTATTAGCATAAAGGATGTTGCTGAATCAAAATACATGCCACCTTTTTGTAAAGTCGCAGGTTGACCACCTGCATTTGTCAGGGACAGATTTTCTTCTCCCTTATCTGGCTCCGAACCAAGGCCGATGAGGCCGTTTTCAGACTGAAGGTAAATATCTATTTCTTTTGGAATAAAATTGGCAACCATAGTAGGAAGTCCGATACCAAGATTGACCAAATTCCCGTCTTTTAATTCCTCTGCTACTCGCTTGGCAATATATTCTTTCATTTTGCTTCCTCCATAATATAGTCCACCAACACATGAGGGGTTATGATTGCTTCCGGGTCTATGTCGCCAATCTCCACCAGATAATCTGTACCAACAACCACCGTATCAGCTGCCGTTGCGATGATTGGATTGAAGTTTCTAGCCGTAGCTTCATAAACCACATTTCCTAATCGATCTGCTTTTGCCCCTTTTACAATTGCTAAATCAGCTCTTAAGGGTTCTTCTAGAATATAATCTTTACCCTGTATATGAATAATTTGCTTTCCTTCCTCTACAACAGTATCTAAACCTGTTGGCGTCAAGACACCACCTAAGCCAGCACCCCCACTACGGATACGTTCTGCTAGTGTTCCTTGGGGAACTAGTTCTACCTCCATTGTACCCTCATTCATCTTTTGTCCTACTAAAGGATTTAAGCCAATATGGGATGCGTACAACTTCCTAATCTGACCTGTTTTTACGATTTTTCCAAGCCCCTTATCTTCCCAACCTGCATCACTGCTAATAGCCGTAATATTCTGTATGCCGCTTTCCACGATTGTATCTATTAAGGTTTCAGAAGCACCACAAGCCATAAATCCACCAAACATAATGGTCATGTCATCCTTCAACAGTTCCATAAACTTCTTTTTGTCTATCACTTTATTTTTCATTATTCACCTCTTTATAAAAAGTTGGAAACTTGATTTATACGAATCAACCATCCAGCCAGTCGCTTGTCTCTAGACAAACGACTGAAAGATCTTTGATTACTCGACCATTTAAGCCGATTTAGAAGTTACATTGACTGACCATAGTCTCTATCTTCAAGGTTGGCATCTGGTATGTTTTTCATAGTAACAATCGTTATAAATGAAATAGCTAACATACCTAACATAATATAATAAGTTAATTCCAGATTACCTGCTGCACTAAAACTCGCCATAAATGGAATAGCGCCTGCCATTAAGACTGCTTGAATCGTCATAATCCATTTGTTGGCTGCCATATACCTTTTACGTCCGTAAACATACGATGTAATACTTGGATGCATGGTTGGAATACCACCAGTCATACAAGCTACGCCAAAGGACCACATTAACATAAGCGGTATACTTCCGCCTTCAGGCATAATTGCCAATGGTATAATTGCAAACAAATAAAGAACATTTAGCACAAGGGATGCCTTGATTGAACCTAATTTATCATCAATCCATCCGAGAACATAACTCATAGGTATTCCTGCTGCTGCGCCTATCATTAACCATGGAAAAACCACTTTCTGTTCAAAGAACTCCGGTGAACCACCAATCTGGTTATATCGAACTGCCATAAAGGCCATGGCTGCCGTAATGACAAATTGTAGGATTCCATAGGATATGATCAATTGCCATGCCTTTAATTCACTTAATAGTTTTTTTACTTTAATCGGCTCAAACTCATGCTTTTCAGATACGGGTGCATGGTCTGCTCCATCTGGATGAAGATCTAATTCTTCAGGTGTATCTTTGATCCATAAAGCTGTTAAGATTGCTGTGATCAGTAACACAATTGCAATAACATAATAGGCTTTCAAACCATTAGCCTCAATCAATGCTATCAAAATACCAATCCCCGCAATAGAAAACAATGGACTACCGGCCGTAATAATGCCAAGAACTCGTCCTCTATACTTAATGAACCAGTTAGCAGCCAACATGAAACCACCCATTTGTAGAGGTACAACCAATGCTCTTAATAACAATAGACTAATAAAATATAAATTGTAATTGTCTATACCATTTGCTAAACCCGCTGCAGCTAAAGCAGCGATTATGATAGATGGAACTAATATTTTCTTTACTCCGAACTTTACAAAAGCCGCACCAATAAATAAGTATAGAATGGTTGTGAGCATGGCTCCTGCTGTAACAGGATTTGTAATATTCATTTCCGACCATCCCTGGCTCATCAAAAATGGTGTCAAAGCGTTTAGATGATCATTCATTAGCCCTGCGTAGAAAAACATATAGATAAATCCAACAACTAAAAATACAACGGCATGTTCTTTAAATCTTTTGTTCTTAAACATAAGTACCCCCTAGTCAATAAACATTGTTGCGCACCGTCAGTGTAATTTGGTTACAGATAGATACATTTTTATACACTATTAGTGCAAGTTCCATTGGGAAATGTTTACCTTCTCAAGCTCCATTTCCCGAGCGCTCCTCATGAACGTGTTGAAAGTCTTGAATCAATGGCTTCTGCCGCTTTCTTACCAGCGCCCATGGCTAGAATCACTGTTGCAGCACCTGTAACAACATCACCACCTGCATAGACATCAGCTACTGATGTTTCCATTGTTTTTTCATTAACAACAATGCCTCCCCAATCATGGGTATCTAGGTGCGCAGTTGTTTCTCGAATCAATGGATTAGGTGTCTGGCCAACTGCTACAATAACCGTTTCTACTGGAATGGTAAACTCACTTTCAGCTATAGGTACTGGTCGTCGTCTACCACTTGCATCGACTCTTCCTAACTTCATTCTCTGACATACAATACCTGAAACCAAATGATTCACTCCATTAATGGCAACTGGGTTAGTCAGCAATTCAAAGTTAATGCCTTCTTTTTTTGCATGATGAATTTCTTCATTTCTCGCAGGCATTTCAGCTTCACTTCTCCTATATACTATGCTAACTTCCTCAGCACCCAATCGTTTGGCAACTCTGGCACAATCCATTGCCACATTTCCAGCACCAATCACCACGACCCTATTACCAATATTCACTGGTGTTGGTACTTCAGGAAAACGATAAGCCTTCATCAGGTTCACTCTTGTCAAAAATTCATTGGATGCATAAACACCATTCAAATTCTCTCCGGGTATGTTAAGAAATCTTGGCAACCCTGCACCACTTCCTACGAAAACAGCTTGATAACCTTCCTCTTTTAGTTCTTCTACACGAATAGATTTACCGACAATAACATTTTTGTGTACCTTCACACCTAGATCAATGATTTTATCAATTTCTTTTTTTACTAAAGCTTTAGGAAGTCTGAATTCAGGAATACCGTAAACCATAACACCTCCTAATTCATGAAGGGCTTCAAAAATTGTCACTTGATAGCCTTTTACCACCAATTCACCTGCACAGGTTATACCTGCTGGTCCACTGCCAACAATAGCAACTTTCATACCATTTGAAGTCTTTATCGGCACTTTTGTCGTTTTGTATTTCTGTTCCATATACCTGTCTGCAACAAACCTCTCTAAGCGACCAATGGCTACAGGTTCACCTTTTTTACCTCTAACACAAAGAGCTTCACATTGTTTTTCCTGTGGGCAAACTCTTCCACAAATGGCAGGTAATCTGTTTTCAGTTGCTATGAGATCATACGCCTTACTAAATTTACCTTTTTGAACATTTTTTATAAACCCAGCAATTGGAACATTGACAGGGCATCCTTTCACGCAAGGTGTCGAAGAGCAATCAAGACATCGTGAAGCTTCCATGATAGCTTCCTCTTCAGTATAGCCAAGTACTACTTCATCAAAGTTCCGTCTTCTTAGTTCAGGATCTTGAACACTAATTTCTACTTTTACTTTACTCATATTAGCCATACTAACCTCCGACTTACTAATTACTTTTAGCTGATTCTAATTTGCAATTGTGTGGGTGGCTTTCTTTTTGCTTATAAAACTCCTGTCGCCTCATAAGTTCGTCAAAATCAACAAGATGACCATCAAAATCGGGGCCATCTACACAGGCAAACTTGGTTTCTCCATTTATTGAAACTCTACAACCCCCACACATGCCCGTTCCATCAATCATAATAGGGTTCAAAGACACACTTGTAGGGATATTATAGGTTCTTGTGATCCCAACAACAGCTTTCATCATCACTAGTGGTCCAATGGCAATAACTTCGTCATAAACCTGGCCGCTTTCAATAAGTTTCTTCACCACATCGGTTACATATCCCTGGGTTCCCTTTGAGCCATCATTGGTGGCAAAATAAGGTGTGATACCAAGGGCTTTAATATCCTCTTCCAAAATAATATGAGCATCACTTCGACCACCTAAAACAACTTCAACCATTACACCCATCTCAGTTAATTTTTTGACCTGGGGAAACAAAGGTGCAATCCCAACACCACCACCAATAGCTAATACCTTTTTGTGAACTTGTAGGTCAGTTGCTTTACCGAGTGGTCCAACAAAATCAAGCAAGTAATCTCCAACGCCTAATGATGATAGCAATCTTGTTGTTTTCCCAACGATTTGATAAATAATGGTGATTGTTTCTTCTAATCTGTTGTAATCTGTAATAGTTAAAGGAATCCGTTCACCTTCTTCATCTACCCTCAGTATAATAAATTGTCCAGCTTGGCATCGTCGAGCTACAAATGGAGCATGAATAACCATTTGCTCAACATCTTGGTTCAATCGTTTCTTAAAAATAATTTTGTACATAGGATATCCCTTCTGTTTAAGGTATTACAAACTTAAAATCTGTTTTGCTTCCTCTGGTGTTGCAATTTGTTTACCCATGGCTTCAACAATGGTTTTAGTTCTTTCAATAAATTCAACGTTAGATTTTGCCAAAACCCCTTTGCTCATAAAGATATTGTCTTCCATACCAACTCTTAAGTGTCCACCCATAGCAAGTGCAGCGTACATAATTGGTAGATGCCCTTTACCGATACCAAGAGCTCCCCAAGTTGATCCTTCTGGTATCAGACTCTTTAAGAACACTAAGTTTTCAACTGTTGCAGCCATACCACCTGCTACACCTAAAACAAATTGGAAATGTAGCGGTGCCTTCAAAATACCTTTTTTCAGGTAATACAAAGCGTTATAAACCATACCAGCATCAAAAATTTCTATTTCAGGTTTCACCCCAACTTCTTGCATTCTTAAGCCAAGTATTTCAAGAAACTTAGGGCTGTTCTCAAATACAGTTGAATGGGCCCAGTTCATTGAGCCACAATCATAAGAAGCTATATTAGGTCTTAGTTCAGTAAATGGTTTCATCCTAATCTCATCATTGATTCCAAGACCACCAGATGTGGTTGTGTTAAGGACAATATCACAATCAGTTGCCCGAACTAGGTCAATAACTTCTTTAAACTTCTCAAAGGACATACTTGCCCTGTCTTCGTCATCTCTTACATGAATATGGGCAATAGAAGCCCCAGATTTCCAACAAGCATAGATATCGTCTGCAATCTCCTTTGGTTGAAGTGGTATATAAGGTGTGTCCTTTTTAGTTGGCCATGCTCCAGTTGGGGCAACGGTCAATATAACTTTGTTAGATAAATCTTCCATGGTTCGCCTTCTTTCTAATATCTTTCTACGATCATAGCAGCACCCATACCGCCACCGATGCAAAGTGTTGCAAGGCCATAAGTTGAGTTTTGTTTCTTCATCTCATACAACAAGGTGGTTAAAATCCTAGCACCAGATGCACCAATAGGGTGACCAATGGCGATAGCACCACCATTTACATTGGTTCTAGCAGGATCAAGTTTTAAATCTTTTATAACAGCCAATGATTGTGCTGCAAAGGCCTCGTTAGCTTCAATCAAATCAATGTCCTCAATAGTTAGACCTGTATTTCTAAGAGCCTTTTTACTTGCACCAACTGGACCATACCCCATTACTTCTGGGGACAGACCGTCAGAGGCATATCCAAGAATCTTTGCTAAAGGTTTTAAGTTTAGCTCATCCGCCTTATCTTTTGACATGATTACTAAAATAGAAGCTCCATCATTTATACCAGATGAATTCCCAGCAGTTACACTACCATCTTTCTTAAATGCTGGCCTTAGTTTTGATAGAGCCCCGCTTGTAGTACCAAATCTTGGAAACTCATCTGTATCAAAAATCAGATCGTCACCCTTGCGTCTTGGGATCCTAATCGGGACTATTTCATCCTTAAACCTACCATTAACAATCGCATGTTCTGCACGTTGTTGGCTAAGAGATGCAAAGTTATCTTGCATCTCCCTTGTTATATCCCATTGATCTGTAATATTCTCAGCTGTAATCCCCATATGATATTGGCCAATTGCATCTGTCAATCCATCTTGAATGATCGTATCCACCAAAGATCCATCACCAAGTTTATAGCCAAATCTAGCTTTATTAAGTACATAAGCAGCGTTTGACATACTCTCTGTACCACCAGCCAAGATAATATCCGCGTCACCAGCCTTAATGATTTGAGCCGCTAAGGAAACACTTCTAAGGCCAGAACCACAAACTTTATTAATGCTCATAGCACTTGTCTTTTCATTAATACCAGCTTTTAATGTGATCTGTCTGGCAATATTCTGACCATGTCCTGCTGAAAGTACATTACCAACGATGACCTCATCGATCTGATCTTTACTCACACCAGCTCTTCTAATGGCTTCTTCAGCTGCGGCGACACCTAGGTCTACAGCTGTCACATCTTTAAGACTGCCGCCAAAACTGCCAATGGCAGTTCTAACGGCACTCACAATTACAACTTCTCTCATATAATCTCCTTCGCTACTAACAGCGACTACATACTACCGTAGTTATAAACACGTTCTGGTGCATCTACTAAATCATCTTCATCAATCTCAGCGACACAACGCAGCATTGATCCGTCTCCCATGTGCCATCTTAAGGGGAATGACATGAACTTAAATTTCTTACCAACCACTTTCTCTAAATCGCCACCAAGATTTTCAATCCCCACAATTCCATTACCTAACATATATTTATGACATGGCTCCCATGTTCCTTCAAGACCATGGTCTTCAAGATAAGCAAATTTCTCCATATACTTTTCTTTACCAAATGTTTCAATATATGTTGCCTTGTTAAACTCAGCATAAGCTTCAATACCAAATTGTTCGATATACTCATCTGTGATTGAAACACCTTTGTTACCATTTAGGTTCATGCCAAGTGGTCCACCATTTTTACCCATTGTTGTATGTAGTGGGTGGTCAAGGGCTTGCATATCCATTGCCACACATTTTGGCTTATACTTAGCAAACCATTTACCTGCCTCAATACCTGTTCCACATGAGTAGTGATAGTATTCTTTTGAATCATCAAATTTAAGGTGCATGCCAGTTCTAAGACAGACAACCATGTCTTCTAGTTCTTCTGGCTTAATATCTGCACGTTTACAAGCATCTTCAAGGTGTTCAGCCGTGATAAGACCCCAACGTTCCACTTTTATATCAAGACAAACAGCGTCGCCGTAATAAGCATCCGCTGGCATTTCATGGGTATATCTGGCTCTATTGCCATTAAACTCATATTCCATAACGTGTCTTGGTGCATCTGCATGTGTTCCACAGTGCATAACAACATCAATCTTTTGAGTTAAAACACCACTCTTTGATAGGTTGTGCATTGTGTCAATCTTTGGCTTTGAAAAGTATGGCCAAAGTGGTATGTCTGCGCTAAAAGGATGTGTTAAATCAACTATTACTTTCTTTCCCATTATTTTACCTCCAAGTAATTAACTATTTCTCATACAACATGTGAATTAAATGTTCTGTTAAATCGTTTCTTGATTTTTGAATATCTTCTTCTGTCCAAACTTTAAACCCTACGCCTGACTTAAATCCAAGCTTTCCAGCATTGACTTTTTCTCTAAGGAGTGGAGAAGGTTCTTTTGAATCTTCAAGATATTTCAACATATAACTATGGATAGATAAGGTTAAATCTGTTCCAACCATATCTGCATTCTCCATAGGCGCTAGGACGGGTAGACGTAAGCCAAAGCTCATTTTAATGGCGTCATCAACTGTCTGAGCATCTGCAATACCATGCTCTACAATTGAAATCGCTTCTCTCCAAAGGGCATGTTGTAATCTATTTGCAACAAAGCCTGGTACATCTTTGGCAACCCATATAGGATGTTTGCCTACCGCTTTGAAGAGCTCCATCATACAAGCCATTGTTTCACTGCTTGTACCATCCCCTTTAACCACTTCAACTAAAGGTATGAGATAAGGTGGGTTCCAAAAATGGGTTCCAACTACTCTATGTTTCTCACTAGTTTTAGAGGCAATTTCACTAATACTCATTACAGACGTATTGGTTGCAAAAATCGTCGTTGGTTCACAGTAGGCTTCTAGTTCTGCTAAAAGGTTCTGCTTAAGTTCCATATTTTCAGGTACACATTCTATAATCAACTGTGCCCTTTTCACGCTGACTTCCAAATCGTCTTCAACATAAATTCTGTCTTTAAGCTCTTGAACTTCCAACACTGTATAGATGCCATGCTCTACAAAAATCTTTAAGTTGCTGTCAATTCTCTGACGTATTTCTTCTTCTGTTGAGAATTTATCAAATATGGTCACTTCATAGTTTTTTGCAACAGCAAACACTTGAGCAATGCCACATCCCATAAGTCCGCCACCAACTATTGTAATCTGTTTAATATCACTAGATTTCATCTATTAATCCCCCAATAATTCCTTAGTTAGACCAGTAACCACCTTCAGTAGCTACATTGGCACCTGTCATAAAATCACTAGCGCTAGATGCAAGGAATATACTTGGACCAATAAAATCATCTGGTTCTCCTAAACGGCCTACTGGTAGACGTTTTAAGAAGTTTTTATAAACCGCACTCTCTGGATCAAACATCCACTCAGTTAAGTTTGATCTAAACACTGTTGGATTAATCGTGTTAACACAAATACCATATTTAGCTGTCCACTCACAGGCAAGGGATTGAGCCATAAGGTCAATACCCGCTTTAGCTGTACAATAACCTGTGTAGTTTGCCATACCCATTTTAGATCTAGCTGATGAAACAAGGATAACTTTACCACCTTTACCTTGATCAATCATTTGTTGACCAACGTATTTACAGAATAACCAGGTACCTTGAACATCTGAATCCATAATTTTCTTCCACTCACTAAGGTCTTGTTCAACAATAGGTTGTGGGTTATTGTAACCAGCTGCAGTGTAAAGAACATTAATTTCACCATATTTAGCGATACAAGCATTTACAATTCGAATAACATCCGCTTCAACAGCTGGATCACCTGCTTCACTTCCACATTCAATACCTTGTTCTTTAAGTTCTGCACATAAGGCCTCATTACGCTCACTATTTCTACCAGTCACAAACACCTTCATACCAGCAAGACCATATCCAAAAGCAATCGCTTTACCAAGTGCACCTGTTGCCCCTGTAATAAGGGCTACTTTATCAGTTACATCAAATAAATTATTCACAAAATTCTGATTCATATCTTTTCTCCTTTTATCATTAGTAATTCACTACAACCAACATAGATGCTGGCATATTAGTATTGTTGACTAAAGATCGACCTTCATTTGGTCCGATAAAAATAGAGTCATTTTTCTTTAAAACTATAGTTTCTGCTTTGTCCTTAGTATAGATAGTCACTTCACCTTCAAGCACATAATATATTTTTTCTGTAGGTGAGTCTTCATATGCGTACTCAGCACCACCGCCTGGTAAAAAATGACTTAGGCCCATCCAGATTTTTTTTGCACCAGTTTCTTCTGTGCCTATTAGTCGCATAGCTGTCATTTTAAAGTGTCCTGGTGCATCATACGTTTTACATCCACTTACTTCTCTCTTAATCATATGAAATCTCCTTTTCATCTATTATTTTCTATTTATCACTTACGCCACTTGGGTTTTGACATCTTTTCCTCTTTTTGCAAGAGAAAGAATTATTCCTAAACAGATTGATAAATATGCTGCAATGACAACCCGGTACTCTACCGGAAACAGAAATGTCATTGTATGTGCTGGGATCCAAAATAAAGGGATGGTTTTTCCAACTGTAAAAGTCAGAAAGCTGTGCCAGTCAATATTTTTAACGATAGTCCCAACAGATGGCTTCTGTCCGCCTACTCTTTCCTCTATATATCTGTCTGAAATTCTATGTAAGGCCATAAAGACAGGTCCAAATGTCCCATTCATAAAAAAGCTAACAAAAAATCCAAAGATTAAAGTTCCAAAATAACCCTCTGCAACAGGTAAATACCCTTTGTTTTGCATGCCCTGAACGCCTTCCGGATAAAACTTAAACATAAATACAACCACAATACCAATGATGCCCCACACTATTGCTTTTTGAAAAAGTCCTTTTGGCAACTGCCACTCTCTTGCTGTAAGACGATGGGCAAGAATTTCACCCATTGTCGCCAAAATAGCAAACTTAACAAAGCCCATGATATATGGATGACTTCCGTTAAAGCTTCTAAAAATTTCATTTGTTGCAGGTATGAATAGAAATGCTGAAATTGCCACTAATATCAATACCCATAGAATCGTTCCATATTTCTTCACTTTAATTTCCTTTCTGTTTTAAGCCCTTAGCGGCTTTTCTGGAGTCAAATAATGAGCATACTTTGCATATCTTTCTGGAATTTCATGCATATTATCTGCTGGTTTAAGGGAAAAGTTCTTCAAGTCATCCGCATGATGAAACTTACCTGCCACTGTTGTATGCGCTATCGCTGCAACTTCAGGTGTATAATCAATTCTTAACTTACCGTCTTTTTCCACTAACTCTCCTTTAACACCACACATACTACAGGTTGCTGTGTTATCTTCATTAATATTAATTAAATCTGAATGACAAACATCACAGGCCCCTTCTTTACCAACATATGGTGCTTCAAGAGGATTGTCCATTTTTAAGGATTTCGCTACATTAGCACCTGATTTTCTAGCTCTTTCTAACATATCATCCTTTAAACAAGCTACTTTTGGTAAAGCTATCCAGTTAAAGAGTTGCTTATCAACAACATTCATTTGCCAAGGAACCGTCCACATATGAAGACCTGGTAAAGCCCATTCTACCCAGTCACTGCCACCAACCGCAAAAAGTGCCGCTACCCTTGGCTTGAATGAACGTTCATCAACAGCTTTACCATCTGTAATACCATTTTCTTCTCTGATTTTCTTTGAAATCAATCGAAATGCAAAATCATGACCAGGACCCATTCTGTCATTTAGGCTCTTAAGTTGTCCTGTAATACCTTTTTCATAGATGGGTGAGCCAATGATGATACCATCTGCTTCAAGAATTAGTTCATCAATAAATTCCATGTCGTCTTTAAGTACACAATCACCGGATCCAGCTCTTTCAAACAAATCAATTACACAGGAATTACATCCTGTACAGGGCTTAATGTTAAGATCTTGAAGACGCACTAATTTAACTTCAGCACCTTCTTGCTCAGCCCCCATAAGACCTTCTTTAACCAATATTTCTGTGTTACTTCCCTTACGTCCACATGCGATACCCAATACTTTCATTTTCTACTTCCTTCCTTTAATATAATTTATTATCTTCCTGTCTTGTAACCATTAAATTGTGTTAAATGATCCGATTCAGCTCTGTCTAATAAGAAAATCCCTGTGAAGTCCTTATAAGGTTCAACAAATGGAAATTTATCCTGTGTTGCCCATTGTGGTTTTGGTAACTTATCCGCGCCTTCGACAAAAGCTTTGTACCATTCCTTACTGCTATCAAACCAGATTTCTGCCACTCTATGGAAGGGACAAGTTCTAGGTTCATCCAGAATTTTACTTGAAATAAATCTGTTTACCTCAGACATTTCTGCAATAACTGGCGCCAATTCTTCAACAAACCAACGGTCTCCTTCAACAGGGTCTACCCCTTCTGGATACTTAAATACAATTTGCCATCGATAATTTGGTCCATCTTCCGGAGTACGTCCTTCACCTTTAAAATCAAGTTCCCAAAAAATAGGCAAAAAAGCAAACACAATAGGATGATAACCATCCTTGCTACCCATCCATGACCTTTCTCTAAGGGTACTAGTCGGTGGTTGGTTTGTGATCTCCATAAAATCGTCTGGCCAATACTCAGAAAATGCCAAACCTCTAGGCATGTTAGATGCCACATTTTCGAAAGGATTAATCAACCAATAGTGCTCTGTCATAATCCAGTTATAGGTACCAAAGTCCTGACCATTCGGCGGTACTGGCAAAGCTCTGTAAGTAGAGTATTTTGTTACATAGGGTGCAAATTGTGACATACTTTCCTGTACATGGTACTTGTATAACCAATGATACGCTTTTGGCAAGTCACTATCGTCCTTTACGCAATTCATAATGATACTTCTTCTAATATCCATGTTTTCCTCCTAATAGCAATTATACGTAGTTTATTGTACATTACCCTTAAATATGTGTTTCAATTAAAGGTTAAGCAAAAGTTACTGTTGCTGCTCCAAGCTTAAAAGCTTCTAGGTTCATGTCAATAAATCTTGCTTTAACATTATTTCGAATAGCTTCTTCCCAGTCTAGGTGTTCAAGGTTCATACTACGAACAAGGGCACCAAGCAAAACAACGTTCATGGTTTTGGCATTCCCAAGTTCTACGGCAATTTCGTTGGCTTTAATGACAAGCGTTGAAGCTTTTTCCTTGATTTCCTCTAATATTCCTACAGGGTAATCCTGGCTTCCTGCCAATATTGGTACGGATGGAATTTGATAATCATTAACAACGACTTCTCCTGTAGGTTTTAAATACTCAAGCCAACGATGACATTCCATGCTTTCAAATGCCACTAATATATCAGCTTGGCCTTTAGCAATAATGGGGGAAAACACCTCTTCACCAAACCTGATTTGAGTACTTACACTACCACCCCTTTGAGCCATACCATGTATTTCAGACATCTTCACCTCATATCCCGCTTGAACAAGGCCATAAGTCATTATTTTACTTGCTAAAATTGTTCCCTGGCCACCAACACCGACCAGAAGTATGTTTTTTACTTCACTCATTTTACACACCCACTTTCTCAATAGCATCAAATTTGCATACTTGTTTACAAACACCACAGCCAACACATTGACTCTTATCAATTGTTACTTTTTTGGTCTCTATATCGAACCAGAGTGCAGGACATCCTGTTTTTATACAAGCCTTACAACCAACACATTGCTCCTTAATCACCTGATACTGACTATCAAGTTTCCCAAACTCATTTACATCTGCTTCAGAATAACGTTTAAGTGCACATGGGTATCTAGTGATAATCACTGAAGGTCCGTCATAGTCAAAAGACTCATCAAGTGCTGAACGCACTTCATCTAACTTATGAGGATTAATGGTTCTTACCTGTTCAATACCAAAAGCTCTAACAACTTTTTCAATATCCACTATGTCAGTTGGCTCTTCTTGAAGAGTGAACCCTGTGCCCGGATTCTCTTGATGACCAGTCATCCCAGTTATTCTGTTATCTAATATGCACGTAACTGTATTGGCCTTATTATAGGCGGTATGAAGCAAGCTGTTCATTCCAGTGTGGAAGAATGTTGAATCACCAATTGTTGCAACCACCTGCTTTTTCTCACCAAATCGGTCAAACACTTTTTGTGCGCCATGTCCAATACTGATACTGGCCCCCATACAAATGCTACCGTCTTTAGCATTTAGTGGTTCGATACCACCAAGTCCATAACAACCAATATCACCAGAAATCATAACATCCTTTTTCTTAGCCAACTCATAGTAGAAGCCACGATGTGGACAACCAGCACACATGGTAGGAGGTCTTCCGACTGCCTTAGTGGTGTCATACTCAATGATCTCTGCAGCTTTTCCAAAGATGACTCTAGCAAGAATCTCAGGATTCAGTTCACCGCAACGCGGTATTATTTCTTTACCGATACACTTAATACCTGCAGCCTTCATCTGTTCTTCCATAAATGGCTCTAATTCTTCAATAACATACACAGTTTCATGTTTTTCAGCAAAGGTTCTAATCTTATCCATTGGTAACGGAAAGCTAAATCCTATTTTCAGATAATCCGCATCTGTTCCAAAGACTTCTTTCGCGTATTGGAAGGCAATACCCGAAGCAATAACGGCTGTTTTGCTGTTGTTATTGACAATATAGTTTAGAGATGTTTCATTAGAAAAGACTTCTAAATCAACTAGTTTCTGCTCTAACTCAATATGAAGTCTTCTTGAGATGGCAGGAATAAGGTCTCTTTTGTTAAGATCTTTTACATATGCTTTTTTTACCTTATCTTGAACAGTTCCCTCTTCAACCAAACTTTTACTATGACAAATTCTTGTCGTTAAACGTAGAAGTATGGGCGTGTCATATTTTTCACTTATTTCCATAGCTGTTGCTACCATATCTTTAGCTTCTTGTGAGTCACTTGGCTCCAACATAGCCATTTTTGCAAATTTTGCATAGTATCTATTGTCTTGTTCGTTCTGAGATGAATGTAATCCGGGGTCATCCGCAGATACTAGAATAAATCCACCATTAACACCTGAATAAGTAAAACTAAATAATGGGTCTGCTGCGACATTGACGCCAACATGTTTCATCACTGCAAGACTTCTACTTCCAGCCCACGATGCACCAATAGCTGATTCAAGAGCAACTTTTTCATTAGGTGCCCATTCCGCGATCATACTGTCCTTATATGCCTCACCAATATTTTCTAATATCTCGGTACTAGGTGTACCGGGATATGCACAAGCATATGCAACTCCTGCCTCATGAGCACCTAATGCAATAGCTTCGTTTCCAGTAAGTAACTTTTTCATGATAACCTCCAATAAAACTCATTTATTAATAATTAATTCTGCTACATTAATTATATTATTGATTCCTATTGTTAATTATATGCATATTCTTTTATCCAACAATGTATATTATTGTCAATTATGTATCACATATTACACCTATATTTATTATTATATGTTTACAATACTATAATAGGCATTTTTTTGACATTCTACTATTTTAGGGATGTATTTAATTGACATTTTCTATTTTTCATGGGAAACTATATAGTATAATTCGAAACAGATTGGAGTCCTTTTGTGAACAAGAGACGAGAAATATCATCAAATCCCGACATTCAATATAGGATATTCTTACACAAGCTTAAGAATATCTCTATCCATTGCCACGATTCATATGAGTTGCTCTATGTTCTAAACGGTTCCGCAACCGTTCGCATTGAGGAAAAGAACTATATTCTTAAAGAAGATGACTTGATTCTCGCAAACCCAAACCAACTCCACGAGATACATTCTGATGATTGTGTTATGATAGTTCTTCAGATAAACTCTGATGTTATTCTAGCTGAATTTAACAAGTCTATTTCGCCCTTTTTCAACTGTAATTCTTCTACCTCTAAGAATAAGGTTAATTTCAGAAACATAAAAGTGTTGATTGCAAAACTAATAAAACTAAGTAGCCAAGAGCAAGTTCATACAACGATGATTGCAAAAGCTTTTCTTTATGAACTCATTTTCGAATTGTACAATAATTTTCAGACTCCTGGAAAAAGTAGCATAACCAACTCCCCACAGAGCAATAATCGAATTTCTAATATCCTTGAATACATTAATCATCATTACGCTGAAGACATTACATTGACACACTTGTCAAAAAAAGAATTTCTTTCTGCCTCATACTTATCTCGTTATTTCGAAAAAAAAATTGGACAACGCTTCAAAACATACCTTACTAGTGTCAGGCTGAATCATGCATTTAATGACCTTTGTACAACGCACCTTACCATTAGTGATATATCTAATAAGAATGGCTTTCCAAACCCCAGATCTTTTGTCGCTGCCTTCAAAAATAAATACAATTGTTTGCCTAGTCAATACCGAAAAGATAACGGACTCCCAATTCAATATGAGGATCCTAAGGACGAGCCACTAGAATATCAGAAAATCCCACAAAGTAATTATCTCTCAAAACTCAGTCAATATTTGGATGATGAATTCAGTGTACAACCTGAAAAAATTATCCATTCTGATAGAATTGTTGTTCCTACCATAGATGTTCGAACCAACCAAAGACGGTTGTTCCATAACTTTAAAGATATGTTGACAATGGTCAATGCCAAAGATATTCGTACACGAAAAACACAGAAAATGCTAGAGTCTATACAAAATGACATAGGGTTTAAGTATTTACAGATCTTTGGATTTTTAGGGAATGATGTCAAAGATTTCTTTTTAGGCAAAACGGATGAGGATCGGTTTAATTATGATTTAACAGATGAAATTATTGATTTTCTACAATCCATTAATCTAAAACCTATGTTTAAACTAGGTTTTGATTACAGAGATTTCAATATTATGACTAATATGCTTCGCCATGAATCTCCAACAAAAAAAACTTTACATAAATGGTCCCATATTGTTGAAAGTTTTCTAGCACACTTAATTCAACGTTATTCCTTGAGCGAGGTGTTAACATGGCGTTTCACCTTGCAAGAAGAAGCCAACTCAATAAATATTCCTATTGCAAAAGCCAACGAAGCCCGCTACTATCAAATTTATTCAAGCACTTACCATGTGATAAAATCAATCAATCCAAACTTACCCTTTGGCCCTTCAGCTGTGTTACCTTATATGATTGAGGATCCATCTATTCCTGAATCCTTTTTCAATTATGTCACTGAAAATAACTGCACTCCAGACTTTTTAAGTCTTAAATATTATTCCGTTAACTTCAACCCTAAAAGTAGTAATCAACCTTTGATCTCACTATCAATGGAAGTCGATGGGCTTTCAAGCTTCATCCGACTTTTTAAAAATAAACTTGAAAACGCTATGCTTAGTCACATTCCCATATATCTTACACAGTGGAACTCCACAATCTCTAACAGGGATTTGTTAAATGACACCTGTTTTAAATCATGCTATCTTGTTAAAAATATTGTGGAAAATTATGACGAGTTAGAAGCTTTTGGTTATTGGACCCTATCAGACCAAAACAGCTTGCACACGCCTAGCAAAGATCTCTTTCACGGGGGACTTGGTCTATTAACGAAAAACGGTATTAAAAAAGCCGCTTACAACAGCTTATCTATACTCTCAAAACTAGGAAGCCACCTACTAACCAAGGACATAGGCTATTTAGTTAGTAAATCAGACAACTCATACCAAGTACTCGTCTATAATTACCAACACTATTCTGAGTTGTATGGTATGGGTGAAAATTATGATATTGGTCCTCTAAATCGTTATGCGCCATTTGCATATGCTCGTTCTAAACAGTTTGCCTTCACTCTAGAAAAAGTTCATGACATAAAATATATCCTTGCTGAGTATATTATCAGCAAGGATCATGGGAGCAGTTATGATATATGGGCTAACAACTTTCCTGTACCACTCACCTCTGATGAAGACCTAGAAGCATTAAAAGGACTTAGTGAACCATTACTAAGCAAACGCTATGTTCAGGCCAACAACAAACAATTGGACTTATCCATAAGTGTGGCACCTCATGAGGTTAAGCTCATAACACTTTCCCCCATCATTTAAACCTATGCCTCTTCATATATGCGTGGTTTCTCTTCACCGTTAATAACTCGTAAGGCCCCATATGCCAAAGATTCCAATTCTTTTTCCCCTGCCATGACTCTCACCGTTCCAATGAATTTGACTTTTTTAGTGATATAGTCTGTCACCTTGTCTGAGAAAGCAATTCCTCCTGTCAAAACTATGGCATCAACTTTCCCATCAAGTACTACAGCCATTTCTCCGATTCCCTTACTCACTTGATAGCACATTGCCTCAAAAACAAGTTTTGCAAGGCCATTACCTTCATCAGCCATTTTTATCACTTTTCTAACATCATTAGTACCTAGATAAGCAGTCAATCCACCATTTCCACGAAGTTTTTTTTGCATGTCCTGTTTTTCATAATCACCACTGTAGCACATGTCAATTAATTTTTTACAAGGCACACGACCAGCTCTTTCTGGCGAAAATGGACCTTCATCATCAGCGACAATATCGACAATCCTGCCACTCTTATGAGCACTGAGAGATATCCCACCACCCAAATGTGCCACAACAAAATTCAATTCATCGTATGGTTTACCAAACTCTTCAGCCACCTTCATTGCCATTGCTCTAGAATTAAGTGCATGACTTAGGCTAATTCTTGGAATTTCTGGCATTCCGGAAATTCTTCCTACATCTTCCATTTCATCCACAGCAACAGAATCATATATCATCGCCGGTATACAGAGTGGTTTTGCAATAGCACTGGCAATCAGCGCCCCCAAATTTGATGCATGAGGAACGACAGGGCGATTCTTTAGACGGTCAATCATTAGGTCATTTACCATATATGCGCCCGATCTAACTGGTGGGAGTATTCCTCCACGCCCTACTACAGCGGATAATTCATCTAAAGATAATCCATTCTCTATCATCACACTGACAACGGCTTCTTTACGCATCTCAAACTGATCTTGTATATTAGTATAGTTTTCCAACTCTTGTGTACCGTGTTCTATGTTTTCATTTAGTATCAAGCTCTTATTTTCATAAATAGCAATTTTGGTACTAGTTGATCCTGGATTAATTGCCAATATTTTTTTACCCATTATAACCTCCTTTTTTCACCACAATAGGAGCGAGTGCTGCACATAGGGCAAGGGATAGATATTTTTCTTCTGATGTAGATCCTCTCGAAGTCAGAACGATCGGGCACTTAGCTCCAAGAACAAAACCAGCCATTTTTGCCCCTGCAGAGTAAACAAGACATTTTCCAAGAATATTACCTGTTTGTATGTCAGGTACAATCATAACATCAGCATCTCCAGTAACTGGACTGTCATAACCCTTGATTGTCGCCGATTCTCTGCTCATTGTAAGATCGTAGGAAATAGGCCCTTCAACAATACAGTTTTCAATAAGACCATCTCTATTCATTTCTTTCAAACTAAATGCATCCATAGTTTCAGGCATTTTGGTGTTCACTTTTTCAACAGCTGCAAGCACAGCAACTTTAGGTTTCTCGTAACCCATAGCAATAAAGGCATTAACAGCATTTTGAATGATCTGTTTTTTTTGTTCCAAATTTGGGTAAGTCATCATACCCCCATCACTTACTGCCAACAATTTATGATAATTTTTCATTTCATGGATTGCAATATGGGACATGATTCCACCTGTTCTTAAGCCATAGTCTTTATTAACGACAGCTTTTAATAAGTCACCTGTCTGAATTTTCCCTTTCATAATAAAATCTATATACCCTTCATTAACCATTCTTACACCTTTTATTGCGGCTTCTTCTAACTCTTTGACGTCAACAATTGTCATGCCATTATTTTCCTCGCCGATTGTTCTTAGAACTTCTTTAATTTTCACTTTGTTTCCAATCAAAACACCCTCAACTAAACCGTCTTTTTTTGCTCTAAATACAGCTTCAAGTGTATGTGGGTCATCAGCGCCAATAACACCAACACGCTTTTTTATTTCCTGTTTCTGAACCGTTCCTATCAGTTCCTCAAAAGTTTTATAAATCATCTGATCCTCCTATTGTTCTATCTAATACTATCATTATAGATAGACTTGATTTTCATATAAACACAAAAATTGTCTAAATTACTGTTACAATCTTCCTAATTGAACCTAGAAACGTCCACTTCACTATATGGTGCTTTTTTTTGTCATCTAATATTATAAAATGTACAAATAATTGACCATACTTGCTTTCATATATAGAAATGACCTAGATCCTCCATCATAATTATGGAAAATCTAAGTCATGAGTAAAACAAGGCTTATGAAGAGACTTGTAACACTAATTACTTTTTTTATCTTCACCGAATCAAATTTTACTTATCTCCAATTTATTTGCACCCATTCTTTTTCAGGTTGGAAATTCTCCTGTGGTATACCAAGGGTCGTCCTTCCTTTTGATACTCCCTTATCTAGCATTTCAATTAACTCTTTAACTAGATCAGGGTATTGATCAACTAGATTATTCTCTTCTCCGATATCTTTATTCAGATTATAAAGCTCAAAATCCTGGTTTACTCTTGTATATGTAAAAGCTGATCGACTACATTCCTGCGAATGTCCACCATTTTCACTACAAATAAGCTTCCAACCATTCTTAACAATACTGAAAAACCCAGTACCGGATGAATAAATAGTTCCCTCACGCTTACAGGTTTCCTTGCCATTCCATAGGTCCAGATTCGAAAATGAATCTTCTGCGACATGATCCTCCAAAGGGATATTCAGCAGTTCAGCAAATGTAGCGAAAAAGTCTGTGTGACATATATTATGCTCTGACCATCCTGCTTTAATCAAATCAGGAAAGTGTACAATTGTTGGGACTCTGTGTCCTCCTTCAAACAGTTCGAATTTCTTCCCTCTAAACTGATAAGATGGATTATGTCCGTGTTCCAATAAAAATGGATAATCTGCAACTCCGGAGCACCCGTTATCGCTGGTGAATATAACAATTGTTTCCTCAAAGATGTTCTTCTCTTTAAGCTTATCCATGATTTTACCCACCATGTCATCCAACTGTAAAACAATATCCCCATAAGGGTTCAAACCTGATTTTCCCACGAATTCATCCTTTGGAAGTAAGGGACCGTGAACTGCCGGTGTAGGATAGTAGATAAAGAAAGGTTCATCCTTGTCTGCAGATTTATCAATGAGATCCAATACTTCATTGTTCATGTCATCTAAGACCATCGTATGATCATAGCTTGGTGCAATGGGGCCCATTTGCCACTTGTCCTGCATACTTCCGGTTCCTCGATCTAGCTTCAGAACACCGGATATTGAGGTTGGTTTCTCAACCACCCTATCGTTTCGTATATAAACATAGGGCGGTTGGTCCAGCGATGCTGGCAGTCCAAAAAAGGAATCAAAACCGTACTGAATCGGTCCAAATTTAATAGGTTGGTCATAATCAATATCAAGCCCTGGAACCGGTGGCATGTTACTAAAATCAATAGTGGGCTCTAAAGTTGTTCTCGGCTTGTAGCCCTCATAATAGCTTTTATCCAACCCGAAGTCTTTAGGTCTCGGATTGTTATTTATTGCCCACTCCAATCCTAGATGCCATTTTCCTACACAAGATGTCATATATCCTGCTTTTTTAAACAAATGCCCCAGTGTCATCCTGTCTTTCTCGATTAAGGTATGACTGTCACCAGGAAGTACAAGAAATTTTAATCTTGATCTCCAATTATATCTCCCTGTCAACAGACCGTATCTGGATGGTGTGCATACTGCAGATGTTGAATGAGAATCACTAAAACACATACCACCCTTAGCCAGTGAATCAATATGTTTGGTTTGAATTTTGCTGTTATCATTGAAATAGGAAATGTCTCCATATCCTAAATCATCAACAAACATTAATATTACATTCGGTTTCTTTTTACTTTCTATCATTGATTTAAATCTCCCTTCCTATTTTTCATAGCCCACAACGCTCCCAAATTGATCAAATCAAAACGAATGACTAGTTACTTTTTTTTATCTTCGAAAGATCACGATTAAACAAATACAGTAATTTCTCACTGAAATTGTTTGGATCCAGTTCACCTAGGGTTTCTAATGACATAACTTCCATCATGTGGTACATAGGTGTTTCTTCAACATCGCCTAGGTATTTTGTAATTATTTTCTTTGTTTCTTTATTAGCGACCAAATCACCAACAACAGATTTTATGGAATACACATCATCTGTAATCAGTATTTCTTCCCTCTCATTTCCCAGCTCATCAAGGTCAGGAATCGTAAACCAATTTGCAGCTGATTCACCTTTTGCTTCAGGTGCAATGTAACTAGGATTAGCCTGCTCTACGCCTATAAATCGGGCGTAATCATATAACACATTTCCTTCTTGATCCTGAGCAATAACTTTAACATCATTTGAGCCTTTATTAATCTTTACCGAATCAAAAACCACAATCTTTTGGTTCTCTTTTAGGTCTATTTTCTTATTATTAACAATAAGCTCTACACTTTCACAGTTGGTATACACCTTAATAGTGATTACATCTTGATCTCTTTCAATGAAGCGCTTGGATGTGATATGAACAAATGGTTCTTGAGACCAATGTGCTTTATACATATAAAACGCATCTTTTCTAATTCTTCTGTCATAGGTAACAAGACCTTTATTATTCCTGCCTTTTACCCCACCTTCATCTCTAATATTAGCCCCGAAATCAAACATATTCCACACATAAGTTGCCCACAAGAAAGGTCGTTTTTCAAATATCTGCCATGCAATCTCGTGATATAGTGAGTGATATTCTTCAGTATAATCTTTCACTTCAGGTTCTTCACTATGATATTGTAAGATACCCTCTGCACCGTATTCCGAAATACACAATTTAACATCTGGACAAACTTTTCTATAATTATCAAGCCAGGTTGCAAAGTCCTCTGTTTTACCACCGTACCAGCCATAATATTTATTGTATCCCAGTATATCAGTCATAAAATTATAGTCATCTTCATCCTTAACCAATGCTAAGTTAGCCATTGTAGTTAACCTTGTTGGATCTTCTTCTTTGGTTAATTGATTCAACTCTTTAACAACTTTTCTAACTTCAGGTAGATTTCCACCAATTTGAATTTCATTTTGAATTCCCCAAAAACATATGGATGGATGGTTAAAATTTTGTCTTATTAACTCTATCATTTGTTGCTTTGCATTGATGCCCTCAAGTTCTGTTCTAGACATTACAGAAATAAAAGGTATTTCTGCCCATATTACCATACCTTCTTGGTTACATAGCTGATAAAAATATTGGTCATGTTGATAATGCGCCAGTCTAATTGTATTAGCACCAACTTCTTTAATTAACTTCATATCTTCTTCTTGGTTTTCTTTGGAGATTGCCCAACCTAAATCTTTGCGATCTTGATGTCTTGAAACCCCATATAAACGGTTTTCTTTTCCGTTTAGTATAAAGCCTTTATCCGCATCAACTTCATAATATCGAAAGCCTGTCTCGATTTTAACTTCATCGATAATCTCATTATAAGATTCAAGGGAAATACAAACTGTATATAGATATGGATTCTCAATCCCATTCCATAGCTTAGGGTTCTCAACTGTTAGTGGTATATTAACTTCTTCTTTATTCATAGCATCAATAAAAATATCTTTGCCACCAGAAATAATCAATTGACCTTTTGCATCGAATATTTCTATCCAGGTTCTGACTTTTTGATTTTCTTCCGAATCATTTACTATAAAAGATTTTATATTAAGCATAGCCTCTTCATTAGACACTTGTTCTTGAACAACATAGACACCCGTTGAACCATAATCCAACATATCAATATGAACATCATTTGTTATTACAAGATTCACGTCTCTATAAAGACCACCAAAAAATGTAAAGTCTGCCTTTTGGGGATATACATCAGACACAACTGTATTATCAACTTTTACTGTAATTTCATTATTGTTGTCAAAGACGATTTCTTTGGTAATATCAAATCGAAAAGTTGAAAATCCACCTCTGTGATGACCAACATGGCTATCGTTAACAAAAACATCAACCACACTGTTAGCACCCATAAATTCAATATATATCTTCTTACCTTCATCTTCGGGCTTTACTCTTAATTCTCTCTTGTACCAACAAGCACCTTGATGATACTCATAACCATTTGCACCATCAATATTATTCCATGTATGAGGAACATTTACCCTTTCCCATCTTAAACTTTCTCTATTTTCTTCTTTAATCTCACTTATATCTTTTTTTATAAATTGCCATTCTTTATTCAAACTTCTTAACTCACGCATAAACTATACCTTTCTTTTCTAAATTAACATAGCATCTTGTCTTTATATATATAATATTCCATTATGCATTTTTGTGTTATAATTATATTTTATTAGATAGCATTATATTATATATAATATCATAAATCAAAGGAGATCTTATGGAATTAATAAATTATCATCAGTTAGTCATTCAAGGAATGTTTCATCTAAATGAGTTAACAACAACAGATATTGTATGGTTTAAATCTAATGCTGAAATAGTGCATGCATTAATTAGTAATCCCATACCTCAAGGTTTAGATTTTAATCTTGATAAAGAGTTAGTTATTATTGAAAATATTTGTACACAAGATAATATTCCAAAGTATTGTATCGCAGCTACTTATGGATATCTGGAATTCATTTTCATTCCACTTATTTTTCAAAACGAAAGTCAGGGGCTTGTTCGTATTGGACCATTTTTGACGAATCCAATAGCCAACTCTCAACTATCTGAATTACTAATCAACTTAGGCTATTCTCTTAGACAACATCAGTCAATAAGATATTATTATGATAGTCTAAAACTCGTACCTTCTAGTTATACTACGAATTTAGGCTTTATTAGCATGAATTTATTTGGTTATACTTTACCACATGTGTCTGTTGTTACCTATCAATCTTCTACTAAGTTACCAAAAATCCAAAAACTTCAATATGAAGATATCAATGATATCCGTGCCATTGAGGAAAATTATAAACAAGAAAAACTATTACAATATGCTATATCTCATAACGATCAAGACCTGTTAAAAAAGGTAACCGATTATTTTGATACTACTTTTAGCATTAAAGAGAGATTCCCGGATAATCCACTACGTTCAGCCAAAAACCTTGCAATAGTCTCTAACACAATATTACGATCTGCAGCCCAAGACGGTGGCGTACATCCTGTATATTTACATCGAATTTCTACAAAGTATGCTTTACTCATTGAGCAAGCAACAACAAGAACAGAGGTATTGCGTTTGCATAACATTATGGCTAAGGACTATGCTGAAACAGTGATGAAATATGCATATAATAATGTTTCACCCCTTATAAAAAAAATTATCCAATATATCCAGCTGAATTTGGACCAACCATTGACAGTCACTACTCTATCTCATGAATTTAACATTAATCCCCCTAACTTAGCAAATCTCTTTAAAAAAAACACAAACCACACTATATCTGACTTTGTTAACACACTTCGAATAAAAGAAGCTTGTTATTTATTATCCTCTAGCGACCTATCAATTAGTGATATTGGATCTTTAGTTGGTATTAATGATGCTAACTATTTCACGCGTTTATTTAAACAATATCAGCATGTAACGCCAACGAAATTCAGATGTAGTTTGTAGAAGATAATGAGAAGAAGTTATCATGGGAGACGACTTATATAAAGACTAGTACCAACTATTTACCTTGACTACTGCAACACACACTCATAACTTTCAACCATTAGATTGCTCCCATGCCCAGCATATACGTACAAAAAAAAGCGCAACAGCAAATGCTGTTACGCTATAACGTCTAACCTATTGGTGATCATCATTATTGCATAAAGTCAACTTTAACTACTTACTATCAAAAATTAACTTATAAACCTATCGTTTTGAAATATTCTTGCCAAAACTCAAATTTTTCATCACTGAATTTAACAGTACTGACAGGATCTCCAATTTCTAAATATGAGATTTCTGAATTCTTGTACATTCCCCATTTGTCCAGTTTTCCACCATTAGGATTTCCTGTATTAGCGAAGTTCACAAGGTATGATGACATTTTGTCACCAATCTTATAATCAATCCCAGCCCAGTAATCAGCTCTAAGAGGTGAATAGTTATTCAGCCAATATGGTACATCAGCTGAATGGAATACACCAAATTTTTCAGAGATTGGTCCCGGCATTAAATGATTAAATTTATAAATATATGTTGGTTTGCTAGATTCTAGATTTTTTGCTTTTCCTATAAAATACTGTATTGCCATCGTGTAGTCTTGATTTATTGCATTCCAAGAATCTATACAATCGAATGAATTTGCTGGATACA
>PPCM01000488.1_pt1 | contig 34344 bp, 37 predicted proteins | sample 1555541 | NCBI WGS metagenome assembly PPCM01 (sample SAMN05284479, study PRJNA326546) | Marine sediment metagenome, whole genome shotgun sequencing project. | isolation source: marine sediment | place: Germany: Wadden Sea | collected 2012-09-05
TGGTTCTGTAGGTTGATCCGGCTCCGCAGGCTGTACTGGATCCGTAGCTTGTTCTGACCCAGTAGGTTGATCCGGCTCCGCAGGTTGTACCGGTTCCGTAGGCTGTTCCGGCTCCGCAGGCTGTCCTGGCTCCTTAGGTTGTTCCGGCTCAGCAGGCTGTTCCGGCTCCGCAGGTTGTACCGGTTCTGTAGCTTGTACTGGTTCTGTAGCTTGCTCAGGCTCAGCAGGTTGCTGTGATTCTTTAGAGTTATCCGAAGTATTATTCTCAACATCATTGTTGGTGTTGTTATTGTCGATTGCATCAGATTGTTTTTTTTCATCCTCGTCAATTAAGGCATCTGCATTGCCATCTATTCCTTCAATGCCACTATGTTGTTTGGCATCAGTAGCTTGCTCTGGAGTTTCTTGTGGGTCCACATTACTTTGATTTTTTTTGTGATTTTTATCATTTGTAGTCATGGAATCATGTCCTTTCTAATATGAAGAATTATTACTTGCATCCCACAAGGGACCAAGGAAGTATTGCATCAGCGATCTAGAACCAACAATTACTTCAATGCGAGTGTCCATTTTGTCATATAATACAGGGGTTAATGTTGACATCACTTGATTTTCATTTTGTGGCACTACAACGATCTGATAATGTGCGTCTCCATTCCGATCTACATAAGGATTCTCATTAATTTGAGTAATTTTACCAGAAATTTTGTTTTTAGTTGTAACCCCTGATATTGATAGCTTAATCGGATCATTTAATTTAATAGAGGCAATATCTTTGGATGCTACCATGCCAATCAGTTGGAATCCAGAATCACTGAATGGATGTTTTTCGACATATCCTTTTACGGACACCGTATCGTTGACTACCATAAAATTGGACCAAATAATAAATAGAAGGATTGTAATGGTAATGGTGAGTATTGTTAATAAGTGAATACGAGGAAGTCCCGATTCTTCTAGTAGAATGGACTTGGACAAATACTTATATTGATGTCGCTTCTTCATCTAGCTTACCTCTTTCTTTCTTAGATCTTTTGGGCTTTTGAATTTTACCTTGATTCAAGGTAAGCAATTCATCACAACTTTGCAAGACTTTTGGTTCTTTTGATGCAATTATGACTGTTGCATTTTTGTGTTTCGCCAATTCTATGATGACATTACTAATTTTTAACAACTCATCTTGGGATAAATAATTTTCAGGTTCGTCAATTAGATACAACTGCACGTCTCTCGTAAGTAGACGTGTCAAGTTAAAAAGTTTTTTGAAGGCCATTGATGCGTTGGCAATGTCCTTATTCGTGAATTCGGTATCTAGTGTATATCCAAAGAAGGACATGTAATCATCAAGTCCTGTTTTAAGCATTAACATATTTATAGAACTATCTGAAATACTTGGATTAAAATATCTGAAATTCTCTCTAATGGTACCAGTAAAGAGGATATCTCTTTCTGGTGCGTAACTAATCGATCGTCGTAATTTTAATGGTTCCAACTGCTTAATATTGATGTTGTCCAATAATATGCGTCCACCATGAGGCTTATACATTCCAAGAATCAACTTTAGAATTGTAGTTTTGCCAGCGCCATCATGGCCACTTAAGCCAATAATTTGACCTGGTTTCGCCTTAAAATTGATGTTGATAAGTGCAGGTTTTGCCGTTTGGTTGTAACGTATGGATACATCTGTAAATGAAATATGTCCTTGTATGGTTTTAGATGCAGTCATATCCGTTTTAAGGTTACTGTCTTGGGGCAATTTCATAAAACGGTTAATTTGTGCGATGCTCTTTTTTAGTCCGTTGACTTGAACGGAAAGACTGAAAGCACCGCGAATGGATCTAAGAATTTTCCAATACAGTAAAATAACACCGATGAGGGAACCGATATTCATATGGCCGTTAAATACCTGTAAAACACCACCATAAATGACCATAAGAACGGATGCATTTGTGATGAAGTAGGAAAGACTGTTGGACATATTGACATAGTTTCCTAGATTATACGTATCATAAATGTTTTCCCCAGTTATTGTTTTATACCGTTCAAACCAATACTGTTTCTGGCCGGATATTTTTATTTCATCTGTGTTTTTTAGCAATTCAATTAAGTTTTGTTGTCGTTCAGAAGAAGAGTCGACGCGCTTTTCCATTTTTATCTTGTGAAAAGGGCGCATGAGATAACCTAATCCAATGACCAAAAACAGCGTTACAATTGGAATGACACCAATCCAACCACCTATAGAAAAGATAGTAAGAATATAGATAGCTGAAAAAATTAGTTCTATAATATTTATGAAAACGCCACTAGTCACAAATCTTTTTAAGTTTTCAAAGTCTTTTATACGGTTGATTTGTGCGCTGATGGATGCTGTTTCAGTATACGAAGGACTTAAATACAATAATCTAGTAAAGGTCTGTAATGAGATTATGGCGCCCATACGCGTGCTGATATAATTGGTTAGTGTCGCTCTTATGTGACTGAGCGTATAAGAAGCACCTACATAAATAAGAACCCCAATGTAGGTTATCGACAAAGTTTGAGCACCACTGGCATTACTTATTTGATTGTAAACAATGATAATGAATAACGGAATTAACAAGTCAAGCAATGTCATGATGAAAGTGATACCTATCATCAGCTTAAAAGAATCTTTAAATCGGTAGATCAATTTATTAAACCAGTTGTTTTGTTGATGAATAAGCGTTTCCTTATTTTCCTCTGCATGTTGAAAGACATAAGCGGTGCCATGAAGAGTGTCTAGTGGTATATTCAGGTAGAGACATTGCTCGGTATCATAAATAAAAGCCTGTTTATCGCCTATGTTGAGCACTAAATAAAAGCCAGTATCAGTAACAAATAATACTGGAAGCATGTGTGATTCTAATGATAAACCGTTTAATTTCTTAAATTCCTGATGTTGGAATCTTAGATTAGCCATGGTTTCCAATAGAGCTTCAATGTCCATCATGTCAAATTCTGTCGAAATTGATTCCATAATTTTGCTATTATCACCTTGCCAATTAAGGGCATCAAGAAGTGGGATCAATACTTTTGCTGCATGGGTTGTTGGATCAAAGAGGTGATAAAAATCACTGTGTAAATCACTTGGGTTAGTCGTCGGCATAGTATATCGGCGTTAAGAACGCCATCCTCCTTCCATGAAGAGTGCATCATTTTTGTTGAAACTTTGTACAAACGTTCTAAAATCGACGATATTCGTATGTTCTATCCACCATTCTAAAATCATTGTTTTGATATTGCCTGAAAGATAGAGACGGTCTTCTTTAAAATTGATTCGAATGTCATTAATTTTTTTCAATATGTTTTGGTGTTCCTCTAGATGCCTTTTGGTATCTTCTAGATTGTGGGCTTTCATTATCTTCTTCTCACGTTCGAAATGTTCAAAAGCGGCATCGTAAATTTCAGTAAACAGTTTATTGATTTCTGTCTTTATTTCAGGCTGCTTAAAATCAATATTTTGCTCAGTATATGTGTGAATGATGTGATTTAAGTTGAGGGTTAATTTCATTAGTGATAAGTGATCATCATCAATTTCAGTAAAACCAGTAAGTCTTAGCAAAAAAGAAACATCTTCAATGGTTTGAGCATTTTCGATAAGTTTATATGCCCATTTTGAGTAAATAAACGTTTCTTTATCTGTAGCATTGATATGTGTAATCCACCAGTTGAGTACCCATGACTTCAAGGATGTCAGCGAATTTTTATCGGCGATGATTTTTTCTGGAAACTGTTCTATCTGCTCAATGAAGTAACTGTGCAATTCTAAGTGTTCATCAGTTTCTGCAAGATCAAACTCCTTCATAAAGCTTTCTTCATAGTTGAAGTGGAAAAGGGCATATTCCTTAAATCGTTTGAATTCTGATCGAATAAAAACAGGGTCGTCATTGTGATTGATGGCTTCCATTATCTCAATTGCCATAGTAGTAAATTCCTGGTGCTGCTCGTCAATATCATTTATACCCGTTAGTCGGATGATAGATTTTACATCATTCCAGTCGGATGAGTTCATAAGGTTATTACTCCAATTTTCAATACTGAAGTACTCATAATCCGTACCATTGATGTGGTTAATAATCCAGTACATGATTTGCTCCTTTAGTTGTTGACTGACTTTAATTTTTCCGTTTTCAAAGTCATCCAAAACATTTTTAAGCATATTGAGAATCTGAGCATGTTCCTTCTTATGACTGGCCATATTCGGCAAATGGTATTGATTCATAAAGAGCTCCTCGCGATCAAAGTGCATAACCGCATATTGATATAATTCATTCATTAGAAGCTTGATTTCGTTAACTAACTCAAGGGAGAATGATTCCTCAAGGCGGTCAATAACCTTATTAAGTTTCAAGGCATACTCCACGAGCAGTTTGTGATCATAGTCGATAAAATCAATATTAGTATATTTAAGAACATCTTCAATGTCACTCCACGTCGTTGACGTTTGCATTTTCCACAGGATCCATTTTTCATCGTTCATTGTCTAACCGTCCTTTTCTGGTGTAAGTGTAAAGTCTGATAATGTTTTAATACTTGGGTGATTACTTGCAATCACTATGGTAAGAGAGCCTTTAAATTTTTCGAGCAACCATAAAAACGTTTTGAATGTTTCATCGTCCATGCTTTCATCAATTCTATCAATAATCATAATTCGTGGTCGATAAAGAAGGGCCCTGGTTAAATTAAGTCGCTGTAAAAAAGCAGATGACAAGTGATTGACAGAATAACTATCCAGTTTGGTTTCAAATCCTTCAGGATGTTGACTGACAAGATCATCAAGTCCAGTAACAGCCGCTGCCTCATAGGCAGGTCTTAACTTTGAACGGTTGAAGTAGGTTATATTCTCTAAAATGGACCCTTTGTAAATATTCACATGGTCATTTAGATATTCAATTTTTCCTTTTAAACTTGTCATATTCCATAATTGAATGTCTAGGTTATCTATTAGCACTTTTCCAGAATCAATAGATTCTTTACCCGTTATTTTATTAAGAACAGACCGATAGGATAGAAATGTACTTGGATCAATAAGCACAAAACTCCCTGTAGGGATTATGGCGGTGATAGAATCTGTTGCTTTTGTTTGAACATTGGTATAAGCAAGGGATAGAAGTTCAATGGACCCAGCAATGTCTTCAGGGAAATCAGGTGTATCCTCGTTATACTGATTATCTAAATAAGCGATTGTATCAATTCGCTTTTTAAGGAGTTGTATATCTTTTCGTTGAAAGTATTGACGCATGATGCTGATAATTGGAGAGATGGCACGGCTCCCTAACATTGCACAAGCAGTTATCTCCGCAAACGTTATATTCTCTTGCTTCACAAGAAATCCTCCTACAATAAGAATTGAAAAAAGATTTAGTTGAGAAAAGTTTGATGAAATTTGACGCGGTAAAACTTCATATTTGTTACTTAGAAATGAGGATTCAGTTGTTTCATTAAGAATTTCTCGATAATGATTTATTTGGGACTCTTCAATGCCTGCTGCTTTTACAAGATGTATTTTATCGAGGGTTTCTGTCAAGTGCTCCATTAGTGTATCCCCATGCTTTAACACTGTGGCTCTATTATTAAAATATCTTTGAGCAAGTATATACATGAGTAGAACATAAATCAGGCTAAGGACGATGGGCACCAATACGATTATGCCACCAAAATAGTAAATCAAGTATAAAAACAGCAGCATAAAGGGTAAGTCAACATATAGTTGATAGGTCCGAGTCGCATGAAAAGAAGCAATCTTAGAAACACCGTTAAATTTTTCTAAGGCGACTATGTAGCTATTGTCATTAGAATCATGACGATAGGAATTTAAAAATTTTTCCATTAAAAAAACAGAAAGTTCATATTCATATTTAGCAGCAATCCATTTGCTGGATGAGTCTTTCGCCTTTCTCATAAGCGATTCTAAGGCAAGGGCAATAAGTGCTGCAAAGATTATCATCCTAAGACTTGTTATGGATTTACTAATGGCAATACTGCTATATATTTTTTTCATTGTTAGTGGTAAAACGAGTCCTAAAATATTGATTGAAAAAAAAGCTAATATCATGATACCTAGAAATTTTTTTGGCAATTGTTGAATTTGATTATAGCGACTAAAGTCTTTGTCCATACGTATTCCTCCATGGTGTATTTATACCTTTTATTATACACTTTAAAACCTTCATACTGCTAGAGTATATTAAGTAATTGAATGGTGTTAATATGTGTTTTATATTACATTCTTGATGGATGACTTTACATAGTCGAAATATTCTGTGAAAATAAGGTGTACATATGTTTAGAAATTAGATTAAGGGGTGCTACAAATGATTAAGTTACGGGATTGTACGGAAGTGAGTGATGCAGTAATTTTTGAAACATTTAGGCAAGGTTTTTCGGATTATTATATTCAAATAGACATGACACAGGATTTTTTCATGGATCATTTTTTCGGACCTGAAGGCAACACCAAAGACATGTCTTTCATTGCCTATGATGGTGAAGAACCAGTCGGTGTTCTATTAGGTGGCATACGGACTCTAGATGGTATTGCGACCTTACGTTGTGGTGGCATGGCGGTGATTCCAACAGCCCGTAATAAAGGCATTGCAAAATTAATGATGGAAGCCCATGAGGCTAAAGGGAAAGCGGCTGAGGTTCACCAACTCTTCCTCGAAGTGTTGACGGTGAATGAACCGGCAGTCAAGTTTTACAAACGATTGGGGTATGAGAAAGTGTACGATTTGACTTATAGATCGTTTGTGCCGTCAAAAGAATGGCAAACAGTTGAAGCGACCAGTTTCCTCGATAACAAAGAAGTGTTCTACAGTATTCAGAAGATTACACTGATGGATTTGGAAGCACTACGTCACATCGATGAAAGTCATTTGCCATGGCAGGGAAGTTTGGAATATGTGTCCATGATTGATGTGGAAGTGTTTGGTGCCTATAAAAATGGCCAACTGGTGGCAGGTCTCATAGGCACGGATAAACGTTTGTTTTATATATATGTTGCCCCTGCTCATCGTCTTGAAGGTATTGGAAAAGCACTGCTTGCAACATATGTACAGGAAATGGCCGTAGAAAAGTGTCAGTTTGTCTATACCAACAATGCCAGGCTACAAACTTTTGCCAACCATTTGAACATGGAAACCAGTGAATTTGGTCAATACGAGTATTACAAGTGGCTTGAGTCATAGGAAACTAGGAGTTGATGGCGATCTCTTTTAAACTTGTCTTTTCTCCTAGAAGCAATACTTTCGGTTCTTGGACTTCAGCACCGTAGGCTGAATCCTTGAAAGGATGACCGGAAGAAAAAATCGTATGTACTTTTCCGTTATAAAGTGTTCTATGACCCGTCTTTACGGTTTCGTGACCTCGGACAAGCTGTGTGATACCAAAAATTTCAGAAAATGCTTTAAAGTGCGCTTCATATGTGTTGAAGCGTCTTTTTTTGCTTATTTCTCCCTCAAGGCCTTCTGTAGGATCTGACCAAAAGAGGTTGTCTAAAACACTGATTCCTTCTTCATCCAGGGTGGTGTTCATAATAAGGGCTTGAAGTGACGGAATATAGTCGTAATAAGGTGTGTTGCTGTTGGGTCTTGGCAATCCACCGTGAACGGCCATGATCCATTGCTTGTGCTTTTGGATAAAGATAAGCATGGGCAGGGTATCGCAGAGCTTGAAATAGGTGTCGAGTGTGGACCGGTCCATCATCTTTGAATCCATAAGGCCCTGAAGGTACAAGGGAAAATAATCCTTTGGCTGACCATTGGCATCCAGGCCATAGGGCAGGATGATGTCATCGTCATTGAAGTAGCCACCATCGTGGTTGCCGCGGAGCAAAGTGATTTGATCCGGCAAGTCCAATTTCAGGGCCCACAGTTTATCAAGCGTTTCTAGGTGGGCGTGGCCTCTGTCTATATAATCTCCTAAAAAGACCATATGACAAGGTTGGCTGTAGGGATCCACTTGGGTAATGATCTGATCGAGAGCACTGGCGTCGCTGTGGATGTCTCCGACAAAGTAGACATCTTTATCTGTCTGCAAGATTTGTAGTTTCCCCGAGTGAATATGGCCCAGAAGCTGTGGCAGGTCGTTTAAATTTTTTGTAGTCGACAGAAAGTCATAAGTCTCAGCTGATGGCAGTGCGCCGTAGTAGTCGAGTAGGCTGGCCATCTTTTCTAACAAACGGTCTTCAATGGCTCTATAAGGCAGTGGCGCCTGTTCGGTTTCTAATTGATTCCAATAGCTTAAGCTGTTTTGATAGTGCATGCTAACCTCCAAAGTAGTAGATTCAACTTATTATAACAAATAAATGTTTGACAAAGTATGTTAAGCGTGCTAAACTTCAAGTGAATTAAATAATGTATCTTCAGGGCAGGGTGAAATTCCCGACCGGCGGTTATAGTCCGCGAACCGAAAGGTTGACTTGGTGAGATTCCAAGACCGACAGTACAGTCTGGATGGTAGAAGATAGGTGGAGATGTCGTAAGGCAGCTCTCGACATAAGGTGTGACCACTGGTGTATGTTTGAGTTAACATATAGAATATACTAGAGCCAGCAGTGACAAATATGTCTAAACCCATTGAATGTTAACCCTGAAGAATATCTTCAGGGTTTTTTATATTTATTTATGGGTATTTATAAAAGGTAATGGAGGCCATTGTTTTGAGGGTCTTAAGCAGATGATTTGGTCATTGGTGCATATAGAACTTACAAAATTAGACTTATAAGTAAAAAAACACCATAACTATTACGTATACATATAAAGACAGGAGCGTGATCAAACACCATGACAATAGAAGCCAGGAAACTTGAGCAGACAAAAGAATCAGAGGGCGTGATGAAGCTTTACATAGACTGGATGAATGCCGCTTTGGCTCTTGCAAAAAAAGGTGCTGGTTTTGTGGCACCAAATCCAATGGTGGGCGCATTGGTCATCGATGGGACTGAGGTTGTCGGACGTGGCTATCATGAGCGCTGTGGTGAAGGTCATGCCGAAGTAAATGCTGTGGCAGATGCCCTAACCAAGAGGACATCGCTGGTAGGTATGACCATGGTGGTCACATTGGAACCGTGTAGTCATTACGGTAAAACGCCACCTTGTGCGGAACTGATCTTAAAGCATGGCATCAAGAAGGTGATCATCGCCATGAAAGATCCCAACCCACTAGTGGCTGGACGAGGCACTCGTTTGCTGGAAAACAGCGGTGTGGAAGTTGTTGTCGGTATCATGGAAGAGGAAGCGCAACAACTGAATGAAGCTTTTATCCATCATATAGTACAAAAGACGCCTTATGTAATCATGAAGACAGCAATGACCCTAGATGGCAAAATTGCGACGACGACTGGTGACTCCAAGTGGGTATCGGGCAGTGCGTCAAGGAATTATGTTCATCGGTTAAGACAGGAACTGCAGGGCATCATGGTAGGCGTCAATACGGTAATCATCGATGATCCACAGCTGACGACCAGGCTTGAACAAACACTAATTAGCCACCCAATACCGATTATTGTCGACAGCAAGGGGCGTATGCCACTGGAGTCAAAATTGTTGACAGCTGGTGTACATAAAAAAGTTATTATTGCAACAACGGAAGCCATGCCAAAGGATAAGGAAGAAGCGCTTGAGGCGTGTGGGTGTACCATTTTTAAGACTGCTACAGTTGATGGACGGGTTGACTTGAAAGAATTGATGCGGATTCTCGGCGCTGAAGGTATCAATAGCATTCTCCTCGAAGGTGGCGGGACACTCAATGACAGTGCCCTAAAGTCTGGCATTGTACAAAAGATACTCAGTTTTATCGCCCCAAAGATGGTTGGTGGATCCACTGCCAAGACACCTGTGGCTGGCACAGGCGTCTCTTATATGGCAGACGCCATTATGTTAAAGGATATGCGGGTTGCGCAGATTGGGGAAGATATACTCGTTACCGCTTATATAGATCAAAGAGAGGAGCCGACATGTTTACAGGACTCATAGAAGAAATTGGACAAGTAAAAGGGATTCAAAGGGGCTCAAAGTCCATACAGTTGACCATTGCAGCAAAAAAAGTGCTAGAGGATGTGAAACTCGGCGACAGCATTGCAACAAACGGGGTCTGCCTAACCGTCGTACGCTTCGACGACAACAGCTTTACGGCAGATGTCATGCCGGAGACCATGAACGTATCTTCGTTAAAGGCCCTAGGCTTTGGCGACACGGTCAACTTGGAACGGGCGCTTCGATTAGGGGACCGTTTAGGGGGACATATGGTATCTGGCCATATTGATGCGGTCGGTACCATCAAAGGATTTAAAAAAGATGACAATGCGACTTGGGTGACCATAGAGCCACCGAAATCGTTTATGAAATACTTGCTACATAAAGGTTCCATTGCAATCGATGGTGTCAGTTTAACGGTGGCGACATTGGATCAAAAAAGTTTTAGTGTCTCCATTATTCCCATGACCAAAGACGAAACGACCTTGCTGGGTAAAAAAGTCGGTGACGTCGTCAACCTTGAAGGGGATGTTATTGGAAAATATGTCGAACGTCTGCTATCAGCAGGTATGGATAAAACACCCGATCAGTCGGTAGATGGACCAGACGAGGGTCAGGCCAAAGAAAAATTTGACGCATCATTGAATTTCTTAAGAGAAAATGGATTTGCATAAAAGAAACCAGGGAGGAAATGGACATGAAGTTTAACACGATTGAAGAAGCGATTGAAGCACTGAAACAGGGACAGATGATTGTCGTTGTAGACGACGAAGACAGAGAGAACGAAGGGGATCTACTGATGCCCATCGAAACCGTTACACCAGAAGCGGTAAATTTCATGGCGACCCATGGTCGCGGTCTTATTTGCGCACCACTTGAAAGAGAGCGTGTACATGCCCTTGGAATCGAACCGATGGTACAGAATAATTCCGATCCAAAAGAAACGGCCTTTACGGTGTCTGTTGATTATATCGGCGCTACGACAGGTATTTCGGCATTTGAGCGGGCGGAAACACTGCAGAAATTAATGGATCCGACTGTGGATGGCAGTGCTTTTACAAAGCCTGGCCACATTTTTCCACTGGTTGCCAAAGAAGGCGGCGTGCTGAAAAGAGCGGGCCATACGGAGGCTGCTGTGGACTTGGCAAGACTTGCCGGCTTTAAACCAGCGGGTGTCATTTGTGAAATCATGAGTGAAGACGGTAGCATGGCAAGGGTGCCGGAACTAACGGAATACGTCAAGAAACATAACTTACTGATTATTACCATAGCGGATCTAATCGCATACCGTTCAGCGACAGAATCTCTTGTACATCGTGAAACGGAAGCCAACATGCCGACAAAATACGGCGAATTCCATATGGTCGGATTTGTGAATAAATTAAATGGGGAACATCATGTTGCCCTTGTAAAAGGAGATGTCACTGACGGCGAGCCTGTGCTTGTTCGCGTACACTCTGAATGTTTGACCGGCGATGCCTTTGGCTCCCTTAGATGTGACTGTGGCCAGCAATATGCTGAAGCCATGCGACGCATTGAAGAAGAAGGTCGTGGTGTATTGCTCTACATGCGCCAGGAAGGTCGTGGCATTGGTCTCATCAATAAAATCAAGGCCTATGCATTACAGGATCAGGGTATGGATACTGTTGAAGCAAACCTTGCACTTGGATTTTCAGCTGACCTAAGAGATTACGGCATCGGTGCACAAATCCTGAAAGACCTAGGCATCAAGAAGATCAGGCTAATGACCAACAATCCAAAGAAAGTATTTGGATTAGAGGGGTATGGTCTTGAGATAACAGAGCGCGTAGAAATTCAAATGAACCACAATGAACGCAGCGAATACTATTTAAAAACGAAAAAAGAAAAACTGGGCCATATGTTAAAATTTGAGGAGGAAAAATAATATGAAAACAATCGAAGGTAAGTTAATATCACAAAATCAAAAATATGCAATTATTGTAGGGAGATTCAACGAATTCATCGGCAGCAAGTTACTGGGTGGTGCCATTGATACATTCGTCAGACATGGTGTATCTGAAGAGGACATTGAAATCGTTTGGGTACCAGGGGCTTTTGAAATGCCCTTGATCGCCAAGAAATTAGCCAAATCAGGAAAGTATGACGGTGTGATTTGTCTTGGTGCTGTTATCCGTGGCGCGACTGCTCACTTCGACTATGTGTCTGGTGAAGTGACAAAGGGTATCGCAAGTGTATCTCTTGAGACGGAAGTACCGGTTATTTTCGGTGTGTTGACGACGGATACAATCGAACAAGCCATCGAAAGAGCAGGCACAAAAGCCGGCAACAAAGGCTCAGAAGCAGCTGCGACAGCAATTGAAATGGCCAATCTTTTAGCGGAATTATAAGGTGTAAAAGCATGAACAATGACTCAGTATCCAAATCAGCATTACACGGGGACCGATTGGCAACAATCGATACCTTGGTGTTCGATTACGATGGTACAATAAACAACAGCATTGTTTTATATGCGCCTGCCTTTAAGAAGGCATTTGACTACTTGGTCTCATTGACACCAGAGTATGTTGTCGAAGCGGGGTATCGTTTAGACAAGGACTGGACAGATGAGGAAATCAGCCAGTGGTTAGGTTATACCAAGGATGAAATGTGGTCGACATTTATGCCGAATTTACCGGAAGGGATACGTAATCGCGCTGGACAAATGATTGGTGAAGAAATGACACGCCTGTTGAGGGCAGGGAAATCGGCGCTCTACACCAATGCCTTGGAAACCCTTGAAATGTTGAAAAACCATGGCTATAAAATGATTTTCCTAAGTAATTGTAGCGTTCCCTATATGGAAAACCATAAAGAACTCTTCGAACTGGAGGGTTATTTTGACACATTTGCCTGTGCAGGCGCCCATCCCGGTCTTTCAAAAGCGGACATATTAAAGGACCTTATTGATGAAGGGGTATTGAAGCCTGAGCGGTCTGTGATGATCGGCGACAGACATCATGATGTAGAAGCGGGGCTGTCCAATGGTCTACTGACGATTGGGTGCAGCTATGGTTTTAGTCGACCTGGTGAATTGGAGCCCTGTGATATAATCATCGACCAGTTCAGTGAGTTAAAGCAATTATTTAACAGTAAAAAATAAGGCAAACATCAAATAAAAGATAGATCCTGTTGTAACTACTTATAAAGAAGTAGTGCAACAGGATTTTTTTATGTCATAAAGGATAACTTACGAAAACACATAAAAAACACAATTAAAACCTTTGGTTGATATATGTCCTTGTTATTATAAGACCATCGAAAGAGACAAACACTTTCGGAACATGAGCTCAAACAAGAAAAAGAGAGATGACAGACACCTGTCTAACAAAGATGAACAACTTAAGGAGATGGATTTTATGAAAAAAGTAATGGCAAGTATGGTTTTAGGAACGATGATTATTTCAGCGGCATCAATGAGTTTTGCAAATGCAGCACCCATGGAAAAGATAGCAGCCACTTCACTGGCGCAGCCGGCGTATGCGACAGCAATAAATGCGAGCTATAATGACGACGGTGAGATTATGGCGTGGGAAGACATTACCGAATGCTCTGCGATGAGTTTTACGGACTACATAGGGGACTTGCTGGCAAAGGTGAGTTCGACTGACAAAGACCAAATGGAGAAACATTATAAGACGGCCATGGATTACGAAAAGGAAGGCAAGTTCGATGAAGCGGATAAGGAATGGGACGCATTTGATAAAGTGATGAAGGGTTATGACAAGGAATTTACAGCAATAGAAGAGACCTTCCAAATGCCAAGTTACGAAGACTATATGATGGACGTTAAAGACTATCTAAAAAAGATTGATTCTGAGACGGACAAGAAAATGAAGGCTCTTTACAATGAGGCTGTAAAGCTTGATGAAGAAGAAAAATACGAAAAGGCGGAAAAAAAGTGGATTGCTTTTGATGAACTGTTTGAAAAATTTATAGACGCGGAAAAAATTGAGGCTTTTACACTCATTGATGGTGGGTTGAAAGACTCTGAGTATAATGACGAGATCGACATGGTGGCCTTGACAGATGCGGACTACATATTACCGACTTACAAAGAATTCATGAAGGACATGTCGGCTGTTTTAAAGCCTATATCTGATAAGGATCAGCAATCATTAGAAACACTTTACGATAAAGCTGGCAAGTTAGAAGACGAAGGGAAATATGATGCTGCAGAAGCTGATTGGGATGCATTTTACACTATCTTGGACAAGTACTTCAAAGATGAAGTGAAGATGTTTGATATTGAGGAATAATGTCGTGTACAGAGGCCCTAAAAATAAGATGAGGGGCTAGCCGAGACAAAACAATTATGTAAACTGAAGGACTATGCAAGAGGTGTAGAGGAATCCCGAGGGATTCCTTTATGCCTATTTTAAGGGGGCCTTAAATCAGAATCCACCTACTCAAATAACTTGAAGAATGGTAAACTTAAAAAAAGGCAGGGGAAGACGATGACTGAGAAAATACTTGTAATAGAAGATGAAAAAAACATTAGAAAAATCATAAAAGACTACTTTTCGGCTGAAGGCTTTCAGGTAAAGGAGGCCTCCAATGGAAAGATGGGTCTGGAATTGTTTGAAGAAGAGCCAGTGGACCTTGTGATCCTTGATGTGATGATGCCGGAACTTGATGGATGGACGGTCTGTCGACGTATACGCAAGGTGTCAGAAGTGCCTATTATCATGTTGACAGCTAGAACGGACGAGGACGACGAGTTGATGGGCTTTGAACTCAAGGCAGACGATTATGTGAAAAAGCCATTTAGTCCAGCCATATTGGTGGCCCGTGCAAAGTTGCTCCTTTCCAAAAAAAGAGTGGGTGATACAGTCGGTGAACAGCTCTCAAAATATGGACTTGTTATAGATAAAGGAACGCGCGAAGTAACATTGGAGAATAGTGGCATAGAACTGACCACAAAGGAATTTGATATACTTTCCTATTTGGTGGAACATGAGAATCGTGTATTCTCAAGAGAGCAAATATTGTCACAGGTGTGGGGCTATGATTTTGTAGGGGATACGCGAATTGTCGACAATCATATCAAAAAAATAAGAAAGGCATTGGGTGAAAAGTCTTATTATATTAAGACGGTCTTTGGTGTCGGTTATAAGTTTGAGGTGAAGGATTAATGGGACAGAATAAACTGTTTAAAAAAATGTTTTTTATGACTCTTGGACTGGCATTTACCATATTGCTGGTTCAATTCGTCTTTCAATACTTTTGGTTGGACGATTTTTATCGCTATTCGAAAACTCAGCAGATCAGCAGGCAACTTGATGCTGTGGAACAAGTCGTCATCGATGCGGACAACGATCATCAAAGGGTGGAGTCAAGCATACGTAAAGAGATGAGGGCAGGAGATGCGGTCATATCAGTCTTCAATAGATTTGGAGACCCCTATTACGGTGGATTCTACAATGACTCTTATTACTTAACGATGTTATCCGAGGACAAGACGGTTTACCAAGTCAATTTATCGGCCTATGACACGACCGAGGAGCTGCTTCAAAAACTCTCTGTCGGTAAGGAAATACGGGTCAAGGGTTATGCTACCTTAGATTTTAACAGTGAGATTTTTCCCGAGTGGATAACCATAGACGGTAAGGATTATGGCGTTCCAGTGGATCTGGTTGATCTGGAAACGGGCATGTACGAAATAAAGGAAGCAGAAATACTGGCTGAGGCCCTGGATGCAGATCTCTTGCCTGAGATCATCAGCACCTATAAAGAGGATGGCACGGATTCAGACCAAGAGGGTGCAGGGGATGGCCAAGTAGGGATGAGTGATATCTATTTGCTGGATTCACCAGAAGTATACCTTGGGACTATTTCATATGCAAACATAGATAGTACTGCGGGAGAAGGTTTCGATTACAAACAGGGTAAATTGTTCGATGAGCAGTTTCGTGTGTTTTCAGAGGATAAGGCAGCGATCAAAACCCTTAATGAAAAAGGGTATGTGTCTTATGAAACAATGGACACGTATACAGGTATCAACAACCTTGTGGCTATAAAAAAAACCACGGACCTCTATGGTGAAACGCTTTATATCTTCAGTATCATGTCCCTTGAGTCGGTTGATGAAACCATTGATATTATGCAGTCCTATTACTTCATTACGGTGATCGGGGCCATTGTGCTGGCCATACTGTTCTCCTATGCCTACTCAAGGAAACTGGCAAAGCCGCTGTTACATCTAAATGAAGTGACGGCAAAACTGGCGGATATAGATTTCTCAACCAAGTGTGATGTGCATACCAATGATGAGATAGAGGACTTGGCCAACAATATCAATGTGATGTCGGCCCAGCTTGAGAAGACGCTACATCAGTTAAAACAGTTTTTGGCCGATGCGTCCCATGAACTGAAGACGCCACTGACGGTTATGAAAGGCATCGTCGAAGGCATGATGGACGGCGTATACGATGTCAACGACCCTGGACACTATCAACGGATTCAGTCGGAAATCAACGACATGAGTCAGCTGGTCTATGACTTGTTGGAACTGTCTAAATTAGAATCTGGAGAAGTGAACTTCAAAGAAGAGATATTCCAGTTGTCGGACAGTGTGCTGAAATGCCATGGCAAGTTCGCACCACTGGTGAAAGAGAAGGAACTTAGGGTCTTGCTGTCTATGGAAGATTATTTTGTGAGGGGCAACGAGGCATACATTGAAACCGTAGTGCGCAATCTCTATGCCAATGCCATTCAATATACACAGGTTGGCGGTCTTATTGATATTAGGATGAGCGAGAAGGATGGCTACTGTGTGCTGACCCTTGAGAACACACCGAGCCATATTTCGGAAGAGGCGCTGGAAAAGTTGTGGCAGCCATTTTTTAGGGTGGAACAGTCCCGTAATAGGGCCTTAGGTGGCACAGGACTTGGCTTATATATGGTCAAGGAAATCATGGAGAAACATGGCCAGGGGTACGGTATCGCCAATACTGAAAAAGGTGTATGCACCTATGTTGAATTGGCAATAGAAACCTTAGAAATATAAGATAATTAATAGCAGTAATCACTTAGAGGTATTTATCTCTAGGTGGTTACTGTTTTTTTTTGATCAGTTATTAAAATATTTTAAATATTCTGTCTATTCTAAGAGGGCTATGTTATAATATTAACAATATGTTTCATGTATACTAATATGTATTGAAAAATTTGACGTCAGCATCATTGTCGCAGTTTGGGAGGATAGTTATGAATGTTTGGATTGAAGGCATGACGGTCAAGGTCACGACAACAGCAAGGGATCTGAGCGAAAATCAGTTGAAACATATAGCTGGCGGGCGTTTTGACTCTAAGAAGAAATGTTGGTCCTTTCCATTTGAGCAGTACGATCAACTTGTAGAAATGCGAAATCGATTCAGTGGACATATGGGCCTAAAACCTGTTAAAATCAACAGTAGAGCCTTATTAGAGATGGGTTTTTATTTAGAAAAATCAGACTACAGTCCCAATACGATTCGCAATTACCAGCGGTATCTTGCTTCCTTTCTCAAATTTGCTGCCGGAAAATCAGATCCTGAAAGTGTGCAGCGGTATCTAACATATCTTGAAGAAGAACGTCACTTAAGTGCTACATACGTTAGAAATGCAGTAAAATCAATAAATTTATATATAAAAATAATTGAGAAAAAATAGATTCAGAATAGGTAATTTCGGATATAATAAATATGAGGTGAATATTTATGACGTTGCGAAAGAAAGCTATTCTTTTTTTTACGGCATTTTTTATAGTTTGGTCTTCGGTCCTGATTTTTTTTATGTCCGGAGAATTGTTAACAGGATATAAAAAGGTCGAGGCAGTAAGATTTGAGTGGCAGACACAGAGAGTTCAGCATATGCTCGATGACTTGATGACAAGGCACGAACCCTTGATGAAAGACTGGGCCAGTTGGGATGATGCCTATATATACGTCCAGTACCCAAGTGACATGTTTCTTGAAGACATCAAGGAAAGCAATCATTTCGTCGATCAGGAAATGAACTATTATATTTTCTACAATGATCAAGGGGAAATTCTTCATAGCGCAGGCTACGATCTGGAAATGGGTCGGGATAAACCGGTTCCACAAGAGTTAATCGACATGCTACCGAATTACAAAAATCAGTCAGGCCTCATGCTTATTGACGGTAATCCAATTGTCTTTATCACACAGGAAGTCGTAAACAACGATGGGACAGCACCACCAAAAGGGCTGTTTGCCTTTGCCTACGATTTGACGGCCACGGTCGTTGAAGAAACCGGCCAGTCGATACATGAAACCATCAGTTTACATTCAGTCGATGTTGCCTCTATTCAGTCGACTATCGAACCTGTGATGGATGCGTCTTATGAAGATTCCTATGTGCACATCAACTATCCCTACGTGAATGCAGATAAACATATCCAGTTTCATTTGGCGCTGGATCATTCCATTATAGCTCTTGGGATTCAATCGTCCTATTCGATTATGGTTATCTTCATAACGTCCTTTGCCGTGTTCTTTATTGTCGCCATGGCGACTGTTGACAATGTTGTCAGACGGATCGGTAAAATTGATAGAGAACTAGAAACAGTGATAGAAGACGGCTACATCAACAACCGAATGGAACCAAGTGGTGACGATGAAATAGGGTCTCTCAGACACTCTATCAATGACCTGCTGGATGAACTGCAAGATGTCCATGACCAATTGATCCATCATGCAACCTTTGATGAATTGACTGGGGTTCTCAATAGACGTGCAGGTATAGAAAAACTTGAGATGGAACTGGAGAAGGTAACGACTTCCAAAGAGCCGATTACCATTGTTTTCATCGATGTAGACGATTTAAAGGAAGTTAATGATACCTATGGCCATAATGTGGGTGACGATTATCTGATTCATATATGCCATAGCATCAAAATGGTACTGGGCTTTGATGACAGCATTGCCCGCCTTGGTGGAGATGAATTTATTGCAGTCTTTTGCAATAAGACTGCCGAAGAAGTAGGCGAATTGTTTAAGCCAGTCCATCAACACATAAGAAGTGTACACGATCAGTATAGTCTACCGTATGAAATGAGTATTTCAGCAGGTGTGTTTGAGTATACCGAGGGGATGTCCGTGGATGAATTTATCGAGTCGGCTGACGAAAAAATGTATGCTGAGAAAATGCGTTACAAAGAGAGCAAAGACATGAACTAGTTGAAAGATAAGCCATCGACCAGAGGAGGTCGGTGGCTTTAACGATTGTTGTAAATTATAACCAATAAGTGTAAAATTATAGGTGGAATCTAAATAAACTGTATGGGAGAAGATTTATGGTAAAAGAGATATTGTTGGATAGATATGGAATGATACTTACTCATAATGCCCTAAGGAATAATATAGAAAGCTATTTGTTGTCTTTTCAGATGGATGAAGTGTTTTATCACACACTGTCAGTCGTAAAGCAGGTTGAGACATTACATAAGCGGTTTGATTTTGATTTGGAAAAGTGTATCGCCGGTGCCTACTTACATGACATCGGCCGCATCATCGACAAGAGGGACCTTGTTGAATTTTGCAGAGCTTTTGGTTATGAGCCTTTGAGAGGAGAACGGGAAGCCCCTGGTCTATTGCATCAAGTTGCGTCTAAAATTTTGGCCAATGAAATATTTGGTATCGAGGACAAAGAGATCCTTGATGCGTTGGCCTACCATACAACGTTGAAACAAGATCCGACGATGACGGATATGGTGGTATTCCTCGCGGACAAGTTAAGTTGGCAGGCGGATGGCTATCAGCCCTTGATTATAGACATGCACACCGCTCTAGAACAGTCACTGGAACAGAGTGTGTATTGCTATCTAGATGCATTACATAGAAATCAGGCGTCACTGACCTACTACCATAAGTATTCTCAGGAGGCTTATGGATATTTCAAAGGGATACTGTCCATTGAGGACTAATAGAATTCAGGATTCATGTAAAGAAAGATTAATAAAAAGAAGGATTCATATAAAAAAGGACTAACACAACACTCTAAATGTAAAATTATGTAAAAAGATAAGTTTTTTGATATACTTATAATAAACAATTTTTTACAAATGGAGGGACGATATGAAAGTATGGATTGACGGACTGGTTGTTAAAGTAACAATGAAATACGATACCGATGATATAGACAGACTTAAAAGAATCGGTGAGGGTCAGTGGGATGCTACACGGAAACTTTGGCTGTTTCCACTGGAAAAATATGATGCGCTTGCAGTCCTAAGGGATCATCTCAATAGTGAAATCGCCATTAGACCATCTGCCAATCAGGGCGATGAAGTCAAGAAGTTAGTGAATCACCTAAAGCTGAGTGGGTATAGTCCAAATACCATAAGAGCCTATAGTGGTCATTTAAGGAAGTACTTAACATATGTCAGAGGCGAGCGCAGTCTTGAAAGTATTGAATCCTATATGTTGCACCTGATTGATGAAAAGAACTGTAGCCACGCCTATTGCAATCAGGCCATTAACGCCATCAAGATGCATTTCAAACTGGAAGGAGCTTCTACAAATGGTCTGCTAGTCAAGATACCGAGGCCAAAAAAGCAAAAGAAACTGCCGAAAGTCATGAGTAAAGAGGAAGTGAAACAGCTCTTTGACTCGACGGATAACATAAAACATAAGACGGCTTTTATGATGGCCTACTCCTGTGGTCTCAGAGTCAGTGAAGTGGTCAATATGAAAGTGGCCAACATCGACAGCGATAGGATGGTTGTGTTGGTCTCACAGGGAAAAGGACGAAAAGATAGAATCACCCCACTGTCAGAAGTGATGCTGTCTCAGCTGAGAGATTACTATAGCCTGTATGCACCAAAGGAATGGCTGTTCGAAAGTCAAATCGGTACCGGTTCCTTATCGGTAAGAACCCTGCAGAAGGTCTATCAAAGGCGAATTTGCGACTTGAACTTCAGCAAACATATCACTTTTCACAGTCTGCGGCATTCCTTTGCCACACACTTGCTGGACAGTGGTGTAGATATTCGATACATCCAGGAACTCCTCGGCCACGCCAGCAGCAAGACAACGGAAATATACACCCACGTCAGCACCCAATCATTGAAAAAAATTGTAAATCCGCTAGATCAACTGTAGTTAAGGCAAGATTTTGGGATTAAAAAAGCATATTGCTATTTGAAAAGGATATTGCAATTAAGAACGTGTCAATAGCGCTGTATCTTTTAAAGAAAAATATGGAGAAGTAACATTAGAAAAGCAAGACTAATAAAATGTAGAGGATGTGTTCTGTATGACGATCAAGGTAATGAATTCAATGGATTATGAGGAAGCCTATGCACTATGGTCAAACACTGACGGCATGGGCCTAAGGTCACTGGATGACTCAAAAGAAGGCATTGATAAGTTCCTTAAGAGAAATCCTACGACAAATTTTGTCTCTAGGGACGGGGATAGACTTATGGGTGTAATTCTTTGTGGTCATGACGGCAGACGGGCATATATTTATCATACCGTTGTTTCTGAAGCCTATCGTGGAAAAGGCATCGGGAAAGATTTATTGAACGCGGTCCTTGGTGCATTAAAGGAAGAGGGCATCAATAAAGCAGCCTTGGTGGTCTTCAATGACAATATCAAGGGTAATGACTTTTGGGCATCACAAGGCTTTATCAATAGAGAGGATTTAACGTATAGGAACAGGTCCTTAAATGACTTGAATAGATAGTTCTTCAGGAGACATGACTGAAGCAGGAACGATGTGATTAAAAGTAGGAGGTATTTATGAGATTTTACAGCAAACATGATACTTGGCTTGGGGTTATCCTTTATGGACCTATAAGTTATGCCATACTTCAGACCTATGCTGAATCTGGCCTGTCTGGTATAACGGTGCTTCTTTTTATTTTGTTCGTGTTAATCACATGGATATGGCTTGGTACCTATTATGTGATTGAGGATGAATACTTGAAAATAAGAAGTGGCCCAATGTTCGGCACATATGATATCACAAAAATTGTGGCCATCAAGGAGTCGAGAAACTGGCTCTCTTCACCGGCTTGTTCGCTGGACCGGTTATATATCAATGGAGAAACATTCAACCTATTGATATCACCGAAGGATAAAGAGCAATTTGTGGCGGCCATACAGGAAGTCAACAGCAAGGTTATATATACAAGACGCGGGTAAATCTTTTGTTGAGACTGGTTAGAGGACAATTGATAAGGCATGTGGGTTAGACGCCTCATGACGCTGTTACTCTTTGATTGGAGGGAAATGAAGTGAACGATGCATTACTAGAAAAGTACAACAATACAAAGAGGCGGAAACTACAACTCGCCATTCTTATTGATATGGCTGGCATATTGAGTTTCCTTATACCTGGATTAGGGGAGTGGGTAGACCTTATATGGGCACCTATCAGTGGTTACATGATCTATTTGCTGTTTCCTAATCGTAAAAAAATGGCTTTCATCGGCGCGTTGGAAGAGGCCATCCCATTTTTGGATGTTATACCGACCGCCTATCTGACCTGGCGGCAGGAGTATGTCAAAGACAAGGAAAAGACACTCTCTAAATTTGTCGAGGATGAACTGAGGGAACAAAAAATCATGAGTGAAGCCTTGAATAGAAATAATGACAATTATGAACGTATAGATTAGACGAAGAATGGTTTTAAAGGAGAATGCGTGTGAACGTTGATTTATTATTTGAAAAATACCCCTACTTGGAATCAGAGGACTTGGTGTTGAAAAAAATTGAACATGAAGATATTGATCAATTTTTCGACTTATGCAGCGATGATGTTTTATTTAAGTATAAGCCCGGAAAGGCGAAAAAAAACATAAAGTCAGTTGATAATATGATTGATCACTATGAAAGAGATTTCAATAAAAGAAAGATAGTCTTTTTAGGGATCTACTTAAAGGCTGAGGCCATGAAGTTAATTGGAGTGGGTGAAGTATTTGATTTTGACAAAGGGACAGGGGGAGTGACGTTTGGTTATACAATCAATCGAAATTATTGGGGCAAGGGCTATGCGACCTCCTATTCAAAGTTGGTCGTAGACTATTTAAGCAATACAATCGACGTCAATAGAGTCCAAGCTTATGTAATGCCTAAAAACGAGAAATCCCATCATGTATTGGAAAGATGCGGCTTTGTCAAAGAAGGGACGATAAGACAAGGCCATCTCTGGAAGGATAAAGGTGTCGTGGATTTGACCCTGTATTCGATGTTAAAGGATGAATATAAAGGTAGGTCTACATAACATGAAAATTGAATTTATGTGGGGTTTTGTTTTTGCGGTTATTGTAAAGGCTATAGAAAGTGCGATGAGTATAGGGGAGTATGGTTTGTTAATACCACTAACAGCAATTATATTAATCTATTTTGTGGTGAAAGATAAGAAAAATAAACATCAAGGGGATTGTTATGAAAATCATAAGAAATGAAAAGATAGATGTTGTTGAATTAAATGAGTTACTTGGAACGATCGGGTGGCGTGTCAATCCTATTGAGAAACTATCGAAATCACTAGAGTTGTCCTGGGGATGGATAACAGCCAGAGATGAAGAGGGTAAGTTAGTTGGGTTTGTACAGATTTTATCAGATGGAATAAAACATGCATACATCTTAAGATTATTGGTTCATTCAGAATTTCAAGGAATGGGCATTGGTAAAAAAATAATGACAGATTTAACGCAATTATTGAAAGAAGAGGAATTGAATCCAGTATTAATAACAAAACCAGCCGAAGAATCATTTTATCAGGATTATGGATTTAAAAGAGAAGACAATGGCTTTATCTCATTATTTAAGTGGGACTAGAGTCTATTTAGGAGGAATAGCATGCGGATGAATTCAGTGTCATTTGGGTATTCAACAGATAAACTTCAAGAAACTAAATTGTTTTATGAGAAATATTTTGATGCAAAGACGGTCTTTGAGGCGGATGGGTATATGAACCTATTGATCGGAAATCTACCTATTGTCCTTGAGTTCTCCTCTCCGGCAGTGACTGGTATGAAGAAATCAGACTGCTTAGGCATTGGCTTCAATATTGATGTAGACGATGTAAAGTCAGTTTATGATGATATGGTTTCAAAAGGCGTAGACGTTGTCATGCCTTTACAAGAACATCCATGGGGAGAAGTAGGTTTTGGCATACAAGATCCTAATGGTTTAACGATTTATATTTGCATGAAGATAGAAGTCTAATGTATATGAGTTGATGTAATAAAAAATATTATTGAGTGTGTGTGATGTATGGGGAAGGGTTACGACCTTCAGAATAGATACTTATAAAGGTTTTATTAACGAAAGAGTGCCGATAACACTCTTATATTGGGTGAAATTACGAAATGGTACGTGAATATAGAAGTTAGCTGAAATTTGCTAATACGGAGTTGTTAGTCTTTATAGTGGAGTCGGTATATCACGATGAGTTATTGATGGATTTGATTATCGGTTGCTAATAGAGATTCAGACTGCGTATGTTATTAAGGATGAATGACTAAAAATGTATATGGCGAAGCCGAAATTTTGTATGGAATTTTTACTTATTATGCAAATTTATAAGTAACCAGATGATTGGAAATTAAAAGCGTTAGTGAAGTGGATTCATTATTCTAATTGAGTATTATCAAACTTCAGCTAACACGACGATTAGCGCAATGCCCTTGTGATTATTATGAAAGTATTATTTATGAATTAGTAATGGTAAAATTATGAATAGATGGTTGAAGATTAGCAGGACACTTCGCTAATCGCGGGAACGTTAGCCGAAATTATTAAAGGGGTGCAATATGAAGAAGATATTTTTAGTTATGTTAATGGGAATACTATTTAGTAGCGTTACTTATGGAGATTTAGAAAAGAATATACGCATTGAAGAAAAAATACACGTTAGTAATGAGGTTGAGAGTGAAGATAATGGGGAATTGTTCATATATAAGATGTTATATGATGAGTTGAAAACAGATTATAATAATTTGGCTAGTACGATTTATTGGGCAATTGGTACAATATTTACATTGGGTTTAGCAATTGTTGGAGGTAACTATTACTTAAATAAAAAAGTGTATGATGCGGATTATAAATTGCTTAAGCATGAAGTTGTTAATGAAGTTATCGATAAAAATGAGGAGTTGAAGAAGGAATTACTTGAATCAATCGAAAATAAATTAATAGCAATTGAATCTAACTATAAGAACAACTTTGAGAAAAATTTAGAATTATATGATGAAAGATTTATTCAATACAAAGAAAATATTGAATTTCTAAAAAATGAAATTGATGTTAATTTTAATAAGGTTGAATTGGACTTAAAAGAACAAAGTAATAATCTATTAGAAAAAATATATCAAACCGAGAAAAAATCTTATGAAAATCATATTGAAGCACTAATAATGATTGATGTAGCAGAGGCTGCTAGTTGGAAGGATAAATCATTAAATGGAAATGTTATACACGCATATGTACGTGCGATTTTAAAAGCAGTTGATAACAATATATCTTCTAGAATAGAACTTAATTTGAATGAAGTAGTTAAAACGTTACATAAGATGAAAACGATGAATACATGGGTTAATAAGGATTTGACGGAAATGATTAATAAATTACCAGATGAATATGAAATGTATTCAACGAGCATAAAGAAGCTGATGAGTGATATAGCTGTGGAATAAACCTTTAATAACTTCGGCTAACACGATGATTAGCGACATGCCAGCTTTCAGAGAGGGTGTTCCATTGCTATTTATATAGTTGGATGATTTATAGAGATTAGAAGATGAGTAGGGCACATCGCGAATCACGGGAACGTTAGACGTAATTAAAACCCTAGCAAAAGAATTATTATTATATTTAATTTTAAGACGGAGGAAAATATGAAGTGTTATTATCACAATGAAATAAATGCAGTTGCTACATGTAAAAAATGTAATAAGCATTTATGTAAAGAATGTTACGACTTAGGGAAAGATGGATTATGTTCATCATGTAATGATGTTAATAAAAAACGATTAAAAGAGGTGAGAATTGATAGAGCTGAAAAGGATTTCGGTAGATATATTCGTAGTAGCAATTTAGCCGCAATAGTAGGTGCGATATTAGGTATTCCTTTGATAAAGTATTTATCTTCTTCAGATTCGTTAAAGGAGTTGTATTTAGAAGCGCCGTTTCTTCAAGCTCTAATTGTTCATGGAGCGGTATCACTAATATTTATATTGGCAACAGCGTATACTTTATTTGCATTGTATGCAGGTTTCAGTATTACATCTAAGCATATATTAAAATCCAGATGGATAATAATTATATTAATAATTTGTTGGCCATTAGGCTTGTTACTTATTATTATGTCAATTCTTTTAGGTTATTATGCAAGCATTCCTATGTACATTAAATACAAAATTGACTATAAAAGAGCAAAGTGAGAAATGAGATATGAATAACTGTATTTTCGGGTTTTAACTACGTCTAACACGACGGTTAGCGACATTCCCATGTTGGTGATTGACAATGTTGTGGGGATTAATAGTGAGTGGTTAAGTTATAGAGTGTGAAGATGAACAGGGGAACGTCGCGAACCGCGGAAACGTTAGCCGAAATTATGATTTTATGGTAATATTAATATACAAATAATTCTAAATTTGAATAGGAGTGGTAAAATGGATAAATTAATAAAAAATATTGTCAGTACTTGTGGTGATTACAGAAAAGATGATGGATTTTGTTTTGACGAAAAACATGTTAAAGCATGGATTGAACAGTTTTCTGATGAAAGCAGAATACCAATTCTTATGGAAATAGATAACTTATTGCAACATACATATATATCAAAAGATACAATATATAATTTTTTTGGTGATGTCATCAAATACATAAACGATAATTTCGAAAGCAATAAAATAGAGATTCTTAACTGCCAACAAAAGGGTAATTCTCAAGATGAATTAGTAAGCCTATTCGAAGATTATATAAATATGAATAGGATTAAACTTGGGAGTTCAAAAGGTGACAAAAAATGGCTTTATTTAGATGACTTTATTTTTACAGGTAATACAGCTATTCGTGATATAAAAGAATTAGATGTTCAAGAATCTGATATAATAATAGCTGTAATAGCAACACATTCTAAAGCCGAGTTTAATTTTGAACGAAATTCGAAATCAAATGTAACAAGATATAAAGTGTTTGATAATTATAAAAATGAAAGAACTAGAAAAATAGAAGTTATTTGGCCATCTGAATTTGAATCAGAGACTTTAGATAATCATATATCGAAAATCGAAGAACAACATGCTGATGATAGGTATGAGACAAAAGATGACATGTTCAGAAATGAAAGAGTTAAGGACATGTTTTTGGCTGATGATTCAAGAAAAGTTCTTGAAAGAGAGTTTCTATTACATGGAATAGAATTAATAAATAATGCTCATACTTCGAATAGAAGTATTAAGCCATTGGGTTATGATTATAAAAAAACACTAGGATTTGGGTCGACTTTAGTTACATTTAGAAATTGTGCTAATAATTGCCCATTAGTTATGTGGTATGGAGAAGTAAAAAAACCTTTTTGGGGATTCGATGACGACAATCCACTATACAAGTGGTATCCATTGTTTCCGAGAAAGACAAATTAGATGGAGGTATCAATTGCCTTATAATGATATTTTGGTAAGATACGATAAAGACAAATCAATTGTATTTAGAAAAACAAAAGAGAAATATGGTGGACTATCTAACATGGCCTCTGGTTATAGTATTAATCTTAATGGATATAATATTTTGTCAAGCGAAGCACTATATCAATCTTTGAAATATGTTGATAGTGAAATTCAAAAGAAAATAATAGCTGAAAAAAGTCCTATGACAGCTAAGATGATTAGCAAAAAATATAAGGAGTATATTAGAGACGATTGGGATGATATTAAGATACCAGTTATGAAATGGTGTCTTAGGGTTAAGTTAATAAACAATTGGGCAAAGTTTGGTTATCTATTAGAGTCTACTGGTGATTTTGATATCGTTGAGGATTCCTATAAGGATCAGTTTTGGGGAGCAAAACAAGTAAGTGACAATTTATTAATTGGTAGAAATTACCTTGGACGACTATTAAAAATGCTCCGCGAAGAATATCGTGAGGTGAATTGTTCGAGAAACTATGTTTTAAAAGAATTAGATAAAATTAATTTGGTTTTTATGAATGAAAAATGTGAGGATCTGTATATAAATATTGAGGATCAAAAAAAAGAGATATATTTGTTTGAAAAGGAACTACAAATTAAAAAGAATGAGGCTACTATTAATAATAGTATAAGTACTCAGAAACATATACAAACTAAGTTAATATAAAATAATAACTTCGGCTAACACGCCAGTTAGCAAAATGCCCATTTGAGAGATGGGCATTATTTTTCGATATCTATTGGAAAATATATGAATTGATGATTATATCTTTACAGGGCACTTCGCGAACTGCGGGAACGTTATGTGACATTTTTTCAACGGAGTATTTAGGAGGATGGTAAGGTGATATTAAATGCACTAATAGGCATGAAAAAACTTGAACATCAATACAAAGTATTATCCATATTATTAACGTTAGTTCTTGCGAAATTTATAGCACCTCATGAAATAAGCAGTATTGTTGATTACTTTATAAGTTATGATGTTGAAGTATCATTGATAAGTACATTAAATAAACTATTTGTGGTAATTTCTTCTTCAGGAGCGTTAATCGGTCTCGTATTAATTCTAGTATTTCATATCTTGGATGAAAGATTTAATATTGTGTTCAGACAAAGTGGATTTCAATTTATTGCTGATTTATTCTGGGGTAATATTGGAATTACAGCAATAAATATTCATATTATGATGAGTATGTGTATTTATGTTATAGATTTAGAATTATATAAAAACATATATTTACTTTGGAATGATGCAAGTCCGAAATTATTATATACGCCTGCTTATTTGATGATGGCTTTGAGCGCTAGCTTATATTATAGCCTCTTAAAAAATGGTGTGAAAAAAGTTGAAAAGAACGTCACATAACACGCCGGTTAGCGACATTCCCATGTAGGTAATTAGTAGTGTTGAGAGGATTTATAATGAGTGGTTAAGTTATAAAGTATGAATGATGAACAGGGAACGATCGCGAACCGCGGAAACGTTATGCGAAATTTGCTAATACGGAGTTGTTAGTCATTATAGTAGATTTAGTATTTCACTATGAGTAAGTGATTGAAATGATTATCTGATGTTAGAAGAGATTCAGACTGTATATTTTGTTAAGAATGAATTTCTAAAACGGTAGGTGGCGTAGCCGAATTTTGTAACGATTTTTGACGTATATCGCAAATTTATAAGTGAGTGGATGATTGTAATTAGGTAAGTGTTAGTGAAGTGGCTGGTACATTCTAATTGAGTATTATCAAACTTCGCATAACACGATGATTAACGCAATGCGTATTTACGAAAGAGTTCGTGATATTAGAGCCAGTGGAGTTATATATGAACTTGTTCGTGAACAACTAGAACGCACTGCGCGAATCACGGAAACGTTAGACGATATTATTAGCTTCGGCATTGCGTTATAATTAAGTAAAAAATGAGGAGTTATTATTAATGGTTAAATTTCGATTTACAAAAAAGGCACAGAAAAAATTAGGAATAATAAAATCAGAAGAATTAATTGAAACAGAACGTTTTATGACATGGCATGTAAATGATTTTAAAGATTCTCGAAGAACGGGATTAATCTTTATGAATGACTTAACTAGATTTTCAGTGATTATTTTTGGATTAAGAAAATCAGATTTAAGCCGTATTGATGAACTTTTTAAGCATCAACTAGAAATGAATCTTATTAGATTAGGAATAGACGAGTTACGAATTAGGAGGTACATGAAAGCTTTTGATTCAGTTGTGATTGATGATTCATCCGATAGAAGTGTATTAGGTTCTATTACTGACTATTTAAAAATGTTGCCATATTGGGTTGAAGGCGAAGATACAGCTGACTCAGAATTTATAAGTTATTTGAATGACAAATTCAATGGAACTCCAGTATTTCCATTAGAACGAGATGGATTTGAACCATTTCCAGATAAAGCAATGTTGAAAGTCCTAAACTCTAAATAACAAGAAGCGAATAACATCGTCTAACACGATGATTAGCGACATGCCAGTCTTCGGATAGAGAGTTACGCTGGGATTTACATGGATGTTTGATTCATAAAGAGTTGAAGATGGGCAGGCACGATCGCGAATCACGGGAACGTTAGCCGAAATCGTTTAAACAGAAGGGAGAATATAATGAGTATATTAGCAAATCCATTTAGATATTTTATTGTTCCAACAAATGATCAAATGCATATAGGTCATACAATTGGAACTTATGGTTTGAGTAACAAACATGAAATTGTTATTGATTTTCTTAATGAATTAGAGGAAAAGAATAAAGTTGAGGTCGATTACAGGAACAATGAGTATTTATTATATTTGATATCATCAAATTCAGATAGGTTTTATCTATTAAAACTCGCTAAAAAGAAATTAATAGATTTACATATTGCTGGAGATGAAGATGTGGAAGATATGCGTACACCTGATTATCCTTATGTCTATGTATTAATAGATACGAAATACCAGTTAGCACTTATAGAATATAAATCTACCGTTTTTTCAAATACCCTAGGGACGTCTCGTATACTTTCTGCAATTTTAAGTAATTTTTCACGAGAACATCATTTTGACATAACATTAAATCCAATGTTGATTAATGACCATTTTTGGAAAGCGATTCGTTCGTCGGAAAAAATAATTGAAGCAGAGTTTGCACTTGAATCACCGAATCTATTTGATGGAGTTATTGATATTGAAAAGCATCTTAAAGATATAAAAGATAAATATAATAATGTAAAATCAGTTTTTAAATTGTGTAATGAAAGCGGTTCGTTAAGGCTCGAGGATACAAATGAAGAATTGAATAGCACATTGGATTATATAGGGAACGGTGGAGGACAGTGGAAATTAAAAGTAATAGAAGGTGGAAAACCCGAAACCAAAGAGAGTTCTGACCATGTACAGAAAATATTGTTTGAGGATATTATTGAGGATGAAATGATTAGTGATTCGGAAAAAATCGAATCATACATTGATCAAGTGGAAGATGTGATGAAAAATGAAGAAATTGGTAATTAATTCAATACATATAATTTTATTATGCGTATTCGCATACTTTGTATCATCCAGTGTTAAGGTTCAAGATATAGGCCTATTGAATTTCGAAAAATTATTTGAGTTAAATCTAATTTTATTAGGAGTAGGAATTTCTCTAATCACATTTTTGTACTCAGTAATTTCTGGTATTTCAAATCTAGTGATAGACAAAAATATTGGTGTTGAAGAAGAATCTTTTTTTAAAATTGTAAAGTCTATAAACTTAAACATAAGACGTTTGCTTTTATCATTGATAGTTCTAATTATAGTTATATTTTTTAAAGATATTGACATCCCATTTATAACTTTATCTATAGAAAAAGTTTTGATACTTGATTGGATAAAAGTCAGTGTATTTCTATATATTATTGCTTCGATAAGTGATATTATCTTGTCGACTTTAAGAATATATGAAATTGGATTTAGTTTAAAAGACTTCGGCTAACACGACGGTTAGCGCCATTCCCTTTCATAGGGATTGACTGTGTTGCGTGGATTTATTGTGAGTGGTTAAGTTGCAGAATTTGAAAATGGACAGGGAACGATCGCGAACCGCGGAAACGTTAGGCGAAATAATAATTCTAGGAGATGTTGAGATATGAAAGAGAAATTTGATTTCTGTAATGTATTACACATAGTCGATAGTGAGAATTTTAAAGAGAGTGAAACAATAGAAATTGAGTTTGATGAAAATACTACAATTTTAGAGTTGTTTAGTAGTGTTGAAAAACCAACTTCTGACTTAACTCGATATTATGAGAATAGTTCAAGTTATTTATATAACCAACAAACACTCCCATATGTTATTAATGCAGAAGGTAAGGTTGAATGGGATGTGTTGCATAGAGATGCAAAAGTTGTTGATTTCTTAAATACTTTTAATTTGAGTGGTAAATTAATTCATGTTGAGTACGGAGCACCTCAAGCAGGTGGAATTGGTATAAAAGAATTACTTGATGCATGGTCTCAAGCTAGCGTGTTTATTGAAGAAACAGCTAAAATTTTAGGAATTGGTTTTACATTTAGCCAAGCCTGGAAAGTGATTAAGAATTTAATAACAGACAAAAATAAGGAAATAACACCACCATCCCTGTTCGACTTTTTAAATGGAAGAGAACAATGGAATCATTTTGAATTAGCAAGTATGATGGAAGTTGATGTTGAGAATGCGAAATATTTGTTACTATCATTGGGATATAAGTGGGATGCTAAAGTACATATGTATAAAAAGAGCAATGAAACAGAGCTATTAATGGAGAAATTTAAAGCTGAGGATTTCATGAATGATTTCTAATCATCGAATTATTACTTCGCCTAACACGATGATTAGCGACATGCCAGACTTCGGATAGAGTGTTTCGTTGGGATTTACATAGGAATTTGATTTATATCGAATGGTTAATGAACAGGCACGATCGCGAATCACGGAAACGTTATGTGCAATTATATTTTAAGTTAACAAATGTTATTATATGATTTTTGGTATAAGGAGGATACATATGATAGGAAGAAGTAAACAGAGTAATCAAGTTTTAATTACTCAAATATTCTGGTCTTTATTTGTAGTAGTTTTTATTAAGGTGACAATGAATCCTATGTTTCTAAATTGGATTGGTTTTTCTGGGAATGTATTGAATAATTCTGATGCAAAAATGTATGTAGTGGTTTACCGTGTAATGCATTTTTCAAATTTAATATTGTTGCCAAGTACTATAATTTATGGAGTTAAATGCATTTGTGAATTGATCTATAGAATAACAGAGAGTATAGTGAATAGGGTTAAATAACTATGTTTACTAGATATTAATTAAATAAGAATCAAATTTTAATAGTATATTAAAATATAACAGCACATAACACGATGATTAGCGACATTCTATTCTTATGTCCTGATAAACTAAAATTGTAACACCTAGTTATAGTTTGGTATAATCCATCTATAAAAAGGAGTGTACAATGTCAAATAGAAAATATGATGATTCAATCCGAAAAAAGGTTTTAAGACTTCATCTTGAAGAAGGTAGAACGATTAAAAGTTTAACTGCCGAATATAACCTAGGCAACAGTACAATAAGTTACTGGTTAAAGAAACACCGTGAAGAATGCAAAATAAATCCTGAGCTAAAAAATGAAACTGACCAAATGGAAGAAAACCGAAATTTAAGAAAGCGTCTCCAAGAACTCGAAAAGGAGAACCAATTCTTAAAAAAGGCAGCAGCATTCTTCGCGAAGGAAATAGATTAAAAGCATACAAATTCATTGATGAATATAAACTGATGTTTGGTCTTCGATGGTTACTAAGGCAATTTAAAATTCTACCAAATGCTTATTATAACTATTTGAAAAATAGAAATCACAAGGCCAAAGCACAAAAATTAGCACTCATGAGTGAAATTCGAGAACTCTATCACGATCACTGTGGAACTCTTGGTTACAGGCTTATTAGTGACTTACTTGCTAGAAGACATGTATTTTGCAGTTATCCAACAACTTATAAGTACATGAATGAAATGGGCATAAAAGCAACGTCACAAAAGAAGAAGCTTAAATATACCAAGGGGCTTATTCATAAAACTTTTGGAAATTTATTAAACCAAAATTTCACGGCAAAGCAACCTAATGAAAAGTGGTGTACTGATTTTACTTACTTAGAACTATCAAATGGTAAAAAGAGATATAATTGTTCAATAATAGATTTGTATGACCGCAGTGTTGTTGCTAGTCAAAACAGTCAGTATATCGATAGTAAATTAGCAATAACAACACTGAAATTAGCGTTGCAAAAGCATAAACCGACAAATAAATTAATTCTGCATAGCGATCAAGGCGCACAATTCGCGTCATTATCATTCACTGAATATTGCAAAGAAAATAGTATTGTTCAGAGTATGAGCAAAGCAGGATGTCCGTATGATAATGCTCCAATGGAGCGTTATTATAATACGCTTAAAAATGAATTTACAAATCACTACTCATTTGAAACAGATTATCTCCTTAATCAAGCGATTAGTGATTTTGCATATGTTTGGTACAATCACCAAAGGCCCCACACATATAATAATAAAATGACTCCATCAGAAGCAAGGAGTGCATATATTAGTCAAACTATATGACCGTGTTACAATTTTGCTTGACTAGGACAG
>PPCM01000489.1_pt1 | contig 34020 bp, 20 predicted proteins | sample 1555541 | NCBI WGS metagenome assembly PPCM01 (sample SAMN05284479, study PRJNA326546) | Marine sediment metagenome, whole genome shotgun sequencing project. | isolation source: marine sediment | place: Germany: Wadden Sea | collected 2012-09-05
GACCGGAGAGAAGACGGAACGATCCTTGACGGTGCTCAGCACGTACCTTCCGTTGGGCCCGATCTGGGAGAGGAGGCCGAACGTCTTCTTGCCGTCCCCCCGCCTGTAGTCGCTCCACGAGATAACGTCCTCGCTGCTGAACGGCGTGACCTTGTCGATGTCGGTGATGATGTAGGAGCCCTTGTCCGCTCCGTAGTCCACGTCCATGGCCAGGGTTTTGCCGTCCGGCGTGAACGAGTGGCAGTTGCCGCAGAGGTTCATCCCGGTGAGCATGACCTTCGGGGGTTCAGGAGAGGTCGTGTCGCCGAGGACCCACCTGGTGTACCCGAGGTTTTTGAGGGCGTAGAGAAAGGTCAGGGGCACCTGCCGGAAAAAGATGGGAGCCCCCACGGTGTCCGGGGAGGTGCCGAAGGAGACGGAGGACTCCGAAAGATGGATGCCGGGCCGAAGGCTCGAGACGCCCCGGATCGTAACGGACACGGGCGTATCCTTCGCGGCCGATTGCAGCCGGGACCAGAGCCGCCCGTCCGGTCGCCACCGGATCTTGCTCTTTTCATAAGCGTCCGGCTCCCACTTGGGCCGCCGGTAGGACGGATGGGTCACATCGGCTTTTTCCAGGGCCGGCCGCGCACTGCCCGGCGCAAGAACGTCGGCAATGACCCTTTCTCCGGCGCGGAAGGTGATCCGCCAGGTATCCGAAGCCTTTGAGGCGTCGTGCCAGACAAACGTGGGGGCGGGAAATTCCGGGGGAAAAACGGCGCCGTCCAGGGGATAATCCACAACGAGCCGGGCGGGGTTGTCCGCCGGCCCGGCCTGCCCGAGGGCGGCAAAGAGCGCCTCCGCCTCCGGCCGGCCCTCCGTAAGACCGGCCACGGCGTCCGGCAGCTTCCCCAGAACCGGGTGTGCCCCGGGCTGAACAGCATCGTGCCATGTTGTCCCCCCGACCGAGTCCGCCGGAACCGTTTTCCCGACGGCGGTTTGGACGGCCCCGGTCTTTGTCTCGCCTGCCGTAAGGTTCTGAGTAAAACCTCCCGAAATAATAAGTGTTGCAACCGCCAAAATCAGAACAGCCTTTTTATCGTGACCCATCGCTTCCTCTTCTTTATTTTTCCCGGGGAGCATTTTCGACGGCGGACCCTAGGTTTTGCCGCCCCCATCGAACCCACACAAGCGCCCGAGATAAAAGGTAAAATCATCCCATTTTCCCATATTGCATCCACAGGATAATGCCCCACCGCAGGTTCCCTGTCAATATCAAACTGGGGGGGCGATGAGTCCCCCCGTGAAGTTGAAAATCGCCGGGGCCCCGCCGCCGTTCATGGAGACATATCAGATTCATGGGAACCCATGTCCCGGCCCGGGCCCCTCGGATTCCCGAGGAAGTCGTCGGCCGCTTCCTCCGGGAACGAGGCGTTCCCGCCGGTCGCCGTTGCCTTCGGGCGCGGATCGTCCCCTTCCCGATCCATGAAGTTCCGTCGCCGGCCGCCCCCGAAACAGAAACGTTCAACGCAGCCGGGATCAGCCGGCAACCGGGCCCGGAGGAGCAGATTTTCCACGACGGAATAAAAAGCGTTGGGACAACTTCACGGCGACGTCACATTTACCTGGACACTTTCCCACCACCTGGGGTTAAGCACATGGTCCAGATCCGGGTCCACGCCGAAATAGAAGTGATACACTCCCTCGGGAAGAGGAGAATTCAATACTTCGACAGGTCCAAAGGAGGTCAGAAAATGACCTTCCCCGTGCATTTTCCTGCCCATCGTCCATCCGGCCCCTTCCACGAATGAATACCAGCCAAAGGGAGTGGAAGCCGGCGCCCACAATTCCACGGGAAGCCCCGTGTAACCGGCACTGTCCAGCTGTATGCGGATACTCACCGGATCACCGGAAGAGACGTCGACCCGGCTTGAATCCCGCCCATTGGCCTCAATACGAATAAGGGGCGGCGGGATGGTCGCCGGATAATCCGGCACACCGGTACGCCGCATATTGCCCCGCCCCGTCCCCCAAAGCACCGTTGCGCCCTCCGTGCCGGGAAGGTCATAGGCCGCGAAACCCGAGTGGGCCGTATTGACGACAATTTCAAGGTCGGCATCGCCGTCAATATCGGCCAGCGTGGGCGCGGCAAGCCCCCCGTTCCAGTCCGGGCTTCCATAAGCCGCCGGCAGCGCGACCTTGTGCAACACGCCGCCCAGACTGTTCAGCACAAACAGGTCGCCTGTTTTTCCCGAGCCCTTTTCAACCCAGGAGGTGAACAGCACCTCGCTCTTTCCATCACCGTCCAGATCCGCAACAAGGGGTTCCGATGCAAAGCGCATATGCCCTTCATTGCCGTCATGAACGGAAAACGGCCAGTTGCCGTGCTCCGTTTTATCCAGCCACACGGCGTGCACCCTTCCGTCGTAGGATGAGAATAGAATCTCCTTCATGCCGTCTCCGTCAAGATCCGCGACAACGGGGTTGGGCTGATTGCTTGCAATGCGATTATAATCCACGGAAAGGGGGGCGCCGGTGTCCACCGGTGGATTGTTCCAGTCGAACCCCTCCCGTGCAAACCGGGTCCTGTTGCCGTTGAAAATATAGACGCCGGTATATCGCGCCGACGGGTCTCCCCCCGCGCAATCATAGACATTGCCCGTCACCACAACCTCGCCCGTGCCGTCATTGTCTAAATCGGACAACACCGCCGCGCCCCTCGCAAAATTTGTTCTGAAGCGCTCTTTTCTCTCTCCGCGACATCGCCCCCATCCCCTGAGTTCGATCTCCGGGCTCTCCCATATACCCACCAGCCCCCACGTTTTCCCGCCGTAAATCCCATCCGCCGGAAGGGCTTTCCCATTTGAATCATATGCGCATATGTAGTGAACATCGGAAGGAACGACAATTTCCGCCCTGCCGTCGTTGTCCATATCTCCCACGGCGGCATTGTCGTTAAAAACGCCATGGGCATAACCGTCGTCGCCGGCCAGCTGGGGCCAGCCGGAACGAAGCCTGCCGTCATGCTCATAAACCCAGGTATTGACTTTACTTCCAACAGCCCCCGTAACAACGACCTCCATGGTGCCGTCCCCGTCAAGATCGCTCACGGCAAGCCCCCGCAACTCCCCTGAAACAGGATTGCCGGACCAGGCAATACGCCCCGAGGTATCGAACATATGAACATATCCGTCGCCGTGGGCGGTTATGAACTCCCCTTGCCCGTCTCCGTCAACATCCGCCACCGCCACGCCCGGCCACACCCTGCCCCCTTCCGGATCGATACTGTACCTCACGGAACCGTCCTCCCCGTCGAGAACAAAAACAGTATAGGCAGCCCCTATGACCTCCATTTTTCCGTCACCGTCCAGATCCGCGACCGCCGGAGAAGAGTACCACCCCGTTTCACACCAGGAGGCATGACATCCCCCGTTCTGCCACTTCAATACCGGCGCTTCCAGCGCCGGAGCCGGACTGTAAAAAAGCATCCCGATTACAAGTTGCGAAATAACAACAACCACTGCGATATCTTTATTGGACAAGCGGATCATTGTCGCACTTCCTTCCGGATATGAAGAATCGGCCCGTTGAACACCCCGGACCGTCACGGTCAAATATATCCGAACCGTTGATTTAGCTGGGTCAATTGATTTTAAAAACAATGCGAACCGGTAGATTCTTGGCAACTCCGCAGGAGGAAGTCAAGCACTTATCAAGCGCGCGACGTTTATTGATCATACCCGGCCGACAATGCATACAGGGCTTGCAGCGGCAACCGTCAACGCGGTGTTGAAGAGATAGACCCGGAATCCATCTGGGAAAGGATGCCTGGAACGGGAAAACAAAGTTGCTCACTACCGCCGGAAAGGAATATCCATGGATTTTCGATGGGTTCTCGAGAGGTTTTCAAGGGGTTATGCGTGTGAGGATTTTATATGATCCAGTATCTGCTTCAGTCTTCCAAAGTTTTCGTACACGCTGTTCATATCCCTATTAACAGCGTTTCGCTCAATGATTCCGAGTAGTTCGTACACGTCGTCATAACCCAGCAGACCGGATGAACTCTTGTGTTTATGGGCCGTGCTTACGATGCCCTCAAAAGAGCTCGCCGATATATGGTATAAAAACGCCTTTTCCATTTCAGGTATTTCATCCAGAAACAACTTAACAAACCTCGCCGTTCTCAACGCCTTCCCGAAAGGTTCCGTATTCCGTTGCTCGTTACCAGGATCGTCGTCTGCCCCTCCGTGACCCGCGAGGGAATGGATACAACTTATTAAACGTTGAAAATCAATGGGTTTTGCAATATATGCATTCGCGCCGGCTTTCAAGGCCTTGCGCTCATGGTACCGGGTGGAATGGGCGGACAACGCTATAATGGGCACCGAGCGGTTCCCTTCACCGCCCTCCCCTCTTCTGATCCTCCTCGAAGCTTCAAAACCGTCCATCCCGGGCATTTCAAGGTCCATAAGGATCACATCGGGCTTTTTATTATTCAGTGTTTCAAGAACCTCCACACCGTTTTCAACGCATGTCAAATTCACGGAAAGCCCCTCGAACAGAATTTCCACAACCTCCGCATTCGTCCTGTTGTCCTCGGCCATGAGTATGTCGAGCCCTGCCAATGAGAGGCCTTCGGCAACAGGGATCTCACCGTTTTCTTCCACCCGTGTTTCATCTCCCTCTTTCAGCACGGCGCTGAAAGTAAAAACGGTTCCGATGCCGGGGCTGCTTTCCACCTCTATCCGCCCTCCCATCAACTCCACAAGTTCCTTTGAAATTGCCAGGCCAAGACCTGCCCCTTCATGTTTCCGGGTGGTCTTGTTGTCAACCCGGCGAAATCTTTCAAACAGGCGGCCAAGGTCTTCCTCGTCGATACCGATGCCCGTATCCTTTACCGAAAACGTGTAGATGAAACAGCCCTCGCTTTTCCGGCTGCAGAAAACACTGAAAACAACACCGCCCCCGGTCGTGAACTTTATCGCATTGTTGATCAGGTTGTAAAAGATTTGCCGCAACCGGCTTTCATCGCCATAAACGAAACGGTTTATCCCGCCCGCGATATCAAGCGTTAAATAGAGATCTTTTTCCTCGGCGAAAAGGGCCAGTGATTCAACGGTTGAGGAAACGGTATCGACGATATCGAAATGGGAGCATTGAAGCGTCAACTCTCCCGACTCAATCTTGGAGATATCGAGGATATCGTTGATCACGGTAAGAAGGTGATCCCCCGAATTCTTGATGATACGGATTTCGCTCAAGTGCTCCGTTTCAATCTCCTTATCAAGCAGATGCTTTGAAAGGTTGATCACCGCATTCAACGGTGTCCGTATCTCATGACTCATATGGGCAAGAAAGGTGCTTTTTGCCCTGTTCGCGCTGTCCGCCGCGATTTCCGAACGCTTGCGCTCCTCGACCTCGTGGAGGAGCCTCTTGTTGACAACGGTCAGTTCGGCCGTTCGCCTGTCCACGAGCTGTTGAAGATTGTTCTGGTAATTGTGAATTTCACCGGCCATGTTGTTGAACGCGACCGTGAGTTGTCCAAGTTCATCCCGGGATCTCACCGGAATTCTGAACGAGAAAGACCCTTCTGTGAGCCGCTCGACGCCGGTCGTCAAACCTATCAGGGGTTTCAGGGTGATATGAGAGACAATGACGATGATGGTCAGAAGAAGAAAAAACACCATCAGAAACAAACCCAGAATTGAATTTCTCATCCGGGCCAAACTCCGTTCCACATAATAACTGCTGAAGATGATATCAAGCCGCGCGATTTCCGCTCCGTTCTTCTGGAAAAAGGCGGATTTGACGATATCCCGGGAGCCGCCGTTGTCCCTTGAAAGGCCGACCAGCACATCATTGCCGTGATAGGTGTCGGTTACGGTGAGGCTTGAAATTTCATTATCCTCGAAAAAAGCCCTGCAATTTCGCTCCAGCGTTTCAAGATCGACCTCCCATATGCTTTCAAGGGTCGACGAGAGTACCAGGTACGTTGTTCGTTTCGCCTTTAATTGCAGAGCGGTTTCAAGCTTTGCCCTCTGATCGTGGTGGAAGAAGAAACTGAATCCCGTTGAAGAGATGAAAATGGCGATAATCAGGGGAAGGGCCAGTTTTTTCGCCAGCGTCAGGTCAAAGTAACGACGCCCAAGTATTTTCAGGCATTGCATCATGATATCTTTTTGAACCTGTGGCCGAGTCCGCGCACGGTTTCGATGTCGTCACCGGCATTCCCAAGTTTTTTTCGAATTCGTGAAATGCTCATATCAACCGCCCTGTCCGTGAAGATTTCGCCCATGTCGCCCTTAACGATTTCAGTTATATGACCCCGTGAAAAACACATTTCCGGGCGCACAACATGCCCGCCCCGGCGTTACCCGCCCCGACAATCCGGTGTCGTTCATCCTCAAGAATACACGCCGCCATCCCCCTTGGGATCGGATCATCCTCGATGATCAGTACGGAACAGCGGTTCTTCATTCGCTTCCCCTCCCATTGCCGGCAAAGTTTCCCCTTAATTTGTACTCTTTCCTGAACGCCTCGATAATGCGGTTGTATTTACCACTTTGTTTTATCATCCGGAGCCCCCGGTTGAACATCCTGATCCTGTCCTGGCTCTCCTCCAGGGATTTTGGAAGCAGAACATGATAAACGGATCTCTTGAGCATGCGGGGATGGTGGGTAAATCGCCCCGCCGTCTTTTTGTTGTATTTCTTGCGCACGGTATAATACCCGGTATCGATGTTCATGGGCAGAAGCCGAATCCTGTTCCGAAGAATCTTGTTGAACTGGTGCTCATCCCTGTGGGCCGTGTCCGTTTTAAACTCTCCCGCGTCAAGGTAAACGTGAAACGCCTTGCCGTAATAGTTGTACGCCGTGATCCCCATGGGGATCTCGCGCAGGTCGTCATACGTTTGCCAGTCAAACTGATATGATTTCAGGTGAAACAGTACCAGGGTGGATTCGTAAATGGGTTCACTGTAGAAAAACTGTTTCTCGCGCGCTTCGGAGCGGACCCACCCCAGGGTTCCGTCAAACTTGCCCCTGCTTGAAAATTTGAAAGCACGGGCGGGGGGAAGGATCTCATAGTCGACCTTTGTGCCGGACTCCTTGAACGCGGCCGTCACTATCGCCGCTTCGAGTCCGAACTCTTTGATATCCTTACCGAGTAAAGGTGGGTATTCGAATATGGCAAGGGTTATTGCCTGTGCATGCGGGGCTGCCGTCAACATGAATATCAGAAAAACAACAACCGGAAATATAACGAAGCCGGTCCCATTGCCGCCGACCCGCCCCCCAAAAACCTGGGGCGCCAACGGATATCCGGTCTCCACCTTTCCGGATTCCCGGTAAATACCGCCTTTTGAATCGTGATTTTTCCTCATCGGTATCCCTCAATAGTGTACGGCAATATTCCGGAGGGGTTTCAGGATACGTCCGTGCAAGGCGACCCCCGCTTTCATAATTCCGTTTAGTCATACCCGATTGACCATATTGTTTCAAGACCATTGCAAGTTTCGGGGGCCTTCTGCTTTTTCAAGGAGATCGCCGGTTTTCTAAGAGCTCACGGGAAATCAAACGCCATTCCGTGAGCCGTCCCCCCCCACGAGGAATCGGGATCGACCTTATGGATCAGCTCGCCCCCTTCAAGGTGATGACCTCAACTTTCTGCTTTCATTCATAACGGTCGTTTAGCCATGGAAACGGCCCCAATTTCGTACCGTTTTTGTGCCAAAAGCACATTCCTGCATGGTATTTCCGGGCAATGAGCCCGAATCCCGAAAGTTGGGTGATGACGCAATTCCCCGCAAAACACCCTTTACCAAAATACCGGAACGCCTCGGCGGTTTTCTCAAGAGGGAAACATGAATCCACAACAGGCTTCAGCCTGCCATCTTCAAACAGCTTTCGGCTTGAAAACGAAGGTTGAGATATTCAGCAAAAATGGAATAGCCGCCGTTTCCCGCATATGGTAGGGTATTTTCATCCATGGGAATAAACGCAGGAAAGGCATTGAATGAAGGATTCCACCCGGGAAGAATACAAGAAAAAGCTTGTCAGGCTTCACCTTTTTATCGAGCGTAATCTGGATGAGCACCTTACCCTGAAGGAGCTTGCGGAGGTTGCCTGTTTTTCGGAATTTCACTTCCACCGGATATTCACGGCTTTTACGGGAGAGTCCCTGCACTCTCATATCCGGCGCCTGAAGCTCGAAAGGGCCGCGAACAGCCTTTACAATCCCGGGAACGAGATCACCGACCTGGCTTTCCAGGCAGGATATCAGACGCCCGCATCATTCACGAAGGCATTCAAAAAGGAGTTTGGAAAAACGCCCACCGCGTTTCGAAACAGCGTAAAAACCGTTTACAAAGAGACATCTCTCCACTTTATCGGCAACAGAACTTTTATGGAGGAGATCATGAAACCGGAAATCATCGAAATGCCTCCCCTGGACGTACTGTCCATTCGAAAAACAGGCCCCTATGTTGAATCGGCGCCCCAGGCCTGGGGAGAGCTGTGTGATTTTGCCGGCCCGGCCGGCCTTTTGACGGAGCAGACAAAGTGCATCGGTATCTCCCTGGACAATCCCGATGTCACCGAAGCGGAAAAGCTGAGGTTCGACGCGTGCATCTCTTACGAGGGATCGCCCGAAATCAAGGGCGATCTCTTCAAACAGACCGTCGAAGGGGGAAATTTCGCGATCTTCACCCACAATGGCCCCTACGAGAAGCTGATCCACACGTATCGCGCGATATTCGGGGAGTGGTTCCCTGAAAGCGGCATGGAGTTCAGGGAAAGTCCCTCCTTTGAACTTTACGTGAATAATCCCGGGTCCGTTCCCCCCGGGGAACTTCTGACCCATATCCATATTCCCCTTAAATAGAACCGTTCCGGTCGATTCCCGCCGCCCACATATACCGGGAACCGGCAATCACACGGCGTAACCCTGAACCGTATGTATACGCTCGCCCCACTTGGCCGATAACTCTTCTCCCGAAACGGAACCGCCTGTTTCCAGGCACACGATTTTTGACATGCTTTGTCCATGGATGCTGAAATCGATCCGGTCGTCATCCCGTTTACTTTCGGGCATGTTGTTCCACGACACCATGACGGCACGGCCGATTTCAGTGCAACTTCACCAATAATTCAACCGGAAGGAGGAACAACACATGAAACCGAGATCAAAACGAAAGAAAAAATTTTATTTCTGCAGACTGCTCGTCTATTTCCTTATCGCCGCCCTGTGGACCGGCAATGCCCTTGGGGAGATCGTCGCCTCCCGTACCATGGGTGTTGCCCCCCTTGGGGTGTCCTTTAACGCGGATTTCAACGCGTTTGATCAAAACGACAAACCCTTCCACCGCCTTGATTATGCCTGGGATTTCGGCGACGCCGCCAATGACGGCGCCTGGGCGGTTTCGGGAAAATCGAAAAACGGGGCCCGGGGACCAGTCGCCGCCCATGTATTCGAGACACCCGGCGTTTACACGGTCACCCTGACGATCGCGGACCAGACCCGAACCATCTCATCCGAGACCATTCAAATAACGGTACAGGACCCGGAAATCGTGTACGCCGGCGACAATACCGTTTGCTTCAGCGATACCGTGAACGCCGATTTCACTGGGTGTCCGGACAACGCCCTGAAAATCACGACCGATGATGTGTCGCGTTTCAAATCGGCCGCGGCGCCCGGCAAGCGCTTACTGCTCCACCGGGGTTCCACATGGACGGCGTCGAGTTTGAACGACGATGAAAAATATATCGGTCGGGGCATACAGGGCCCGTTCACATTCGGCGCCTATGGAGCGCGTTTAAACCCCGATGAACGGGGAATTTGCGAAAACGCGCCGGTCATCAACCTCGGGTTCACGGACGACACGGTTGATGGAAACGCCACTTTCTTCAGCATGAGCCGCACAAGCGACATCCGCATCCGGGATATTGCCTTCAATGCCCCCAAAGCCTACGGAAGCCTTGCGGGCGGGGCCACGGAGATCGGCCCGTTCCTGTTTTTGCGTGTCAAGACCGAGGGGTTCGGCATTCCCATTGCCGTCAGCGGATATCTCACGGGAAATCACCAGCAGCTCATGGTGGTGGACGGCTCCTTCTCCAACATGGAAAGGCAGGGCATCTTTGCCGGGTCCGAGCGCCTGGTCCTGCTGGGCAATGATTTTCGCAACGTGGATCAATCCCATGTGGCGAGGATCTGGCAGGCATATTACGGCGTGATCGGCCACAACGTTTTTTCAGGGGCATCCATTGAAAACAACAATGGTCGCCTGAACCTCAAGCTTCACGGGTTGCGCGAGGAGCTCTTGAATTATGACTGGGGAAGGGGAACTACCTTTCACAGAAATCGAACCCGTTTCGTTGTGGTATCGGACAATGTTTTCGGCGGTTCCGGTCCCTGGAACACCTATATCGGTCCCCAGAACGCCGTGAGCGACGAACGCCTCACGGACATTATCATTGAAAACAATCGCTTTTTTGCCGATTACGGCAGGTTGAGCCCCCGTAAAACAACATCACTGCTGCATGTGAGCGGCGGAAACATCTCGATCAGGAACAACGTCCTGGACGGAAACGGATCGGACAACAGCCTCATCGCCATGGTCGTCGAACAGTTGGGCGCGGAACCGCGTCCCTACGGCGTGTCCATTGAAAACAACACCGTCTACAAAACCGATACGGCCGATGATCCAGGCGCATATACCATGTATGCCGCCTTTCAGGTCGAAGACCTCGGTGAGGAGATCTCCATTATAAACAACCTGGCGATTTTTCCAGACAACGAATGGGCCAACCAGATTTTCCTGATCCGCAACCGGGACGGTTCCCCGTTGACGGCCGACGGCAACCTGTTGATACAGGGTGAGGATACGGGATTGAAGGCGCCGGAACACGCGGATCATCTGCTCAGGGATTATCGACCAACGGCGTATTCCCAGGCGGTGGACCAGGGAACGGGTGCCGGCGTTCTCCGGGATTTTTCCGGGATGAGCAGGGCCGCGACCCTTCCGGTCGACATCGGCGCTTTTGAATATACACCAACGCCCAACGACGATCAGCCCGGTCAGCCCGATGAACCCAATGAACCCAATGAACCGGACGAGCCTGAAGAACCGGGAGAGCCGGGTGAGCCGTCGGACGATCCCCAGCCCCCTCCTTTACCGCCGAGCAACTTTTTCGAAAGCTATGAAGGCGTCGCCCCTTTCGGGGTCCATTTTTCAGCGGATGCACCCCAAAGCGCCCCCGGCCACCGACCGTTTCATGGCCTTGATTATACCTGGGATTTCGATGAGCCCGGAGGAGAGGCGTGGGCCGTGTCCGGGAAGGCGAAAAACAGCGCCAAAGGCCCCCTGACGGCCCATGTATTTGAAACGCCGGGAAGGTACGAGGTCTCCCTGACCGTTTCAAGCGGCATGACCGTCGTCGATAAAAGATACTACGAAGTCACGGTGCTCGATCCGGACGAACTCTTCGCGGGAGGCGATACGATCTGCTTCAACAGCGACGAGAACCTTGATTTCAACGGTTGTCCGGACGGCGCATTGCAATTTACCACGGACAAGGTGTCGGATATAAAAGCCGCTGCGGCTCCCGGCAAACGTATTTTGCTCCGCAGGGGATCCTCCTGGTCCTCCGAGGGAGTGGATCCGGGCGAACGATTTATCGCCCATCGCATGGAGGGGCCCGTCACCTTCGGCGCGTTTGGTGAAAAAATCGATCCGGATGAACGGGGTATCTGCGCCAATGCGCCGGTCATTCATTTGACCCATCCGTCGGCCGGAAATTATGACGCGTTCTTCGGCCTTTCCGGAACGAGCAACCTGCGCATTCGGGACATTACGTTCAATGCGGACAAAAAATACGGTTCCCTGGCCGGAGGAGCGGGGAGTATGGAGAATATCCTGTTCCTGAGGGTGAAAACCACCGGTTTCAACCTGCCGATTTCGACCTCGTCATACCGATCATCGGTTCAGGATCGAATCATGGTGGTGGACTCCGATTTCACGGACGCCCGCACGCATCTTCTCTATACCGGTTCCCAGCGACTGGTTCTGATGGGCAACCGCTTCAGCGACGCCGGCTTGTCCCATGCCGCGCGCATCCATCAGGCGTATGAAGGCGTGATAAGCCACAACGTTTTTTCAGGATCATCCCTGGATACTTACAGCGGCCGCCATGCCCTCAAACTGCACGGCCCCCGCGAGGAGATCCTGAACACTGAATGGGGAACCATGAAAAGAACCCGCCAGGTCCTTATCGCCGACAACCTCTTCGGCGGTTCAGGGCCCTGGACGGCATCCATCGGGCCCCAAAACGCGGTCTACGACGAACGCCTTTCCGACCTGATCATCGAGAACAACCGCTTTTTCGCGGATTACGGCAATTTGAGCACAAGGCTCGTCTCCACCCTGCTTCACGTGCATGCATCCCATGTCTCCATCCGAAACAACGTTCTGGACGGCACCGGATCGGGGAGCGGCTTCATCGGAATGGTGATCAAGAGGCGGGGCATCGAACCCTTGCCGGAGGGGGTTCATGTTTTCAACAATACCGTCCATAAGACAAGCGTCGAAGAATCCGCAGGCCAATACCGCTTGTACGCGGGGATTCAAGTTGAAGAGATCGGCGAAGATGTTCGCATCATGAACAACCTGGTCGTTTTCCCGGAAAACGGTTACGCGGACTCCGTCTCCCTGATTCGAAACAGGGACGATTCGGACATAGCCGCCGACAGCGGTAATCTGCTGATACAGGGAGAGACCCCCGGATTCCGGGCAGCGGATCTCGAGGATCCCCTCATGAGGGATTTCAGATTGACTCCCGGTTCACCGGCCGTGGACCAGGGGGTTTTCGTTCCGATCTTCCGGGATTTTGACGGAGAATACAGGTCGGCACCCATGGATATCGGCGCGTTTGAATTGAGCGGCAATAATTAAAACAGATCGACATTAATGGTCGCCCCGCGCCGGGCCCGGCTCATGCGCGCGGGCGACCGCTTTTCCTCTATTTCCCTGCTGTTGACACGGCGGCAAATCGAGGGTAAACAAATGGAACAATTTGGACGCTTTTTTTCAAGGTTATGCTAGGCCATGGGCCATCCCGACTTTGCACGGGATGGCCTTTTTTTATTTACGGACATGGAACCGTCGATAGGGGAGATTTTGGAAAAATGATTATTAAAGTAACGATTTTGGCGACCTATTTCCTGGTGGTACTGTTCATCGGTTTCTGGACGCGCACCCGGTGGGACGCAAGTCCCGAGTCCTACTTCCTGGCCGACAGGAAACTTGGACCCGTCGTGCTCCTGGGGACTATGGCCGCCACGAACTTTTCCGCATTCACCGTGTTCGGCACCTCCGGGGCCGGATACAGGGACGGATACGCCTTCTTTCCGATCATGGCGTTCGGCACGGGATTCATGGCCCTCACCTTCTGGATCCTGGGCCGAAGGATATGGCGGACGGGCAAGGCAAAGGGGATCGTCACGCCTCCGGAGCTGGCCGGGAACCTCTACGGAAGCAGGGGGGTCTCCTTCCTCTTCGCCCTGGTGATGATCGTCTTCACCATCCCCTATCTCGCGCTCCAGCCCATCGCGGCGGGTTATGCCCTGGAGGCCCTGGTGGGCCTGCCCTACCTGTGGGGGGCGACCCTGGTCACCTGTATCATCCTTATCTATACCCTGCGGGGCGGCCTTCGGGCCGTGGCCTGGACCGACTTACTACAGGGCGGATTTATGGTGGTGCTCCTTGCCGCATCCCTGGTTATGATTGTATGGGATCTCGGGGGATTTTCCGCCGCCCACGCAAAGGTTGCGGCCTTGTCCCCCGACCTCTTTTCCCGCCCCGGGGCCATGGGCAAGTACACCCCCGCCGTCTGGTTTTCCTATATGGCGCTGTGGTTCTTCTGCGACCCCATGTTTCCCCAGCTCTTCCAGCGCTTCTTCTCCGCCCGGAGCGAACGCACGGTCTCGCGCATGATGCTGTTCTATCCCCTGCTCTGCACCGTCGTCTTCTTCATGCCCATCGCCATCGGCGTCCTGGGCCGAATCCCGTTCCCCGATCTCGTTGGAAAGGAGGCGGACAAGATCGTTCCCATGATGGTGACACTGGTTTCGGGGGATTTCATGGGCGCGCTGGTCATTGCATGCGGGCTTTCGGCGCTGATGAGCACCATGGACTCCCAGCTTTTAACCCTGAGTTCTATCTTTACCCGGGATATCCACCCCCTGGTGAACCGGGGGAAACAGGCCCCCGCCTGGGCGGGGCGAGTCTTTGTGGTCCTCCTCTCCCTCTGCGGACTGGCCCTTGCGGTCAACCCTCCGGGCACGATCCTTAAAATCGCGACCCAGACCTTTACCGGGCTGGCGGTGCTCTTTCCTGCGGTTCTCTTCGGCCTCTACCTGAAGCGGGTCTTTTCCGCCTCGGCCCTTTCCTCCATCATCATCGGCGAAATTCTGGTGGTTCTGTATTATTTCAAGCTCCTGCCCACGGGGGGCTTTTTACCGGTCATCCCCATCATGGCGGTCACGTTCGCCGTGTATCTGGGCACCCATTCCCTCCTTGCAATGCGGGCGAACGTGGCCTCGGGTTTCTCGTTCAACCGCTTGAAAAGCCCTTACCTCCCGGCCTTTTTGGGGATTTTCCTCCTGGGGATGGATGTCTGGGCATGGGGGGACGCCTCGCCCCTCTGGCTGGGACTTCCCCGGTGGGTGTTCTACTTTGTCGGCCTTTCCGCCGCCCAGACGGTGCTTATGCTCCGCCTGCTTCGATCCAAGGGGGAGGAAAAGACCAGTCTCTCCTGAGCAAGGGCAATCGCATGTGGAATTTCAATTCCGGTAATTCATGCCGTAACAAATCGGCAGCCGTTCATTTCATAGATACGAGCCGCAGCCGGCGGACGTGCCGAAATTACTTGCTTTTACCCTGTCTCCCGAGTCGGTCGCTCTTGAACCCGGGGCCCATATCTGTTAGGGGATAGCCTTGCCGCCTGGTCCTGCCCGGCCAAATCCACCTCTTGTTTCAAGATGGATACCCGGGCGCCGGATATTCCGGCAACGGCGGAAAACCGGTACCCGGGAGGAAACATGAGCTTCAGCTTTTCACAATTCTTTGCAAATCAGGCACGCAAGCCCGACGGACTGTTCGGGAGATTTTACATGTCGTTTGCCTTTGACAGGGGCAACCGGCCGCTGAACGATTTTGTGCGCGGCACCATCGGGATCAAGGACGGTGACCGGGCCCTGGAGATCGGATGCGGTACCGGACAACTTATAAGGGAGACGGCGCGGCAATTAAGGAAGGGGATGGTTTCGGGCATCGATTTCTCCCCCCCCATGGTCGAGGTTGCCCTGAAGAAAAACAGGTCGCATATCAACAGCGGAAGGGTCGAGATCATATCGGGCGATTTCGACAAGGCCGAATTCGATGAAAACAGCTTCGACATCATATTCACGGTCAATACGATCTATTTCTGGCAGGCCCCGGAAGCTACCGTCTCGAAGATATACGCTCTTCTCAAACCCGGCGGAAAACTGGTGATCGGCTTCCATGACAGGAAAGAGATGGAGTCGATGCCGGACAACGATGTTTTCCGGTTTTACTCCGCCCGGGATGTGGAAACCCTCTTGTCCGCAAGCGCCCCGTTTGCTTCCGTCGAAACCGTGTCCCGAAGAACGGGAAATAAAAACGGCTTTTGCGCCGTGGGCACCAAGTAATTTACAGGAGTTTATATGACCTCGCTTCACCTCAGCCATCCCCAGCGACGCATCTGGTTCGCGGAAAATGAGACCCCCGGTTCCGCCGTCAACAATCTCGGCTTTTATGTGACGTGCGACCCGGCGGATGCCGCCGTGCTTGAAAACGCCATTCTTAAATATATCGAACTCAACGATGCCCTCAGGCTTCAAATCAAGAACGACCCCCGGAGCGAAATCGGCGTCACCCAGTACTTTGCGCAGTTTTCCCGTTTCGAGGTGCCCCGGAAGACATTTACCGGCATGAAAGAGGCCGAAAAATGGATGCGGCGGGAATCCCGTCTCCCCTTTACCCTGTATGACGCCCCGCTGTTTTCCTTTTGTATAATCTCCACAAGGGACCGGGAACTCGGTTACTTTTTAAAGATTCACCATCTCATAAGCGACGGGGCAACCTCCCTTTCCCTGGCGGCCGGAATCGCCGAATTATGCGGTTCGGAGTCGTATGAACCGCCTGCCGGTTCGTATAAGGAGTTTATTGAAGCCGAGGAAAAATACCTTGGTTCCGGGGACTGTACCGAGGACAGAGATTTCTGGATGGATGAGCTGTCGAGCTTTCCGGAGAAATTAACATGGCCGTCCGCCGGCCCGTCCGACAGCTTCCCGGCGGGATCTCCTGCGGTCAGGTCCTTTTCTCCCGGATTACGCGCCCGGATACACGAGTTCGCCAAGGCGAACGGCCTTTCCCCCTACAAGCTTATCCTGAGCGCCCTCGGCATCTATCTGGCGAAAGTCTGCCGGACGGACAGCTTCGGCATCGGCATCGCCAACCACAACAGGGGAGAAAAACGGTTCCGCAACACCGCCGGCATGTTTGTGAGCACCCTGCCCTTTCTCTTCAAAATCGACCACGACAGGACGTTTCACGCCCATGCCGGAGAGGTGGGGACCCGCATCAACACGATTTTGAAACAACACGCCCGGTACCCCTTTGATCTTCTCGCGGGCGATATGGGGAAAACCCATGGCGAAGATATTTCCCACCTTCTGAACGTCAATATTATCGGGCACCCGGACCTGGAAGGCTTTCCGGATATGGAGAACATGTGCGCCGGGGCCCCCGTCTCCGACCTCGCCCTTCATATCAATGCGGACAACAGGGACAGGGAGGGCATCCTCGAGTTGATGTTCGTTGTCAACAACACCCTTGGCGAAAGGGATGTGGAGACGCTCTTCCAGGGGCTGACGGCGATCCTCGAACGCGCCCTTGAACATCCGGACACCCCCATTGGAAAACTGCCCCTTATCTCCAGGGAGGAACAGGCGAGGATACTGGGCCTGAATCCGCCGTTCACCCCCTACCGCGACACCGTTTCCCTGCCCGAAATCTTCCGGGAAAGGGTAATTGAGACCCCCGATGCCGTTGCCCTGTCCTGCAACGGCAACAGCCTGACTTACCGGGAGCTGGATACCTGGTCCGACACCATAGCCCGCGCCCTTCAGGCGGATCATCTCGAAACAACCGGGAGAGAAATCGCGCCCGGGGAGTTTATCGGCATCAGCATGGCCCGGGGCATGGAGATGATCGCCGCGATCTGGGGCATCCTGAAGGCCGGGGGTGCGTTCGCCCCCCTCGACCCCACCTATCCCGAAGAGCGCCTGCGGTTCATCGTGGAGGATGCGGGAATCAGGCTTGTGCTGCTCCATGAAGAGTTTGCCCCCCTCTTCAAGCAGGTCGCGACCATCGCCGTCGACCATATTCCCGCCCGGGCCCCATCCGGTGAAACAGCCTCCGAAGGCTTCGGGCTCCGCGCCAAGTCCCATGATTTTGCCTATGTGATCTACACCTCGGGCACCACGGGAAAGCCAAAGGGAGTGCCCATCCGGCACCACCAGGTGGTGAACCTCTGCGACGGCCTGCGCGGGCCTTTCCTGATCGATGATCAAAGCCGCGTGCTGCAGTTCGCCTCCCTGAACTTCGACGCCTCGGTGGCCGAGATCTTTCCGGCCTTTGTCGCCGGCGCCGCCCTGTTTGTCGCGCTGGAGGAGCAACGGGTGGACGGGGATGCCCTTTGCAGGCTCCTGGAAACGGAGAAGATCACCACCACCCATGTTCCGCCGGCCCTGCTTGCGGTGATGCCCAAAAAGGAGCTGCCCCATCTCAAATGCCTTATCGTGGCGGGGGAAGCCACGGATCCTTCGGCCATCGACTACTGGTCCCGGAACAGGGCCATGATCAACGGATACGGCCCCACCGAAAACACCGTGGCCGTGTCGGTGGGCAGGTTCGAGGCGGACTCGTCCAGCAACGACATCGGCCCTCCCCTGCAAAACGTCAGCTGCTATGTTCTGGATGAACAGTTTCAACCGGTGCCCATGGGCATCCCCGGCGAGCTTTTCGTGGGAGGGGTGCAGGTGTCCGAGGGTTACATCAACAGGCCGGAACTGACCGGGGAGAAATTTATCCCCAATCCCCATGCCGGGACCGAGGGAACCCGGGAGTGGAATTCCCGGCTGTACAGAACCGGAGACCTGGTGCGCCGCCTTGACAACGGTCACCTCGAATTCATCGGCAGGGTGGATTTCCAGGTGAAAATCAGGGGGCACAGAATCGAGTGCGGCGAGGTGAGCAGCCGCATGGGCGAGCTTTCCGGTGTTGCCGCCTGCCTCGTGGTTCCCCATAAAAGCGGGGCGACCCACCGCCTGGTCGCATACCTTATCATGGAGGAGAGTGCCGACCGGGGTATGGATACGATCCGGGAGGCGGCGGCGGAGATTCTGCCGGACTACATGGTGCCCTCCGCCTTTGTGGAGCTGGACGCCTTTCCCATGACGGCAAACGGTAAAATCAACCGGCGCAAGCTTCCGGAACCCACCTACGGCGATGCATTCAAAACAGACTACGTGGCGCCGGGCACGGAAACGGAGGAGCGTTTGTGCCGTATCTGGGCCGGGATTCTCGATCTCGAGAAGATCGGCATCCGGGATGATTTTTTTAACCTCGGGGGAAATTCCCTGCTCTGCATGTCCATGATCGCAAGGGCAAACGAGGAGGGCATCTTCCTGAATGTTCCCATGGTTCGCAACCATCCCACCGTCGAGGCCCTGGCCGGCCGGCTTCGGGAAAACCGGGACGAAGGTCATGGGGCAATTCCGGGGATGGTAAAGGTCGATGCCGCATCGCCGGTTCCCATCCCCTTTAACGTTGCGATCATGCATCGCCAGACCCAAAGCATGGAACGGGCCGGCTCGATCCTGTCGCCTTCGGTTTCGACCTGGAGGTTGTCCGGGGAACTGAACCCCGAACTCCTGGTTCAATCCATCGACGACCTTGTCCGTTCCCACCAGGCGTTGCGGACCCGGATTACCGAAGACGGTGAATCCGTGATGTTTTCCCTCCTGGAGAATGCATCGCCCTGTCCGTTGATCTCAATATCCGAAAAGGATCTGGACGCCCGTATCAAAGAGTGGCAAGCCTCCCATATGAGCGGCGGGGAACCGCTTTGCGCATTCAGGCTCTTTCAACTCTCCGAAGGCGATCATCTCCTGGCGATCATCGCGGATCATCTGGTGATGGATGCCTGGGCCATGAACCTGCTCTGCGAGGAACTCTCCGAGCGCTATAATGCCGCCCGCGAAAAACGGGAGCCGAATATCCAGGCCCCGGCGTTTCAACTCTTTGATTTTTCGGTCTGGTATAATGAACTTGTCGGGAGCGAAGCCTTGAACAGTTCAAGGGAGTTCTGGCAGACAACCCTGAAGAACGCGGTCCCCCTCTTTACGGAGCCGCTGAACCCGGATCCCGAACTCGGCCACCATGCGGCGGTCCAGGCCTTTCTTCCCCTGCCCCCCGAGGTGCGGGAAAGTTTCCACGACCTTTGCACCCGGCGGAAATGCACCCCCTTTGAAGGGTACTTTACCGTATACAACCAGCTCCTTTCAAATTTAACGGATTCCACGGATATTCTTTCGGCCTGCGTCATGGCCCTGCGGGATCGTCCGGAACTTCAGAACCTGATGGGGTGCCTGACCAACCGTCTTTATATCAGAGCTTCCGTCCACGGGGATTCCGACTTCCCGGATGCCCTGAAAGCCGTCGGTACCGGCTTGAACAATGCGATGGCCCACTCCCTGTATCCCGTCAGCCGTGAAATGGACCCCGGAGGCAAGGGCTTTCCAGACGCATTTTTCCACTATATCCCCAAGGCCGGCGGCGCCGCTCCCGGGTTCAACGGGGTCGATGTGAAGGCCGCGCCGCTTGCGCCGCCCGCTTACTGGCCCCTGCCCATGGTCGTCCAGGTGCTGGACGACCCGGATCATCCGGGGTTGATCTGCCTTGGGAATGCGGGATTCCTGGACAGGGCCTGCGGGGAAAAACTGCTTGGGGAGTATATGGATCTCCTGACCCGGACCATATCCGCCTAATTCAAAAGGGAGAGAAACCGCCGAACGACCTCGGGATCATAAAGCCCTCTTTGGGCGCCCCGGCGCAGTTCATCGAGGGCCGGTTTTCTCTCCCATTTGTCGCTGTAGGAACGCCATGAGGTAAGAAGGTCCATCCGCTATGGGTAAGATTTTCGTGTAAAGTGGAGGAACTTCGTGTAAGGCCGGCGAGCAAACGACCCGTCCCTTCCCAGTTGGGAAGGGACGGGCATTACTCATGCCGCCGTCTGGAGGCGGCCGTCGCGCACCGTGATCAGGTTCCCGGCGCGGCGGGCGATCTCGTTGTTGTGGGTGACCATCACCAGGGTCTTTCCCTGCTCCCGCAGCCCCTCGAGCAGCTCGAGGATCTCGGCCTCGGCCTCGGAGTCGAGGTTGCCGGTGGGCTCGTCCATCATGAGGATTTCCGGGTCGTTGGCCAGGGCCCTTGCAATGGCGACACGCTGCTGCTGGCCGCCGGAGAGCTCGGAGGGGCGAGCGTCGGCCTTGTCCGCCAGCCCCACCCGCCCAAGGAGCGCACGGGCCCGGGTTTCCTGCTCCTTTTCCGAGAGCCCCCCGAACATCATGGCCGTCTCCACGTTCTCGGCCGCCGTGAGATGCCTGAGCAGGTTGAAGAACTGGAACACGAAGCCGATCTTCCCGGCGCGCAACCGCGCAAGCTCCGAGTTGGGCAGCCGGGTGAGATCGACGCCCTCCACCGCAACAGTCCCCGAGGTGGGACGGTCGAGTCCCCCCAGAAGGTGCATGAGGGTGCTCTTGCCGTGTCCCGAAGGGCCCACGATACAGGTGAATTCCCCCCGGGGGATGGCAAGGCTCACCCCCCGCAGGGCGTGGGTGGCACCGGGCCCCCTGCCGTATACCTTGGCGATGTTTTCGGTCTGGATAATGTCGTTATTCATGGCTGATGGCCTCCACGGGTGTGAGCCGCGCCGCCCGCAGGGCGGGATAGAGCCCGGCGAGGATCGCAACGGCGGCGGACAGGAGGACGGCGCCTCCGATTATAACGGGATCGAAGAGCGGGCCCGCTCCCGATCCCTTGACAAAGGAGGTGAAAGCGTCCCGGCTGATCCGGGGAGCGACAAAGGCCGAGATCACGAATCCCCCCAGGGCCCCGGTCAGGCCGCCGAACACGCCGTAGGCCCCGGACTCAAGAATAAAGAGGGTGAAGATGGTCCGGCGCCTTGCCCCCAGGGACTGGAGGATGCCGATCTCCCGCCTTCTTTCGTAGGTGGCAGTCATCATGGTGTTGACGATACCGAAGGCCGCAGCCAGCACCCCCACCGCCGCGATGAGCTGAAGGGTGACGTTGACCGTGCCCACGATGCCCAGGACCGACTTGAGCATCTGCTTGTCGGAAACAACCCCCAGGCTCACCACCTCCTTGATCTTGAGGGCGTAGCTCTCCACCCGGGTGATGTCGTCCACCCGCACCGCCACATAGGAGACGTTCTCACCCTGCTCGTAAATCTCCTGGGCCATGGTAAGCGGCAGGAAGATCGTGACGTCGTCCTTGCCCCCCGTCTCTTCCAGCACCCCCCGGACCCCCTCGGCTCCCGGGGCCAGCCCAAACTGGGAGGCGACCACCGATCCCACCACGGCCTCCTCCGCCCTGGCTTCGCCAAAGTAAGATCCCTCCGCGATCTCCCAGCGCTTGAAGGCACGGGTTCCCTCCGGGACGACTCCCATGACGGAGACGGGCCGGTTCTGGAGGGCCGTGCTCCCCGTGACAAAGGGAACGGCGACAAGGCCCTCTATGGCACTGATCCGCTCCACCTCCTCCCGGGTGATGGTGGTGGGAAGCTGTTCACCGGTGAGAATGGAGACCTGCTCATAGGCGCAGGACCCCTTGGGGGTGACCACCAGGTTGGCCCCGAGGGCCCGGGACTCCCTTTGGATTTCGCTCTTCAGGCTCCCCCCCAGGGAGAGGAAGGTGACCACGGCCGCGATGCCGATGGCGATCCCCATGAGGGTGAAGATGAAGCGCCCCCTTCTCCGGGTGAGATTTTTGACAACCATTTTCGGTATATTCACGGGTTAACCTCCCAGCTTGTGGTTCCGAACCAGCTCCAGCCGCTCGCCGGCGAAATAATACCCCTGGCCGTCGCGAATAAACGCGCCGGTCACCCGCACCTCGTCGCCGAGATCCGGAATCTTCCCCTGGTAACGAACGGGCAGGATCACCTTGTTGCAGCCGGGTGTCTTGCACTGGAGCTCCTTCAGGTCCATGATGCCGAAGAGGGTCTTGTCCTCCTTGGAGAAACCGGCGGTGACGCCGGCAAGGGTGATGTTGCCCTCAAAGGCGCCGGGGTCCGCAGCGACTTCGTTGACGTTGAGGGGCGGGTTCACGGCGGGAGCGATTTTGTATATTCCAACGCCCAGGGCGACGGCCAGCAGGACGCCGACCAGTATCTTTTCTTTCATAACAGTTTCCTTTTATCGAGTATTCCATGGATGCCGTCGGCGCGCACCGGTGCGGCGGACGCTTGGAAAACGCCGGACTCCGGCCGGGGGCCTCGGGTGAAATTTGAACGAAGGGCGAACTCAGGTCGCTTCGGGAGGGTACTCGATGGAACCGACGAAGTCGGTAGGAGGGATGTGCGAAGGTGGTCCCGGGGCAATCCCGGAAATGTTCGGCGGAAGGCCGATGGAGGGCGGTGTGGTCAGGTCGTCCGGGAGGCAGAAGATACAGAGGCATCCCGGCGAGAAACAGGCGTCCCCCCGATCCAGCTCGTGTTCCGGCCCATGGCCCCGACCGCCGCCTTCGGCATGTTCCGGCCCGCGATCCGGCACTTCTCCTCCCCCGCAGCACGCTTCGACGGCACCGGAGCAGGCCAGGGCCGACGCCGTTGCCCCCATACCGGACAGGGTCACAAGGGAGAGCAGAAGAACTATGCAGGTAATCACTCGAAACATGGCGTCATGATATGCCCCAGGGCGCCTCTCCTGTCAAGTAATTCCGCCCCGGTCGCAGGCGACCGCCGATCCGGGGCCGCCTTGCATCCCTTTAAAATTTTCAAGGACGAGGAGATCTTCAAATACGCGCTTATCGGCGGATTTTGATCCCCCCGGCAGTCATTCACACGATTCCCATATCATTATCACACGTTCATATCGGGGACCAAACCGTTCCACGACAGAGTGAACACAGGAAAGGTCTCCACCCTGGACCGGTCAATCAATTCTTGCCTTGGACGGCCTGATTAAGCTATTCTAAAGATCCCCGCCGGGGTCTGATTGCAACAGTACAGGTACCTTACTCAACTTTCGGGATTCGGGTTTCCTTGCCCTGAAACACTATTTGACAATGTGTTTCAGAACTGAATTCCGCACGAAACGGCCGGCGTTTCCATGAATAAGCAGTTGCGCCGTGAAAGCCGAAAGTTGAGTACCTTAATTAAGTGCCCGTCAAGACTTTTCAGGGCAAAAAAGGAGGACCCGTCATGGCAAACCCATTACCCGTCAAACGGATACACCATATCGAGTTTATCGTCGGCAACGCATTGCAGGCGGCATTTTTTTACAGGAAAGCCCTGGGATTCAGTCAGATCGCCTACCTTGGCCCGGAAACCGGGCACCCGGACCGCGCCTCCTATGCCTTGCGCCAGGGAAACATCCACTTTGTTTTTACCTCCCCCCTCGGTCATGAAGACCCCAGGAACGTATACCTGCTTCTCCACGGCGACGGCGTCAAGGACATCTGTTTCGAGACCGACGACGTGGACACACTCCACCGGGAAACCGTGAAAAGGGGAGCCCCGTCCGTCACGGCCCCGAACACCATGGAGGACGGCGGCGGAACCGTCCGCCATGCCTCGGTGGGTACCTACGGTGATGTTGTTCACAGTTTTGTCGCAAAGGAGGGATACCGGGGGGTTTTCCTTCCCGGCTTCGAGGCCGCCCACCTGGAGGAGGAGGGGGTCGGGTTTACCCGGATCGATCATGTGGTGGCCAATACCGAGGACCGGCAGATGGATCGCTGGTGCGATTATTACAAAAATGTGTTCGGGTTCCACAAGTTTGTCTCATACGACGACAAGGATATCTCCACCGAGTTTACCGCGCTTCGCTCAACGGTAATGGCCGGCGACAAACGAAACATCAAGTTTCCCATCAACGAGCCCGCCAAGGGAAAACGCAAAAGCCAGATCCAGGAGTATATCGACTTTAACTACTCCGCCGGGGTCCAGCATATTGCACTTTACACACACGACATCCTTGCGACCGTGGGAAAATTGCGGGATAACGGGCTAAAATTCCTCACCATTCCCGAGACCTATTACGAGACCGTCTGGGACAGGGTGGGCGAGATTAAGGAGGACCGGGAACGGGTCAAGGAGTACAATATCCTGGCGGACAGGGACGAGAACGGGTATCTTCTCCAGATCTTCACGAAACCCGTTCAGGACAGGCCCACCCTCTTCCTGGAGGTCATACAGCGCGCCGGTTGCGAAAGTTTCGGGAAGGGAAATTTCAAGGCCCTGTTCGAGTCCATCGAGCTTGCGCAGAGAAGAAGGGGGAACTTATAAATGGTTTACTACCACTCAATGGGCAGAATTCCCCATAAACGCCATACGGCCTTTCGAAAGAAGGATTCCGGTATTTACCATGAACACCTCATGGGCAACCTCGGGTTCAGGGGGATTCAATCCCTTCTCTACACCGTGCGCCCCCCTACCCCCCTTAAATCGGTTGAACGGATCGATGAGATCCCCCTGGAAAAGGATCCGGATACAACGCTTTGCCTGCGCCATTTCAGGACCCACCGGCTGCCCGCCGCCGGCAAGAGCCCGGTCACGGGCCGCATGCCCCTCCTCTTTAACGACGACGTCGGGCTTTCCCTGGTGAAGCCCACCGCCAACGACGATTTTTTTTACCGGAACGGCCAGGCGGATGAAATCGTTTTCATCACCAACGGGGCGGGCACCCTCGAGTCCCAGATGGGTGAAATTGATTTTGGAAAAGGCGATTACCTGGTGATTCCAAAGGGGATCATCCATCGCTATCGCCTGAAGGGTGACGGGCATCTTTTCCTGGTTATGGAAAGCCGCGGGTATGTTCGCTCCCCGGCAAGGTATCGGAACAGGCACGGCCAGTTCCTGGAGCACAGTCCCTATTGCGAACGGGATATCCGGCCGCCGTCCCGCCTTATCCCCGTGGATCAAAAGGGGGAGTTTGAAATACGGGTCAAGAGCCGGGGCGCCTTTCACCGCATGATCCTGACCCACCATCCCTTCGACACCGTGGGCTGGGACGGGTTTTACTACCCATGGGCCTTCAATATCGACGACTTCGAGCCCATCACCGGCCGCATCCACATGCCGCCCCCCGTGCACCAGACATTCGAGGGGGACGGCTTCGTGGTCTGCTCCTTTGTTCCCAGGTTGTTCGACTACCACCCGGATTCCATTCCGGCGCCGTACAACCACTCGAACATCGGCTCCGACGAGGTCCTCTATTACTGCAGCGACGAGTTCATGAGCAGGAAGGGGATCGAGTTCGGTTCCATCACCCTCCACCCGGACGGCATGCCCCACGGGCCCCACCCCGGGAAGGCGGAGGGCTCCATCGGATTGGAAAAAACAGAGGAGACGGCCGTGATGATCGACACGTTCAAGCCGCTCCACGTCGCCAAAACGGCACTGGCCTGCGAGGATCCGGGTTACCGGACATCGTGGTTGGTGTGATCATCTTGAGTACTTCATATAAAAGTTTCACGAACGGAGTGGTCAACCATGCGGGACCGTTTACACCGACCGGCCTCGATCATAAAGATCCGGGATACCGGACATCGTGGTAGGAGTGAGTATCATGAATCCTTCATTTAAATATTTCATGGGCGGGGTGATCGACTATGCGGGGCTGTTTCCACCGGCCGGCCTTGATCTTAAAACTGCCGTTCGCAATTACGAGAACTACAGAAAGGGAAACAGTCGAGAACTCCTCGGCGCATTCATTATCCCCGCAGGGAGGCTGCAACAGCTTATCGCACCGGCCGATATTCGCCTCTCGGTTATTCTATCCGATCGTATGGCACGGGAGGAAAGAAACGGACTGAAGATGTTCTCCCCGCAGATAAAAGCCGTTGAAACAAGACTGCCGGAACGACTTTCGGGATTTGAAGAGTTCTCCGCGCACCTTGGAGAGATGAGCATAGTGATGAAGGATTCCGGGGTCGGAAAAGCTGCTCTCTTCGTTGAAGCATCCGCACCGCATCTCTGTGACGAAGTTGTGCCGGACTTAAACAAGATGGATACGGGGCCGGAAAACCGCCTTGGTTTTAAACTCAGGTGCGGCGGCTTGACACCCGAGTCCTTTCCAAAGCCAAACGAAATCGCGGCGGTGATCGGGGCCTGCGTGAAATACGATCTCCCCCTGAAATTCACCGCCGGGTTGCACCATCCCGTGAGGCATTTCGCAAGGGAGCTCGGCACCATGCAGTATGGCTTTATAAATGTCGTTGGTGCCGCGCTCCTCGCATTCGGCATCGGTTTAAGCGACCGGGAGATCGTGAGCTGCCTGATGGAAGAAAACGCGGACCGATTTGCTTTCAATGAAAGCGGGTTTTCATGGAACGGCAAGTCCATGGACGCCGATGAGATACGGCGGTTGCGCCGTGAAAGGGTTATGGGATTCGGCAGCTGTTCATTCGAAGAGCCCGTCGCGGACCTTCAGACCCTGGGACATCTTTAAAAAAACGGAGAGCGGCATATGAACCCCACAACGGACCCATCCCTTCGATCGTTTATCGAGTATGATGCCTCGCACCATTTCCCCATACAGAACCTTCCGCTGGGCATTTTCGAGCACCTCGGCAAAACAGGCGCCGGGATTCGGATCGGTGATTTTGTTCTCGATCTTGCGCTGCTGGAGGAGAAAGGTTTCTTTCCCTCCATGTCCGGGGTATTCAACGGGCCGACCCTGAACCATTTTCTATCCCTTGGAAAACCGCGATGGGGAGAAGTTCGGGCCGTTGTCTCCCGACTTCTCGCAAAAGACAACCCCGAGCTGCGCGACAATGGGGATCTTCGAAGAAGAGCGCTGATTCCGTATGAAACGGTTGCCGTGAAGCTTCCCGTGAATATCGGGGATTACACCGATTTTTACTCATCAAGGGAGCATGCAACCAACGTGGGCACCATGTTCCGGGGGAAGGAAAATGCCCTGATGCCCAACTGGCTTCATCTGCCGGTCGCCTATCACGGCCGGGCAAGTTCGGTGGTTTTAAGCGGAACGCCCATCCACAGGCCGTGGGGCCAGATCAAAAGCGACGAGCGGGAGACCCCCACCCACTCCCCCTGCCGCCTCCTCGATTTTGAGCTCGAGATGGGCTTTTTCGTGGGGCCGGGATCGGTGCTCGGCGCCCCCATCGGAATCGACGCGGCCGCCGACCATATTTTCGGCATGGTGCTGGTGAACGACTGGTCCGCCAGGGATATTCAAAAATGGGAATACCAGCCCCTCGGCCCGTTCAATGCCAAGAACTTCGCGACCTCCATCTCTCCATGGGTTGTGCCCCTGGAGGCCCTGGAGCCGTTTCGCTGCAAGGGTCCGGCGCAGTCGCCGCGCCCCCTTGCCTACCTTCAAGGTTCAGGGGACTGGGCCTTTGACGTCAACCTGGAAGTCCATCTCCAGGACTGCCTGATTTCCAGGAGCAATTTCAAGTATATGTACTGGAACATGCCGCAGCAGCTCTGCCACCACACCGTTACGGGGTGCAACGTCAATCCGGGTGATCTGATGGCCTCGGGAACGATCAGCGGCCCCACCGAGGACAGCTACGGCAGCATGCTGGAGCTCAGCTGGGCCGGAAGCAGGCCGATTCACCTGTCAAACGGCGAAGATCGGAAATTCCTCAAGGACCATGATACCGTTACCATGACCGGCTGGTGCGAAGGGGACGGATACCGGGTGGGGTTTGGGGAGGTCACCGGAAAGATTCTGCCTGCACGCACTCCTGAGTAGAATCTGGGTTTTGTTGAGTAATCGATTTCAACGCCCGGGAGGTCATGGCGGCCGCCCGGGTTTTTATTTTCTGCTTCCGCTCCTGGAAAACCATTATAAACCGTTCTTCACCCATGTTTTGAAAAGTTCACACCAAACAATGAGTTCTTCACCGTCTTCGCCCGCATGGACAGCGCCTGTCCCGACCAGTATCTCCACTGCCTCGCCGGCGCAACTGCCCCCCAGGAAACAACCACCAGCCGATATCGTTTTTTGCCATTCCGGTACATCATCCGGCAGACAATATGGGCCAACCCGCCGCCAAACAGCGGAGCCGTGACAATCCAAACGACAATCGGATTTTCGATTTGATATGATCAGGACAATTTTTCAGTTTTCGGGTAAAACAGCTTTCGTGAATAAATCCTTTCGTGTATAAACCGCAGGTGACGGTTGTACCCGTATTGCCTCTTCCGCTCTCCTTTGTTTTTGGAAATCGAGAAGGCCGATCCGGATGCAACCTTTTTAAATGTCATACAATTGAAAGTAGTCACCTCGCTTTTGACCCGTGGGCGACCCGGCCGCGATATGCGCTCTGAACCCCGTGTCGGTACGGGGTGCCCCAATAACAAAATTTTAGATAAAATGACGCTCAACCGGAAGGCGCACCCGCGAGGCGGTGCCCCAGCCGGTAAGCTTCATGCAGGATAATTCGGGAAGGTATAATGAAAAACGAATGGGATGCGAAAGAGTGTTTTGGACAGCAGGCATCGGACATACTTTACGGTAAGCCGCCTTACAAATGCCTGGAGTGCGAAATCTTCGACAAATGTCATAAAATAACCGTTGCGGCCAGCTTGCAGGCAATTTCATCGGACCTGGACTTGATTACCCAGAACGGGCTCGTCACCAAAAAACTCATGGCCCTCGACGAGTTGCTTGAGCTTGAAGGTGTCGACATGACCAAACCAAATTAAAAAAATCCGGCAACTCGTCCAACTCAACGGTAACGGTCCCCGGGAGTGTATCGATATGGGAGACAGCGATGTGGATATGAAGACCGGCGTCAATGCCCAAATGCTTCCCGTGGGCGCGGCATGGGGATTTCGAACGGAACAGGAACTGATCGACAGCGGTGCCCGGAAGGTGATTCGCCGCCCCCTGGAACTTCTGGAGCTGCTTGACATATCCGGCTGAAATAAGCGGGCCCTTTAAAGGGCCGATCTCCATGGGGTATGCCGCGTGCCGGCCAAAGGAATAGATGCCTTCAAACGCCTTCCCTGGGAATCCATCCCCGGAATTCGGTTGATGTCTCAATGTGCTGTTGTCTTCATAAATCCGCGCGTTGGCGATAGAAACGGCGGCATGAACCACGATCGGGCTATGCCGCGGCGCCATATACCTGTTCAGCATCGTCCGGATCTGCATTAAAATTTCAATTCGATATTTTTTCCACGGCATCAAAAATCTTTTCCCTTGCTTTTTCTCTGAAGAGCCTATAGAAAGGCAGCCTTTTTCCCATTGAAAAAATGAGTTTTCCACCTGAAGCATGGATCTCTACGAAAGATCCATGCTTTTTTATTTATTGTGTTATTTTAGAGAGATAAAGCGAGCTTCATGTTTGAACTGATCAGGAAAAGAACGAGTAATGTAAAAAACGACGTCACATCCGGAATTACCGTGGCACTGGCACTGGTGCCCGAAGCGGTGGCATTTTCATTTGTCGCCGGGGTGGATCCCCTGGTGGGACTGTACGCGGCCTTCATGGTGGGGCTTATCACCTCCGTTTTCGGTGGGAGACCGGGAATGATCTCGGGCGCCACCGGAGCCCTTGCCGTGGTGATGGTCTCCCTGGTGAGGGACGGCAACGCCATGGGGCTTGCAATGGCACAGCCCGTGGCGGACATGGGCCTGCAATACCTCTTTGCCGCCGTCCTTCTCATGGGCATTATCCAGGCGGCGGCGGGCGCCCTCAAGCTCGGCAAGTTCATCCGCCTCATCCCCTACCCCGTGATGCTCGGATTCGTCAACGGCCTTGCCGTGGTGATCTTCCTGTCCCAGCTCAACATGTTCAAGACCCGCGAGGCGGGCGCCCTTTCCTGGCTTACGGGAATTGAACTTACGACCATGGCGGGCCTGGTGCTCGCCACCATGGGCATCATGGTCTTTCTCCCGAAAATCACGCGGAAACTTCCCGCCGCCCTCACGGCCATCCTCGGCGTGACCGCAGCGAGCCTCTTTTTCGATCTGGACGTGGCCACCGTGGGCTCCTTTATCCGGGACGGCGGCGGAGAGGGGCTCAAAGGCGGGCTTCCCGTGTTCCAGGCAGGGCTTTTCACCGACTTTCCCTGGACCATGGAGACCCTGAAGTTCATCCTTCCCTACTCCTTCATCCTGGCGGGCATCGGCATCATCGAATCCCTGCTCACCCTGAACCTCCTGGACGAGATCACCGAAACCCGCGGCAACAGCAACAGGGAATGCGTGGCCCAGGGCATGGCCAACATCGCCTGCGCCCTTTTCGGGGGCATGGGGGGCTGCGCCATGATCGGACAATCCATCATCAACGTGAACTCCGGAGGCCGGGGACGGCTCTCGGGCATCACGGCGGCCCTCTCCCTCCTCTGCTTCATCCTCTTCGGCGCGGCCTATATCGAGCTGGTTCCCATCGCGGCCCTCACCGGCATCATGTTCATGGTGGTGATCGGTACCTTTGCATGGTCCAGCCTCAGGATCATGCACAAGATTCCCAAGTCGGACGCACTGGTCCTTATCTCGGTATCGGTACTCACCGTGGTGTTCGACCTGGCCGTGGCGGTGTTTATCGGCATCATCATGTCCGCCCTGGTGTTCTCCTGGGAAAACGCCCTTAGAATCCGTGCCCGGAAAAAAATCAAGGAGGACGGCACCAAGGTATACGAGATCTGGGGCCCCCTGTTTTTCGGTTCCACCAAGATGTTCGTGTCCAAGTTCGACGTGAAGGGCGATCCCGAAAACGTGGAGATCGACTTTATCGAGTCGAGGGTGTCGGATTACTCAGGCATCGAGGCCATTTCGGGAATTGTCGACAAGTATGAAAAAGAGGGAAAAAAGATCACCCTCAAGCACCTCAGCACCGACTGCAAAAGACTGTTGAACAGGTCGGATGAAAAATACCGTTCCATCATCCTGGAAAAGGTCGACGACCCCAGGTATTACGTGGTGGCGGACCCCGACAATTTTCAAGACACCCCGCGGGAACCGGAGTCCCTCGCAAAAACGTCCCCGGGCGCATCCGGTTCCGGAGCCCATGGGCCCACGGCTCCGGCCCGGGCCGTATGATATTCAGAGTTCCATGAAAACACGGGCAAACCACCCGGTTTGCCCGATTACCTGTTGGATGGAAAGGAAGTGATAATCAGTTGTCGCGGAATGGATCTGCCGGAGAGGGGTAATGGTCGGGAGTGTGGTGAATACAACCCCGGAATCATCCCTTTACGTTCAAAAACACGTTCATGGTAACGCAGAAGATAATGCCGAGAAATACCGGCCAGAACATCCTGCGGGGTCCCCTGCTGTTGTGGTTGCAAAACGGTATTTCAGACTTCAACAGGGCCCCCCCGGCATTCAGGGCAACGTAGAGAATCGATCCGTAAGTCAGAAAAAAAAAGTATTCCAGATAGAATATTTCCTGGGCCGATATCTTGCTCCTGATATCGATATGGCTGAAAACAATAACAAAGAACATTGCGACACAGATGCTGATGCTTTTCGCCCCGTCGATGCTGTTTGACAGCAGCAGCAGGAAAAAAAGCATGATGGCGACAAAGATAAGGGGCGTCAGATTTGATATGAAGGCATCGATAAAATTTCGCTGGATGCCCACGTTATAGTACAGCACCGGATAATTCTCCCTTGAAATGGAGCCTCCCAGTCCAAAGTTCGTGTTGAGCTCCCTCTTGCGCAGCTCATAATACGCCTTCTTCAGCTTCCAGCCCGAAATAAACGCCCCCTTATCGAGCCCCGGAAGGAGCGATGCGCTTCGAATCGCATAGGCATCCAGGTCCGGCACCAGGACGATGTTGTGGGCAAGTTCCCTGTGTATGATGCTCAGCTCGATCCGTTCCTGTTCCAGCGGGTAAGTCCGATGGGTCAACTTCTGGCGTACCTCCGCCTCAAAATGGGAGATGATCACCTCGGTCCCGTTCTGTATCGAACGCTCCATCTCCCGGATCGAAACACTGCCGGCCTTTGAAATCATCAACTCCTTTTTGACCGTGTCGGGGATATCCCGCCCGTACTTCTGCCAGATATAACCGGAGAGTAAAACATCGCTGGGCCCGGAAAATTTGACGGACTCGATAAAAACCCCGGTGGGCACGAAAACGGGCCGCTCCAAGTGCTTTTCCCGGGAACGGTTCAAATAATTCCGCATAATATTTCCCAGGGTCGCCTTGTCGGAAACCCTCACGCCGGAGATCTTGTCCGCCGGGTTATAGGTCAGGGTTATCACCCAGATGGCGCCGACGGCCAGGACAATGCCCGTTGCCCCCGCCGCGATCATTATCCACTGGCCGCGCCGGCTTCCGGCCATTTTAAAATAGATGCAGGCAAAACAAGCCAAAAGAGATACCAGCACCGAAAAAACGATCCAGATCAACTGTCGGCGAAGCGTGTCCACGTCCACTTCGATGTCTCTCTTTAGAAATGTATTTTGAAGCGACCAGCCTGAAGTCGGCACCGGCGCCACAACCAGCCAGGCGGGCTTCCGGGTGGTGGTGCTGATATGATCCAGAATACCCGACCGGCCCCGGGAAGCCATCCTTGCGGAAAGAAGCCGGTTCTTGTCCCCCTTGTCCCTGGCAACGTCCGTGATGCTCTTTCCCGCGACAACGTATTCCCTGTTCGGGTGATGCAGGTAGATCCCCTTTCGGGATATCATCGCCCCAAAGCCGCTTGGACCAAGATCGACATTGTCGATGATCTTTTTGATCCGGTCCATGGAGATATCGATGACGATGAGTCCCAGCGGCGTCGGTTTTCCGGGTTTTGAATCGATCTCATGGAAAACCGAGGAGTAGGTGACCATGTACGTTTTTCCGGACGGGCACCAGTACGGCTCGCTCCAGCGGCTTCCCTCCCTCATGGGCAGGGCATACCACTCGTATTCCGGCAATGTATAGTCATAATCATCTTCAACCAGGGTAAAGACGACATTTTCGCCGCCGGCATCCCTTTTGTAATAGGAGCCGGAGAGGCGACGCCCCGGATCATGCCCAAAGGGGCGGTAAACCAGCGCCGCGCCGTAATAGTTGCTGTTTTCCTCCACAAGTCGTTTCAGGCGGTCCAGGGCCTGTTCGTGAACCGTCTTTCCCCCGGTAAGATCGGCGCCCAATGCATCGGCGTCCCCCATGGTCCGTCGAAGAATATCGTCGATATCCCGCGCCGCATTCCCGGTTAATTCCCGTACTTCCTTTTTCGTTTCCAGGACGATATCCCGGCGATAATCCACATGCCGGTAGACCATCACCACGGAGACGACGGCGCCCAGAAGCGAAATCAGCAGCGCGATTAAAAATACAGGACTGTTTTTTTCCGGATCACCGGATAACGGCAAATGAAACCCCATGCGATCTCCCCATAAAGCGGCACCCGGGTACTCCGGCCGCTCTCGAATCGAAGATTTAACCGGGATACGATTTAGAATATCGACCCCGGTATTTTATACAAAAGAGCCGTCCCGGTTAATCAGAACATGCCCCTTGAACGGCGCACCCGCATAAGCGTACAGCCTCCGACGGGTTTGGCGGACAACTCCCTCTGTTTCGGCTGTTCGCTGTTCAGGTCAAAAGAATCGGGGGATGAAAGATCGGCCACCAGCTTGTCAAACATCTCCTCGCTGCGGTCCCACAGGCAGAACATATGGACGTAAGTACGCGTCGTGTCGCCGACAATTTCCCCGTTCTCCCAGATCT
>PPCM01000490.1_pt1 | contig 33999 bp, 26 predicted proteins | sample 1555541 | NCBI WGS metagenome assembly PPCM01 (sample SAMN05284479, study PRJNA326546) | Marine sediment metagenome, whole genome shotgun sequencing project. | isolation source: marine sediment | place: Germany: Wadden Sea | collected 2012-09-05
CATCTCGAATGGACGCCGTCAGGCCTCATCCGGTGGGCTGAAAGAAATGGCCCGAACACCGGCCGGCTGTTCCACCGGATCATGAAGGAGAAATCTCATCAAGAACAGGGGTTCCGCTCCTGTCTCGGCATCATGCGTCTCGAAAAACGCTACTCGGCGGAACGCCTGGAAGCGGCCTGTACTCGAGCGCTGTTCATAAAATCGAACTCCTACAAGAGCGTTGAATCAATCCTGAAAAACGGCCTGGACAATCAACCGCCTCCGTTTGACGACGGCGGCACGAAGGAGAGTCCGGTGGATCACCCCAACATACGGGGAAACCAGTACTACAAGTAGGTAAGGAGAACGAAACATGCTAAACGAACAGACACTGGTAAAGCTCTGCGACATGAAACTCAACGGTATGGCCGATGCCTTCAGGGAACAGTTGCAACAGCCCGACATTCATGAACTTTCTTTTGAGGATCGATTTGCTCTCCTCGTGGATCGCCACTGGGCATGGAAGGAGGACCGGCGGATGAAACGCCTTCTGAGCAATGCAAAGCTTAAAGTCGATGCCTGCATTGAGGACATCGATTACAGAACCCCTCGGGGGATCGACAAGTCCGTCGTCTTAAGGCTCGCCGGTTGCGAATGGATACGAAGCGCCCAGAACATCATCATCACGGGCCCTACCGGCGTTGGAAAAACCTACCTGGCATCCGCCTTTGTCAACAAAGCTTGCAGAGAGGGGTTTGCGGCCCTCTACAAACGGGCACCGAGGCTCTTCCAGGAGATCACCATCGCCAGGGCTGACGGCAGTTACGCCAAACTGATGAACAAGCTGGCAAAGGCCAAAGTCCTGATCATTGACGACTTCGGCCTTGCACCACTGTCGGATATGGAACGACGGGAGCTTCTTGAGGTGATAGAGGATAGACAGGGGTTAACATCCACGATTATCGTCAGTCAGGTACCCGTTGAAAACTGGCATGAAAACATAGGCGATCCAACGATTGCCGACGCCATTCTGGACAGACTTATCCACAACGCGCACAAGTTTAACTTGAGGGGTGAGTCAATGAGGAAGAGAAGAACAAACTTGACGAAAAAGAAGAACTTTGAAACATAAGTAAAAGCCAGTATCGCTCCGCTCATCCACCTGACCGATTTGAGCATGATCAGATGGGTGGGCGACTCCGGGACAGATGGACGGATGCTCCCGGAATGGGTGGACGGACGATCCCGGAACGGGTGGACGGACGATCCCGGAATGGGTGGACGGACGATCCCGGAATGGGTGGACGGATGATCCCGGAATGGGTGGACGGATGATCCCGGAATGGGTGGACGGATAACCCCGGAACGGGTGGACGGATAACCCCGGAACGGGTGGACGGATTGGCCGGAATAAGCACTATCGGGCCGGTTGATGGATGATGGCCGGCGCCCTTAGTCTCAGCCCCATGGTAATGACCCGGCCGCCAAAGCGCCTCAGATAGTATTTGTAGGTATGAGCAACATTCTTGATCGGATCATGAGGGGGCTTGTTTGGGAGTTCAATACTCTTAGAAAGCCAAGAGAAGCCGCAAGCGGCCCTATATCACAAAGGAACTTGTCTTTTGGAAGCATGCCGGGACATATCCGCGAATGAAAACATGAAAACCTTGGCGGCGTGGCTTCACGGCCCCGGGAGCCGTGAACAACTCGATTTAGACAGGTCGATGGGCTAAAAAAAGCGAAAAATTCTGGACACTACCCTCGGTTTTTTAGGGGTGGTGAGAATCGGTTATGCGTGATTTGAACTCCAGGAAATTCCAGGAAACTGTCTCGAATTGACGGTGGGATTATATATGTCGAGTGATGACTATCGGGAAGTTGGGGATATTTGTTTTCACAATGTGCCCGTAAAAAATTTCATTGAATCCTTTACGATTCGAGTGGGTAACGCAGGCCGGCAACTACAATGAGACCACGCCGCTTCGCTTGATTTCCGGCAGTTCGCTCTAAGTTTAACATGCGTCGTTACCCACTCTAAATGGAAACAACCAAACAATTGCCATGGAATTAGACAATTATTTGGTTGCTAGAGCCAATGGGCTCCTCGGCTTCTGAAAACCGGGATGATTTTCGCATCTTTTCAAACTGCTTTTTAGTGATAGGTACAATTTCAATATTAGAGTTAACCATTTTATCAACATCGTCGTTGCTGTTACGCCGTAAACACGTTGATAAAACAGAGAATATCACAATCGCCAAGAGATAAATAATCAATACTGTGTCAACATCAACCATGGTAAACCGGAACATAATTGCCCCCTTAATTCATATGAAATAATCACGCAAATATGCATGATCTGAAGTCTTTCATTCTCTTAATACAAATTTATTGTTTAGAAAGTAAAGAAAAAAGCTCAAGCTCCACCTTATCGAGTTACGCCTTGAGGCTTGGCATGCATCTGAAATCATTGGCTATTTTATCTGCTATCGCTGAAATGAAATGGCGGTGTTTTGTTCTTAACCGACCTGCTTTAACAGAATAAAGCCCTAGGAAACCCTTTATTTGCGACCCAGTGGTAACCGGAAGAATGATGCAGGATTTGTATTTTTTATCATCAGTAGTAAGTTGAACTTTATTATAGCAGGAATGTCCTTTGAAATCATTAGACAAAAAGCCCAAATCCCAAAGATCGGCTCCGCTTTCCTTCACCGAATAGTGTTTATTAATAATATATTGGTATATATTTCTGGGGCTTTCTTCATATCTATTAAATAATTTAGAACCCTTGAGGACGAGGGGATCCTTCACATCTTCCGGCGATTTGTAGAATGTGGTAAGGCGCATTGTTTTGTGTTCAGGATCGTCTTCGCTTAGAATCCTGATATCGACATAGCACTCATTGTCGTTAACAATTCTGCGCATCGTATCCTTGGCTAAGCTGCAACATTTTTCAACGGCATGCTGATAATTTGCTTCATCGACATTCAATTGGGCGTTCACCGGCATTTTATCCATAAAATCACGATATTTGTGCATCAAGAAATGTGCTTTCTGACACACCAAACTTTCATTTTCATGGGTTCTGAGAGATTTGATATAATATCGCGATGAAAACAGGCACAGCATGGACAATCCCGTGAATAAATATGGTTCGATCAGAAACATTTTATAGGTGTATCCGACAATATCGGATGTCTTCATACCCGCAACCAGGGTTTGGTTCAACGACACCCAAAAAGTATCCTGGGGAGCGTTTTTTTCAAAATAACATCTTAACCCCATTGTTATTGGGAAAACAAATAAAAACAGCCAGTCGGTAAACTTCAAAATTGTGCTGATGATTCTACGCACAATTTTTTCGTTGTAATTACGTTCTAGACATTTATAGATGAATAAATAAAAAAACCTTGGACGTCGTAATAATGAGTATAATGACATTAATAATGGACCTTCACATCTATATTGATAAAATACGTTGGCACGATCTTTACTCAATATCCATTGATATCAAATCAGACATCTTCAAATAATACTCACGTCTGTAATCATTTTTGATTAGGCAACATAAAACAAAATGAGAATCATGTATATAGGTATAAATACCTGTTTTTGGGATGGTGTTAAATACTTGTTTTTCCCTGTACTAATACTATGGAAATCAGTGCAAAGTGAAATCCAACCCACGTCACAAACCTCAAAGATTCTGATTTAACGAATGTTTTTCTCATATCGTACCATTTCATTGAAATGGTGACCTAAACCCAATAATTGTATGCTTCCTTTCCGTTGTGAGTGGGTAACAGGTTAAAAAAAAATCGATTTTAGATGAATTTGAGCATACCTTACCGGAAAACAGGCAAAGGATTTAAAAAACATCAGTTCCAATAGTCAAAAGTATCCGGCGGGCTGAAATCCGCACTCCGCCCACCTCATTGCCTATTCATCCTCGGCCCTAGCGACCACATTTTCATATCGACACCTTTTCGGCAACGAACTACCCAAGGGTGCGGCACCCGGTTCTTGCACCGCAAACGTGGTGACCCCGCTTGAATTAAAAGAAATGGTGGGCTTATCATTTTCCCGGATCATTATCCCCGATGGAACGGGGGAGAAAAAGCCGTACCCCTTTGGGCAGGTTGGAGAAATCCTTGATCTGATCTCCGGGAAGAATGCGGCCGCCCGGCAGGTGATAAATCACGGACCGGTGCCTGTATTTTAGCCCGGCAATTTTATAGGCAGTCCTCTCCTTTGTCATCTCAAAGGGGCCGTCATACCCCACCACCAGGCGGGTGCCCACGGGCAGGTCATCCCAGTCCGGGATCTTTGAACCGGGTAGAATCCGGCCTGAGGGCAGAAAATAGATGGTGGTGTCCCGCCTGAAGCCGGGGCCGGCGTGTGACCAGGCTGTCGTGCTGCCGGATATGGTCTTCAACGGGTTTTTCGCCCGAACCTTAAAGATTTCTCTTTCCTGATTCAGCAACACCTTGGTGCCGGCCGGCAGCCGGCTCCAACCGATTTTCTTTCCGAGCTTGTTACCGGGCAGGGTCCTGCCGTCCGGCAGGATATACGCTGTACCCGGGGCATTATAATCCTCGCCTGCAATGGACCAGGCAGAATTCTGTTTTGAAATGATATTGGAACCAATGGCCTGAACCCGCTGTGGGTCAACAGGTAGGGCTTGATTTTTTTGGGGGTAAAACAGATTCGCCAGAGTGGGGTCCGCCATGAGCCGTCCTGCCCTCACATCCGGGTCATAGGGCCAGGAAGACAGCAGGCCTGCCTTTGAGCGGTTGAAATTTTTAGCACACCGTTTTCTGCCCCTGTGGTTTTTCCGAAACCAGGGATTGGGCCTGCCGTATGCCACCTGACTGTGGGTAAGTACTGCCCGGTCGCTCATACCGTAAACTCGCTGCAGAATCCGTATCAACGGCCCAACTGCCCGGTATTGGGCGGAACTGATGGCGGCATTGTGATACCCCACCAGCTCAATCCCTACGGAAACCTTGCTTAAATCACCGGTTTTATTCCACATGGAAAGACCGGCATGGTCTGCCCGATACCTGTGATCCAGCATCCGGTATGTTTTACCGTTTCTTGCAATGACATAGTGGGCATGTCCGCCGGGGGTGGTGCGGCCGGATTTAAACCGTTTCCCTTTGGAGACAACACGAAGGGTTGCCGAAAGCCCAAGCTCGGAGGTGTGAACAACGATATGCCGGGTCTGTTGCCGTTTGACCTTTTTAAACCCGGGGTTAATTTTGCGGCGATAATCCACGATACCGGACTGGAACCGCTTGAGTTCAGATCGTGAATAGGCTGCCGCATCCGGGATATGAGTTGTCAGCACGGAAGCGATCATCAAGGCCGTAAAGCGCGGAGAAACCATCAGGAAGCGGTGCATATTTTATCCATGCCTGTTTTTTTCATGGGGCATAGTATACCAGCACATCGGTCTTAGTCAATCGGATAAAATTTTGCCGGGGCCAACGTGTCCGCGACCCAACGGTATCGACAGAAACGTCGGCAACACTTCCGGTTCCTATTCATTGCGCAAGAGCAACCGTGCAAAGATGCACACCGCAAAGCATGCCTTTTGCTTGGCTTTAGTTCATAAGAGGAAGGTGACGCAGTCCACGATGCCCTCGAAGTTGTCCTCGCCCTTCTTTACCTTCTTGAGATAGCTCTGGGTAAGGACCGTGATGTTTTCGCTCTCCTTCACCCGGCGAGATCCGGATTGACGAACGCCTCCTCCGGCTTGATCAGACGATCACGGGGAGTTCTCTCCGCGCCCGGGTTGGGACCCATCCAATAAAATCCGGTGTCGATTACCGTAACTTTTGCTCCGGCCTCGGCCTTCTAAAGTGCTTGTTGTACCCCGCCCCCGTGCCGCCGTCGACGATCAATACTTTTTTTTCATAATTTCAAGGAGATTTGTGCCGCGGTCCTCGGTGATTTATTATCTCCGGTAAATCCCGACCTTCCCTCCGGCAGGGAGATCAGGAGGAATCGCCGGGCCCGACCACCTTGCCGCGCCTGAGGTTCAAACCGCTGCCCGCAAGGACCAGCAGGCCACAGGAGGTAAGGAGAATGTATTGGATCAGATGCAGAACCACGGCCACGGCAAGGGCTTCCTCCCTGTCGATTCCAAACCAGCCCAGGGAGGCAACCACGGCCGCCTCGTAGACCCCGAGGGCCCCCGGAGACAGGGGGATTGCAGCGCAGAGTGTGGAAACGACATAGACCGTAAGCACTTCTCCGGCACTTAGTTTCAATCCCGCCACACCGTTGAAGGAGAGGAAGGCCCCTCCCGCCAGTCCGCCCCATACCACAAGCGAATAAATGCCGAGCAGGAGGAAAAATTTTTTCTCCCGGCGGTTCAACGCCTCGAAATAGTCGAAAGCTGTTTTCCGCAGCCACTGGAACGGGATGTATTCGAACATACGCTCCACCAATCCGGGGTTAAGGCGGAAAAAAGCCAGGCACACCCAAATCAATCCCACCACAGCCATGGGATAGACGGAAATCCTGATCCCAATGAGCTGCATTCCCGCCAAACCCAGAAGGCAGACCGCATTCAAGTCGAAAAACCTTTCCCAAAACACCATCTCGGCTCCTCGCCCGAACGAGATGCCTCCTCGCGTCCGGAGGTAGTTGACCTTGGCGAATTCGCCCATCTTGGCAGGCAGAATATTATTCAGTCCGAACCCCAGCACAACGGCCTTCCATGCATCAAAAGGGCCGATCCGTCTCCCGGATAGGAAGGAGAGCCGAAGGGCCAGGGGGATCAGGGAAAACAGAAGATAAACCGGGAACAAGCTGAAATAAAACCTGTCGTACTTGTGAACCGCCACGATTAAAACGGAGAGATCCACCCCCCAGAAGGCGTAAAGTACGCAGGCGGTCACGATCAGGGAATGAATAATCAAGCGCATGGTTGTCACCCGAGTTTTGGAGTTTGGCAGGTTGCCGAATAATCCCTGCGTTTGTTGCTGACAAGTTCCCCCCCCGCGCGGGAACCTCGCCTCTGCTTTGTCTCTTAGGCGCTTGGAATTTTTAAATTACACATTGGGCACGCAATATGGGCATGCCACGCAAGCGGCCATTGGAATTTGTTGTGTGTTTATTATATTCTCTTCCCCTTAATCCCCATGCGGTGTGTTTTCCCTCAAACGGCGATGTGAACGGTTGAACAGGCCCCTATAAACGATTTACTACCTCTCGTATGGAGTAAACAGCATATTGATCGCGGACGAAAACAGGTTCCACGCCCTGGAGGCGGTTAAGCGTGACACAGAAGTCAACCCCGGGGGTTTCATGGGCTATGGCAATGAAATCTTCCACGGTCAAGGACTCATACCCCTTGGTGGAAACAGGTGTAACATCATTCAACAGGGAGTAGTCAAGGTCTTTCGGCAAGCAGCGCAATCGCTTCAGCCTGTCCGCCCACTTTATTGCCAAAGAGGGGCTGCGGGGGATGAATTTCAGGGATACGTAGGCTGCGCGCGCGGTTCTTGCCTGGAAATCGGAATGGCCCCGGTTGAGTGGAATGACGACGATACTCCGACCGGGGGTGTTTTTACGAATATACTCGCACACCTCTATCCAGGCAGCCGAAGCAGCCGCCCCGGCGGGTCCCGAGGTCTTTATCGCACCCGGAACGAACAGGGCGACCTGGGTGAATAAAGCGCAGCCGGCAAGCCACGCGGCACCGGAACGACCGAATCCCAGGCGGAGTATTGTGTGGGCAATGAATGTTAGAGCGGCCATGAGAAAGGCTTCCCCCATGTTTTTTGGAGGTATAACCACGACCAACGCGAGCATGGCCGCCACCGTTGCCGGTCCTGCCCCCGTATCGGTTCGGGAATCGACGCCCGGTGCCGGAAAGACGCGCAAAACACGGGGAATCATCAGCATCAGGAGCAAAAAACCGAAAAACAGGGGGGAGCCGAAAGTGCAGGCCGTAAACGCCGTCAACAGGCACATCGAGGTCCCCGGAGAACCCTGGGGAACCAGCCGATAAAGCAAACAGGCACCGAAAGCATATGTCAAACCCAACAAGATGATGGAGAACCTGAATGGATAGGTGATGAAAAAAAAGTGGATGCCGAAAAGCCCGGGAAAGGCAAGGAGCAGGCCGCAGACAATCCCGATCATGAGCGTGCCGGAACCGAGCAGGATCTTCTTTTGCCTGTCGTCGACTTCCAGAACGATGTACCCGAGGCAGAATCCGAGCATAAGAACAAAATTGCATACCTGTTCAATGTCTATGGGCCGCTGCCAGTGCTCCACGAAGAAGTGTCCCGGCGAGCGGATATACATGAAAATATGACGCGCCTGGTTCAATGCCTGTGCATCGAAATTTTCAGATTTGATAAAAAAGTAATAATACAAGCAAATAAAGGCCAATAAAAGCAGACGAAGGCCCCAGGCGGCAAACCTGTTTGAAGCGCCGTGAAAAAATGAGTGGATGATCGTCACGCTCGCTAAGACACCACCCGTCACCGGGTGGACGATGATACAAAGCGCCGAGTATGAAACCGCGGCCGCCGTCCTGTTCTTGAGCAGGGCCGCCAGCCCCAGAAAAATAAGGGAACTCGCTATAAATTGCGGGTACAGTGAAACATTATGAAAAATATGATTGCCTAAAAGAACATGTGTTCCGCCGCACAAGTACAGGGCGCATGGGACCAGGGGCGAAATGTCATGCATTGACAGGGACTTCGCAAACCGGCACAAGGCATGGAACAGCAGGCTTAAGGAGAGCACGGCAAGGATGTTGATCGCGGCTTCGGCCCCCAGCGGTTCACTCAGGAGCAAGACGATGCGCATCAACGGTAAGAACGCGAAACGGGTGTACTCATCGAGTCCCAAATCCCCCGTCAGTATCGAAGCATCACCGGCATTCAGAAGGAGCGCCTTGAGGTAGTCCATCTGCCCGCCCGAAGGAAAGCCGAAAAACATGACCGTGAGGGCTGAGGCCAGGGCCAGCTGCACCCCATGGCGTCGGCCGGCAGGGGGAAGTGCCCTTATTCCTTTCATGCAACGGCAGGCTCCACTTTGACCCCGGCATGTTTGGGCATGGGTGAACCGTGGGCCATGAAGTTACACACCTCGGCAAAAACAGTGTCCACATCGAGGAGGATCATGCACCTTGATTCGCTGCACGACAGGATCTTCTTGTTGTCCAGGGCATTGATGCATGGACTGCAGTATATTCCGGCATAAAGAACACTGGCATTGGGTATGTTCGGACCGTACAGCACGGGTGTTTCCGGCCCGAACAGGGCGACAAGATTGACCCCGAAACCGTTCGCCAGATGAATGGGGAGCGAATCGTTCGTGACCACGAGCTCACTGGAATCGACAAGATAAAGCAGCTCCATTAAGGTTGTACGGCCGGAAATGTTCTTTACACGGGCATTTCCGGAGGTGATCAACTCCACCACCCCGGTGGTATATTCGGATTCGGATGGGTCGCCGATGAAAACAATATCGAAATCCGGAAAGCTTGCGGCAACCTTTTCCGCAAGGCGGGCAAAGTTGGCGGCCGGCCAGCGCCTGTTCAGGCAGAGTGGTGAGGCGTTCGGGTTGAACAGCACATATCTTCCGGGCAACAATCCGAATTTGGCCAGTGTTTTTTCACTGGAAGCGGCATCCAGCCGGGGGAGCCTGATCTCATGTTTCGCCTTGTCGGGGTCGAGGCCGACGGCTTCGCTCTGGGCAAGAAACACCCGGGAAATGTGGTGATAGTGGTTGAAGGGGATATGGTGGGTGAACAATAAATTACGGCACTGGCTGTAGCCGTAGTAGCCCGCGCGAATGGGGGCACGGGAAAGAAACGCGGTGATCGCCGAAAAACGTGTGAAAAACTCGAGATCGAGACATGCATCCACATGCAGTGCGTTTAAACGCCATGCAGCGGACAGGGTGCTGGTGACCACATTAAAGAGGCTCGACACGTCGACATAGACCGCCTCGTCGACCCAGTCGCCCATTTCGATGAACGGGCGGTTGTTCTTGAGGGTAATCAACACGATCTTTACATCGGGTATCTCCTCCCGAAGAAACAGTAAAAGCGGTATGGCGTTGGTGATGCTGCCGAGGCCGAAATATTTCTGCACAAGGACGGTTCGGACCCCGTCTTTTCCCGCCTTTCGGAAGGGAAAACCCACGAGCCGGGTTAAGTACAGCAGAAGAACGGATACCGTGCCCACGACACGATCCACCCACTGCATGGTGGTGAAGGGAAGGTTGCTCATCTATTTTACTCCAAACCACTTGTACACGAAATTCTGTAATTTCACTTCCACGGGCAGCGCCGCTATATTGCGGCGCAGCCGCCATTTTGCCATGGGGGTGTACAGCCGTACGAACGGCAGCATCATCTTGAGGAAGCCGTTGTGTTTGGCAATATACGTTTCGTATTTGTCGTCAACGAAATATACGGCCGAATAGATCATTTCGAGTACTCTTCGTCGCTCCTTGTCGATCCACGGGCAGTTGCGCGCATTGTCCTCGAACCTGGCGTCGCCCCACTCTTCCAGGGAGGAGGGAGCGACGAATCCTGCCCGGGTGGCCGCCTTGAACAGTTCGTTTCCGGGATACGGCGTGTATTGGTGGTACCCTGAAATTTGGCAGTTCGGATTTTCCCTTACCAGCTGTAGAAGGAGGTCGGTGGAGGACCTGATATCTTCTCCGGTTTCCTGGGGAATGCCTGAAAAAAAATTATACAGGGGGATAAAGGGACGCGATGCGAGCTTTCGGTTCGCCTTGACGGCCATGTCGGGGGTACTGCCCTTTCTGAGAAGTTTCAGGATTTTTTTGCTGCCCGATTCCACGCCGATGTTGATATGGACCGTACCGACCCTCTCCATGAGATCAAGCAGCTCTTCATCGGCTCGCAGTATATCCGAAACACGCATTCCCCGGAAACCGACCTTCATCTTATGGGGTTTTATTTCAAGAAGATAGCCGAGGATATGCTTTGCCCGATCCATATCGACAAAGAAGTCGTCATCGATGAAGGAGAGGTATTCGGGTGAATAGCCTTCAATGATCGAGCGCATGTGGTCCTTGACGTACCCGAGCTCATCCGGGAGCCAGGGGTTCTTTTTCGCAAGGGAACTGTTATAGCAAAATGTGCATTTGTACGGACAGTTTCGGCTTGTGAGAATGGAAAAGATGTTTTTCTCAAATCCAACCCTTCCATATTTTTCGACGGGAATCAGGGTGTAGTCGACCATGGGCAAAGCCCCCCAGTCGCAACCGTCGTCCTCCGGGTTTGCTCCAACCGTCTCCTTTGTTCGCCACGTCAACCCGCGAACCGATTCCGGAGGCCTTTTACCGAGGGCGAACTCCGAAAACTCCACTGCGGCCAGCTCCCCCTTGCCCCGAATGACAAAATCGACGTAATCGTTTTCGAGGGTCTGTTCCGGAAGGATGGTGGGGTGTATGCCCCCCCAGACAAAGGGTGCGTTCGTTTTCGTCCTGGCATGGCGGGCCAGTTCAAGGGCATGGCGTATGGGTTCGCCCGTCATGATCGAAAAACCGACCCACAGCGGAGATCTTGCCAGCAGGGCGTCCAGCCTGGCGAGGCCCTCCTCGACCCGCTGGTCGAAGATATGGACGCGATACCCCTTTAGGGTGAGCAGACGGGCCATATAGAGCAACCCCAGGGGCATATCCCGGATAAACAGGTCGTACTTGCCGCAACGCGGATAAATCAGAACGATCTCCCTACCTGTTTCCATCGGTACACCCCCCTTTCTTTTTCGGATCCCCGTCATAATTGGGATGATCGGCCAGTTGAACCGGCAGGGTTTCGCGGGCGGAAATGGGAAGCAGGTAGTTTTCCAGGTAGTCTTGATCCACGCTGATCAAGCACTCCTTCGAGCGTTTTTTAAAGGGGGGCCACTCGGCCATCCTGCGCCAGATCTTCTCGAGCGGCTCCTCCCGGACATTACCGTGGGAAATGAAATTCATGCCGCAGCCCATGACGTCACCGTATGGAGAGATGCATATTTTCTCGCGCCCGCCGGGGCATTCCCTCTTTAAGGAGAGGTTGATGGTCCAGTCGGAGCGGATATAAGGGTTCGCGCGCATAAAACCGTCGACTTCGAGCCACTCCTCCCGGGTCAAGAGAATCTCCCTGGCGCCCGCCCAGTTTCCCATGGGACAGGCAAGGGAGAAGACCACACCCAGGCCGTTGCGCCGGGCGAATTCGGCAACCTTCCTGGAACGTTCGATGCCGTTGTGGCTGACCACGTTGCTGAGGCAGACCTCAAGCCCCAGTTCCCTGGCCTCGGCAGCGACATTTTGGACGCGTTCAAAGTGATTGGGAAAGTCCCGAATCCTGTCGTTTTCCCCGGGATCGACACTGTTGAGGCTCAGATGCAGGACATTCACCGACGCCCTCTTCAGCTTCTCGAGATATGCCCTGTCCAGAAGCGTGCTGTTGCTGACAAGCGCGACAATATTGCGGGGCGCTTCCACGGCACCCAATATGTCGAACAGCTCCTTTCGCGTCGTCGGTTCTCCACCGGAAATAATGGCCGAGAATGCTCCCAGTTTCTTGGCCTGCCGCCATATATCCCTGTATTCCTCCACCGACAGGTAACGCTCGCCAGGTCGGCGAATCTTGGAGGCGTAGCACATTTCGCAATTGACGTTGCAATCGGCGGTGATCGTGAACTCCACCGTTCTAAGGACGCTCTTTTTCAACACCAGGGTATTGAAAAATCCCATGGCCACGGAGGGCAGGGTTCTCATTTTATCAAACACCAGCACGGAATGGCGGGAATAGTGTTTCCAATTCTCAAATATCGGTTTCAGCGTGTTCACTTTTATGCAAACTCCTTTAAATGGAAGGAGAGGTTCGTAGAAAACAGCAGGCCGAACAGCAGGGAGGAGGCTCCCCTCCGAATGACGCGACCTTGGTCAGAAAGTCCGTATAGGGTCCCTGTGCCAGGACTTGTCGCACGCTGCAATCGTGATCTCGAATGTTGCCCAGCGCAACCGAGAGGCAGGGGATCACCTGGCCGTCCGGCAACACGGTTACGGCGGCCCAGGGTAGGGTGCACGGCTTGAATCCTCCCCTGGCGCCGGAAGAAAGCACACGGGCGATCCGGGCTCCGTCCCCCATCTGCGGATATAGCGAAACCTTGCAGGTATGCCGCGCATTGCCCGACAGAAGAGCGGATAGAACCCGTTCGACCCGTTTCTTGTCCGCGTAGGGATGAAGTTCCACCGCGCTTCCGGATAGAATCTCGAACATATCCGTGCAATACTTCAACGAGACCTGGGCATGGTCTCCATTTTTAGCCAGGGAGATATTAAGGCACTGGGCCTTGAGGGTTTGTCCGCAAAATTTTCTAAACCTCCGCATCGCGTCGAGGTTGTCGTCCAGCAATACCGTTTTTATCGTCAGGGAGGGCCCCCTGCCCATCCGCCTGAAGCGATTCAGTCGATGGATGCCGGAAACGATTCGGTCGAACAACCCTTCGCTCTTGCGACAGGCATCGTGATGCGCGGCAAAACCGTCCAGGGAAACCGATACATTTTTCACCCCGCATGCGATTACGGCTTCCAGGGGATCTCCTTGCAGGAGCCGGCCGTTCGTGTTTACCGTGACGGGGATATTCCTTCGCGCGGCTTCCTCCAGCACGGGGACGAAAGACGGTGAAAGAGACGCCTCCCCGCCGGAAAGGCATAGAAAAGAGGGCTTGGGGAGACGGCGCACGGCCTCTGTCCACTGTTCAGGCGCCATCTCATCGGCGCAGGAATTCAGCCAGTTGGGTTTCCTCAACTCGTCCTTGCGCTGCCAGCAGTAATCGCATCTCAAGTTGCATCGACAGGTGAGATAAAAAAAATAGCCCAGTGGATTGCCCGGGGCCCCGGGAATCCCCTTTCGGACCCTGCCGTACAAATGGATAAGCCTGTCGGCGAACTGTTTGTCTATTGCGGACATTAAGATACCCTTCTCCCTCAGCGGTCCTTTCGCGCAACACAGCACATCTCCCCCATGAACAGGGGGAGCACGGCCCTTTGAACGGCCCCGGGAAGCACCCGCGACATCAGGCGCGACAACGGCGACACTCCGGGGAGCGGGTAGACCTGTAATTGTGTTGCCGCGTACTCCAGGGTGATCGGTTTGGACATGGCGGTTATGGAGAGGATGCCGAACCCGCTGGATTCAAGAAGCCCCCGAAGCGACGGCCGGGAAAACAGATACAGGTGCTCCTTTTTAAAATGCGGCCACGAGCGACCCATGATCCTTCGCGACAGGGACCCGGTATCCGGTGTGAGGATAACGGCCAGACCGCCCGGTTTCAACAGACGATGAACGTGGCGCAACTGTTGACGGGGATTCCGGAAATGCTCAAGAACATCGGAGAGAATAACCGCGTCGTGGATTTCGGACGCGTGGCCGAGGGAGCCGAGGTCTCCCCTGGTGACGGTGGCCCCGGGAACACGTCGGCGGGCCGCCTCCACGGCGTACGGATTTATATCGACGCCGTGGGCATCCCAGCCCCGTTCAACGATGGCCGAAAGGCACGGGCCGGTGGCGCAGCCAAGATCCAGCACCGAGCAGCGGGAAGCCGTCCCGGGGATCGCCGACAGCAACTTGTGGGCAAGGCGTCTTTTCATCTCCCAGTATGCCTCATAGCCGGCGTTTTCCCCCCACGACGCATAATACGCCTCTGAATAGATACGCTCAAGTTCGGAATCCGAAGGGGGCTCCAACTGCCGGCAGAGGCCGCAGACAGGACATTCCAGCATCCCGTGCCGCGCGGCCGGAGGCTCGGCGTTATTTGGATTGCAGCAGGACGGAATCATGCGCCGCGCCTCCTTTCTATCGTCGGACCATGGTCACGCACCATGCGACGTTGTGGTAATTGTTCATGCTTTTGATTTCAAACCCGGCTTCACGGCACCACGTTTTTATCTCTTCTTTTGATATATACCGCACGGTATTCGGGTTGATCTTGTCATAAACATGATCGACCTTCCCGCTGAAGGGGAGGGAGCCGAGAAAAGCCATATATCCCCAAAGGCCGCTGCGAATCTTCAGTTTATGGGCGGCATGGAACACCGGGGAACATATCAACGTCGCCAACCTGGACACGAAATGCATGTTCCGCTTCAGAAAAGGAATGCCGATCAGTATTTTTCGGAGAGGATCGAATACATACCGGATAAACGGAGATATTTCCCCGGCATATACGTGGATGATGAACCTTCCGCCCGGCTTGACAAGCCCGGCAAGGTTGAGAAAAGCTTTACGGGGATCCTTTGTACACATGATGACACCGATACAAAGAACGATGTCAAACTCCCGGTTCAACGCGACATCAGAGACATCCCCCTGAAAAACGTCCACATTTTCATAGGGAGCGAGACGATCCGCGGCAAGGTCCGCTGTGTTGAGATCAAAAGCGGTGAGCTGCCCGGCCACCCGGGCGATGATGCGGGAGTTCTTTCCCTGACCACACCCGGCATCGAGGACATCTTTACCCTTGAAGGTGTCGAGGGTGTTCGGATGCACCAAATTGAAAAACAACTCCTCGGCACCCGAGTTTTCAAGCTCCCGCCACTGTCTATGCCATTCGTTTTCGATCATGCTCAATACCTTGTGCAGTTACGGCCGGGCGCATCCATCACGCGCCGGCAAGCTCTTCTTCCTCTTTTGTTTTGGAAACGAGATAATCTCCGATCGCCAGATAATCCAGGGCCGACTGCATAAATACCCTTAAAGCATTGTCCGCAGTGGCGGGCACGGGCTCATTGTGCATGTTGAAGCTGGTGTTGATGAGCGCCGGAATCCCGGTTGCCGCCTGATATTCTTTAATGATTGCGTAAAAATCAGGGTTGCTTGCGGGTGTCACGAACTGCGGGCGGGCGGTGTGGTCCACATGAACAACAGCAGGGCAACGCTCAACCATCCAGCCGGTACAATCGAAGGTCGTTGTCATGAACTCCGCGGCGTGTCGCGCCGCTTTATAACCCTTGAAGCATTTATGGGCCTCTTCGGCAAGCACGGCGGGAGCAAAAGGCATGAACTCGGTCCTGTTGAGGCATTCATTGAGGCGAGTATTGATGCCCGGGTCTTGACAGTGGCTCAAAATACTCCTGTTTCCAAGAGCCCTGGGGCCATACTCCATTCTCCCGGTCACGCGTACGACAATTTTGCCGTCCTGCAGCAGCCTCGCTATGGTTTTGGGCATGTTGGACTTCCTGGAGTACGCAAGGCCGTGTTTTTTCAACGCCGCTTCCACCGCACGATTGTCGATGGGAGTACCCCAGAATACGTTTCCCAACGGAGGGTTCGGGGAAGGATGACGCTTCTTGTCAAGGTATAATGCCGCGCCGAGGGCAAGCCCGCAATCACTCATCCCGGGATGAATAAAAATTTGCTCAACACCGGGTATCGACATAATGCGTTGATTCAATTTAACGTTTGCCGCAACCCCGCCGCAGAGCAAAATATTGCGGCAACCGGTTTCATGCATCGCGGCGGTAACCGTTTCAACGATGACCTTTTCAAGACGTGCCTGGAACGCCGCCGCCACATCCTCCCTGGAAAAAGCCTTGAAGCAGCGCGGCATTTCGCGAGTCCTTGCCCACTCCAGCTCCAGTTCGAAAAGCCTGGGGGAGATCCGCAGTTCCATGCCCTCGCTCCGGAGAAGCCCGGCCACGACCCCCATCGCCTTATCCGGGTCGCCGTAAGCTGCAAGGCCGGTGATCTTACCGCCGTGAAGCAAGAAATTAAATCCCATCATCCGGGTACACAGGGCATAAAAAAGGCCGGGAGAATGGGGGGAGCGGCTAACCGCTACCTGCGTCATGCAACCGTTTTCGACAAGGCCGATGCGCATGCCCGCTTCTCCGTCATACCCCTCGACGACAACGCTGAGCGCCCTGTCGAAGCCGCTGGTGAAGTAGGCCGATGCCCAATGGGCAGTATGGTGATCCACCGGGACTATTTTTTTCCGCAGGCCAAAAATGCGTTTTATTCCTATTAAAGCGGCGAGTTCCGTTAATACCCAGCGCGGTATGCCGGTCATCATCAGAAGGTTGGGAACGATGCTCTTCCAGCCGTATAGTTCATGCAGTTCACCTTTTGCAACATAGGTGAAATCAAGAAGAGAGCGCCCCTTTGTGAGCAAAGCCTTTTGTCGCCAGAATAAACTGTTGGGTTCAAGGGGGTTGGAGCCGCAGAGCCTTTGCAAGGCGATACAATCCACTTCATCCGCCGTGATTCCGGCGATGCGCATCACCTCGTGGATCGATTTCTCCGGAAAACCAAAAGCGAGCTTATTGCCTGTCATTCGCTCTTCGTTTACAGCGGCGATAATGTTTCCCTCGTGTACAAGGGCGGCTCCGGGATCATGCCCGGAGTGAATTCCAAGAATCATATCTGCTCTGTGGGACACCAATCTGATTTTCTGTAACCATGCTCAACAACATGCCAAGGTTCCCCCATGCAGGCGTAACCCTTCGGGAACGGTCTGAATCAAGCACCGACTACGGCATTCCAAAACCTGCAATCGGCCGACGTATCAATTTTTCATATCTGTATATATGAACATAAGTATATCCTGCAACTACTTTCTTGCTTTATTTCCGGTACTTCCCATGTGTTCACGAATCCCAAGATTTGAATAATACCCATCGTATCGGACAATCTGCTCATATCTTCCGGGAATGTGGGTCACCAGTCCGGCATGCCGGCCCAAGGCATCGAAGGTTTTTGATGTTGGTTCGCCCTTGGTTCCGTAAACAACCGGCGGCTGGACATCAAAAGAATCTTCGTTTGGAGTATCGGCTTTGCGCAGGGAAGGGCAGGGAACCCGCCTGTCCAAAAGGGCCGGCGCGAATTGCTTACGGACTCAAAAGAGCCGGACAGGCGGCGCGGGAGCGCCGGGCATTTTTGCCCCGCAATCCGGTCACCGGCCACTTATTGCCGGGTTATGTCTGGGGTATCTCACTGTTTTGATGGAGTATCACGTTGGTTGGGGCAGTTGTGCCCCCTGCCAATTTCCGGAGCGTACCCGGGGCGGGGAAACAGTTTTGGTTTGATTTCCAAGGCGTTGCGTATTATCTCACGCCGGTGCGAATGGGGCGAACAAGCCCCACTTAAAGTGACCTCCGTCTATTCCCTCTTCGATGTTGATGTTTTTAAAGTCTTTATTTTCAGTGGTATACAACCCCGCGTGATAGGCGTGGCACGACAATTGCTGCATTTAAACGCAGTTCAGCCGGTTTTGCTGAAATGCTGTAAGGAGCCCGCAGCGTAAGGGATTGATTCAAGGGAAAACAACCCGTGCCCTGATTGCAGAATTTTCAGTTGATTATTTTTAAATCCATAGAGAGAGGATACGGAATGAAGTTAAAGAAGCACCTGTCGATTATCTCCACCATGCTCATGATCCTGCTGGTTACCCAGTCCCGGGCTTTTGCCGGAGGGATCGACCAGGCCATCAACACCGCACTGCAGCCGGTCTCCAATTTGCTGGTATCAATCGTTTTCTTCAAGGTCCAGGTGGCCGGTGTCGGGGTTCCCCTGGTTGTGGCCTGGCTCGTTCTCGGTTCAATTTTTTGCACGTTCTACATGGGCTTTATCAATATTCGCGGGTTCGGTCATGCCATCCGGCTGATCAAGGGGGATTACAGCGACGGTCACGGAAAGGGTGAGATCGGGCATTTCAGCGCCCTCTGCACCGCCGTTTCCGGAACGGTGGGGATCGGCAACATCGCCGGTATCCCCATCGCCATTGCGGCGGGCGGCCCCGGCGCCATTTTCTGGATGCTGGTTGCGGGCTTTCTTGGAATGTCCCTCAAATTCACCGAGTGTACCCTGGCGGTGATGTTCCGAAAGGAAAACGCGGACGGTACCGTTTCCGGCGGCCCCATGTACTATCTGACCCAGGGTTTCAAGAAGATCGGCAAACCCCGCCTCGGTAAAAACCTGGGCGGATTTTACGCCTTCGGTATCCTGGTGGGCTGCCTGGGAATCGGCAACATGTTCCAGTCCAACCAGGCGTACAACCAGTTCCTTGTCGTGACCGGCGGAAACGCATCCTTCTTTGCGGACAAGGGATGGCTCTTCGGTCTTCTCTTTGCCGCGGTCGTCTTCTTCGTGATCGTCGGCGGCATCAAGAGTATCTCCAATGTGGCTTCGAAGCTGGTTCCCTTTATGGCGATCCTCTACATCCTGACCGCCCTGATCGTGATCGTGCTGAACGCAAAACACATCCCCGGCGCCGTGGCCATGGTCCTTGACGGTGCCTTCAACGCCAAGGCGGCCTCCGGCGGCATGCTGGGCGCCCTGGTCGTCGGTTTCCAGCGCGCGGTTTTCTCCAATGAGGCCGGACTCGGTTCCGCTCCCATCGCCCACTCGGCGGTACAGACAAACGAGCCCGTAACCGAAGGCTTCGTGGCGATCCTGGAGCCCACCCTGGACACCCTGATCGTTCTGGCCATCACCTCCCTGGTGATCACCACCACCATGGTTGCGAACCCCGATTTCTCCGCCGCCCTCATGTCCAAGAGCCTGACCGGCATGGCGGCTTCTTCCGAGGCGTTCACGGCCCACTTTCCCATGGCCAAGTACCTTCTGTCCGTGGCGGGGCTTCTCTTTGCCCTCTCCACCGCCCTTGCATGGTCCTACTACGGCCTCAAGGGCTGGACCTACCTGTTCGGTGAGAACACAACCGGCAAGATGGCTTACAATCTCCTCTTCTGCTTCTGCTTTGCCCTCGGTTCCTGCATCCAGCTCGGCAGCCTGATGGACATCTCCGATGCCCTGGTATTCCTGATCTGTGTGCCCAACGTGTTCGGTCTCTTCCTTCTTTCTCCCCTTGTGAAGGCTGAGCTCGATATTTACTGGGAAAAGCTCAGGACCGGCGTGATTCGTCCCGTTGCAAAGGGCCGCAAGGAAAATATCGCTCCCGCGATCAACGCCGAAAGGGGGCTGTCCACCGGCAAATAACGGCGATAGACCGGAGTTTTGGGGATGCCGATGATTGTGTCTTCCCGATATAATCCCGGTTTCATAGAAAATTAAAAAAGCCCTGCTGAAAACAGCAGGGCTTTTTGCGTGTTTGCCCGGCGTGGTGGGCAAGCACGGCCTGCTGAAAGAAGCTGGTGTCACCCCGACCAGGGGAAGACAATCCGAATCGCAGGTAAGCGAATACTCCGTGGGCGTAGCCGGCAACGGTTGGGTCTGAAGGACGCGATAGGAAGTGAGCGGCACACAGCGCAGGCGAACCTGATTCGGCATCATGGGTGAATAAGCTTGTACGATAGCGCGACGTCCCGTACCTGGTCAGCCCCATTGTTGTTTCCGTTTGCCTCATCCTTAGCTTGATCTCCGCTTTTTCACCGAACAGGACCGTGGTGAAATTGTGGGTGTCCGATGCCATGGACAGTTATTATATCGCTTTAGTTTCACTGGGCTTCAACCATAGTAAAGAGAGAATATATAAAAAAATGGTTGACACGGAAACTTTACTTGTGGGGCTTCTTATGAAGAATGAAAAAAAAATAAAAATCGTCAGAAAGCTGTTGCAGATAGGAGCATATCTGCAAAAAACAGGAGCAAGGGTTACAAAAGAGTACGGCTTAACACAGCAACAGTTTGTCGTATTAAATGAGATTGTTGAAAAACGAACGGTAAATCAGAAGCAACTTGTCGGAGAGCTTTTATTCGAAAAATCAAATGTTTCAAAAATTGTTAAAAAGTTAAATGATTTGGGATTTATTGATATTACCCTATCAAAAGGTGATGCAAGAGTTACAATCCTTTCTGTAACCAATAAAGGAGAGGATATAAGAAAAAAATGTCTGGATCGTTTGAATGAATTGAGTATTGAATGGCTTGATTCTCTTGGTGAGAATGATATTGAAAATGCATTAAGCTCTCTTAGCATAATCAGGCAACTTATTTTCAAAAATCAGTAAAAAAAAAAGGGGAAAGTTATGAGTTGTCAAGGAATGAAAAAAATGATCATTTCCCAACCAGTCGGCCTTACTCTTTTAGTAATCACTCTGTGTATTGCAGGTTATGGGGTAAATAATAAACTGAATGCCGAGGAAAATAAGAACGAAAGGAGTCTGTCCATGCCTAAGCAATATGTATTTTTTTACATGATGAAAGAGGATATTAAAAAAGATGTTAATGAAATCGAAGAAATTGTAGAAGAGCATGTTAAGTATCGGCATGACAGCAAACCGGAAAACTATTCGGGCGGTCCTTTCTCCGACCGGAGCGGTGGAATGATATTATTTGATGCCGACAGTGTCAATACTGCTGAAAAACTTGCAATGAACGATCCTTTTGTTTTAAGTGACTTAATAAAAATCAAATGGATTAAAGAATGGCAAATTCAGTAGATAAATAACCGGGATCAATGGGCTCTAGGGCAGAGCTGGTTTCAGTTTACGCCACTCATCAATGCGCTTTCCGTTCGGACCGACCCATATGACCTTGTTTGGCTGCGGCTGTTCCGGATAATTCCAGGGTGATCCGATCAATCATCTCCTGCGCTTGCTCGAACCGGAAGGTCCTGTCATATCCCCCCCATCGCCCCGGGCAGGGTGAGGATTACCTGACCGGGGTCATTCCCCCTGTCTCTTTGAAAGTATTCCTTCACTATGCTGGAAGGCATGCACCGTTACAGGATAGCCGACCTGATCGGGATTCTCCTCCATATCGTAATACAGGAACGATTCATACAGGGCGCCGCCCTCACTTACGCGGCTTTTATTCCGGAATTCCGCCCGGGGTATTTTTCCCGCCCCTCCCGCCTACGCCCTCTTTGCCCTGGTCCCTCTCGGAGAGCCATTTCGCGATGCGGGGAGCGAACTCCTTCTGGAACCTCGCGCTCACATAGATGCCGATATGCCCGGTATCCAGGCAGATATCTTCCGTGTCCGCACTTCCCACCCGCCCGGTGAGAAGTTCGCATGCGGCCGGCGGTACGAGATGGTCGAACCTGGCGTAGATGTTCAGAAGGGGCATGGTGATCCTCGAAAGATCCACCCTTCGGCCGTCCAGCATTAGTTCGCTCTTGATCAGGAGATTTTTCTGATAGCAGTCGACGATAAACTGCTTGAAGGTCTCCCCCGGAAGATCGGGACTGTCGAAAATCCACTTTTCCATGCGGATGAAATCCTCCACAAACTCCTTCCGGTCCACATTCTCCCAGAACCCCACGTACTTGTCGATCATCAGGCGGGCGGGATTGAGGAGCAGGAACCCGAGGTTCATCAGATCTCCGGAGATGTTCCCGTAGGAATCCGCCAGGGCCTCCGCGTCCACGTTCTTAAGCCAGATATGGAGCAGCCCCTTGTCCGTATCGAAATTCGTGGGGGTCACGGTGGTCACGAGATTCCTGATCTTTTCCGGGTAGAGGGAGGCATACATCACGGACATGGCCCCGCCCATGCAGATCCCCATGAGGTTTACGGAAGGAACACCGTGTCGCTCGCGGATCAGGTTCACCATGTTGTCCATGTACCCGCAAACGTGGTCGGCAAGGGTGAGATAACGGTCCTTTCTCGCCGGATATCCCCAGTTGATGAGATAGACCTCGATTCCGTCGTCGAGAAAGTTCCGGATCACGCTCTTTCCGGGCTGAAGGTCCAGCATGGTCTCCCTGTTGATGAGGGCGTACACCACAAGGAGCGGTGTTTTCCGGCGGACCTTCTCGGGCCTGTAGTATTTGAGCCGCACCCTGTCCTCCTCGTGGACGACCTCGTGACAGGTGGCTCCGATCTCCGTATCCAGGGAATCGAGCAGAACCTCGGCCGCCTTTTGGGCGCGCTTTTTTGCCGTTACGGTATGTTCCATGAAATTCGAAAAAAAATCGGGACCGTGGATGAACTGCATCATGTTGTGCTCCTTTACATTTCCGTCCGGGATGTTTCAAATGCGGCGGACATCTTTTTCACGCGCTTCTTCAGGTTTCGGATCTCCCTGTACAGCTCGTCCATGTCGCGGTTCGTGGGAACGGGAAGCTCCTCCATGAGATCGTACAGCACCTCCTCCCTTGCCGACCTGAACTGAACGGTCGCATCCAGGGTCCTGCCCAGGAGTTCGGTATATTCAGACGATTTGAGCTGCTCCATGTACTGCTCCTCCAGAATCCGGATCCAGAGGGTATGAAACGCCTTTGCGTCCTCGATTTTTTCTCCTGCCTTGAATTTTTCCTCCACCCGTTTCCGCATCACCTCCGCCGCCCTTTCCACGGGCACACAGAAGAGGTGCAGGAACTCGGCCAGGGTCGCCTGCAAGAGGTTTTGCCGGTCGATAAAGCGGTTCATCCGCTCCTGCCGGAAACGGTTCAGGCCGAGTTGGGGAACCTCCAGGTACCTGCGAAACTCCTTTTTATAAATCTCGGCGAACCGGGCGATCATCTTCCCGTCGTCCGTAAAGGGCCCCTCCTGTTCCGGCCCGCCGGTGCAGCGGATCAGGGTTTCGAGCCCGGATTTATGGAGATCCGCGAAGTATTCGCCCATCTTCCGTCCCATTTGATCGGCCGCGCGGGGCAGATCGTCCATCTCCCGGAAAAAAGCCCCCGGCTCTCCGAAGGCGGAAAAGAAAGATCCGAAACCGTCCTTTGCGGAATCGGATTCTTTCTTTTCCTTCCCCCCTTGCCCTTTGTCCGAAGCGCCGGCCGAATCCCCCGGCAGGCTCCAGAAGCTCCCGACCAATGTCGTCCAATAATCAAAATCCGACTTCTCTTCCGCTTCGTTTTTCAGCTCTTCACGCATGACTCCTCCCGACAGCTCTTTTTCGTCCGGTTCACAAAAGCCCGGTACTCCGGTGCGGGGCCGCCGACCGTATGAAAACCGCTCGCTAAAAAGCGACCTCCCTTTCGACACCCTGCCGCAAAAACCGAATACCGGCCTTCCTGCCCCGCGAGGCGACCGTCCGGGAAAGCAATCCGTTTTCCCGGACGGCCTTGCCCCGCAAAAAGCAGGCCTACTTATGAAGCGTTCAGTTTCCGGGCAAGCATCCGCTCCAGCCGGATAATGTTCATATTGTCCCGGTCGGGTCTTTCAAGAGCCTCCAGGCGTTGTTCCAACTCAAGGAAATAGATCTCCATGGACTCGATATATCGTGCAAATTCCATTGTAATACCAAAGTCCTCGGCTCTCTCGCACAATCTTGTTTCAAGCATTTCGGGTGTCTCTTCTCTGCGTTCTTCAAGTGTGGGCATAGGGTACTCCTTTAACTCGGACAACCTGTTGATCGAGGTTCAGCCATTTGTTCAGCACTCCGGCGCTTCATGAATGCGGATCATGATCCCCCGGAATCGGAATCCGTCCATCGACAAGGAATGCAACACTCCCGGTAGGGGGGAGCAGGCGGAGACAAATCCGCCGCCGGCCCTCCGGGGCGACGTATCGGCATGTGCACAAACCGGTTACGGCAGACTCTGTAAAAGCTGTTGTCGATGTCGGTACATTTTAGTGAGAAATAAATATCGGTATTAGATAGAGCAAGGAATATGCCGGAAAGTGAGAATAATAATAAGAGATTGAAACTAAAGGAAAGGCGTGAGATCCACCCCTGTGTCGCCGGAAAGGAACTGCATCGACATTAATTGATATCCTTCGATGGATATAGTTGTATGTGGCTGTATATAAAAGATTTATCCCCTTTCAATTTTTGTCGTTACATAGACAATGGTTGACACACTTCAGTGGGGGCAAAACGGGATCGCACCCTGAATTCAGACGATTAGCGTTACAAAAGTCGATCCGGCTGCCGGCGGGTACTCACCTGATTTCATATTCGCCGGGATGCTGTTAAACGGGCAATTAAAAACAGAACTTTTCCGGAATGCGTCCCCCCGATTTTTCAACCATCCACCGGTTGAAGGATTCGGGTATGTGATCACCGGGGTCATATGAAACGCATTGCAACGACGGCAACAACGATGGATCCGGTTATCGGGGCACGTCGCCCCTTCGGCCGGACGATCTCTTGAGGCGCTTGTTCAGGGCTTGGTGAGAGATTCCCAGCATCGCGGCCGCCACGCGCTGGTTGTTGTCGGCGCGTCTCATCGCTTCGGCAATCAACAGCTCTCCGGATTCCTTGAGGGTGGGAAGGGGCCGCAGCTTGCGAACCCATACATCCGGAACCGGCCCCTTTTGATTCGCCGTATCCGCCCTCGGCTTCCGGGTGATCCGGGCCTTGAAGGCGTCCATGGAGAGCATCCGCGACTTGTGGCGGCTCACGGCGTCGAAGACCATGGCCCTGAGTTCCCGCACGTTGCCTGGAAAATCATAGGCCTTGAGAAGGGTCAGGAGTTCCGGATGATAGGTGGGCCTTTCCTTGCCGAAGGCGGTCGCCGCCTCCTCCAGGAAATGATCCAGAAGCAGGGGAAGATCCTCAATTCTCCCGCGCAGCGGGGGAATTCGTACATGGTGGGTTTCCAGACGATAGAAGAGATCCTGCCGGAATTTTCCGGCTCCCATCAGCTCCGAAAGATCCCGGTGGGTCGCCACGACGATACGGGCGTCGGCGGGTTTTGCCATGTCCGAGCCCACGGGGTAATATTCCCGCTCCTGGAGGAGACGCAGGAGCTTCACCTGGGAACTCTCCTTGAGGTCCCCGATTTCGTCGAGAAAAAGGGTGCCGCCCGCGGCCTTTTCGATCAACCCGTTCCGGGCCCGGTCCGCCCCCGTGAAAGCTCCCTTCCGGTGACCGAAAAGGGTGTCCGCGAAAACATTCTCATCGAGTCCGGCCACGTTTACGGCAACGAACTCCCCCTCTCGCCCGCTTGCCCCGTGAAGGGCCCTTGCGATGAGCTCTTTTCCCACCCCGGTCTCGCCGCTCACGAGAACCGGCTCGCTTCCGGGGGCAACCGCTTCACAGTACTGAAAGATGGTCCGCATGGTCTTGTCGGAGGTGACGATGCCGGAAAAAACCTCCGGCCTTTCCAGGGTATCGTTGAGAAACCTTCGGGAAAGAAGGGTGTTTTCCCGGCGCAGCCCCCTGGCCTCCACCGCCCTTCGCAGGTTGGCGGCAAGGGGCTCCCGCTCGACGGGTTTGACGATATAGTCGTACGCACCCTGCTTGAGGCACTTCACGGCCGTGTCCACCTCATTGACCCCCGAGACGACGATCACCGGAACCTCGGGAAATTCCCGGGTGATCCGCGGCAGGAGTTCCTCCCCGGAGAGGTGGGGCATGATCAGGTCCAGGAGCACGATCTCGATCTCGTGCTCGCTCAGTATGGAGAGCACCTCCCGGCTGTCGCTGCAACGGAAGATATTGTTCATCCCGATGGAACGAAGGGCCATGTCGAAGCTGACAAGGGCCTGCTTTTCATCGTCGACGATCAGGATGGGACAGGATGGGAATCGGGTCATGGGCATTTTGGGGCCTCCTCTCGGGCAATGTCTCTCATAAACGAATATCCGCCGGGTCAAGCGAAAGCTTCCACGGGCACGGCCCCCGCTTACGGGGTATTTCGGGGGCACCCCGGCTGTGATGAACCCTTCTCTCCGCTTACCGGACGGGCAACAGAATCTCGGCAACGGTGGATTTTCCCTTTTCGGATTCGAAGCGAAGGGTTCCGCCGAGCTGCTCCACGATGCCGGCGGATATGGACAGCCCCAGCCCCGTACCCCCCGAGGTCCTCTTGGTGGTAAAAAAGGGATCAAGGATATGCTTCATATCTTCCGGCGAAATCCCATCCCCCTCGTCCCTTACGCGAATGACGATCCTGCCGCTTTCCCCGTCGTACCCCGTCTCGATCTCGATCCCCCTCGAAGGATCGGGAAGGGCCTGGCAGGCATTCTGAATCAGGTTGACCAGCACCTGTTCCAGCCGCCTGCTGTTTGCCCGGATCAGGGGCAACCCCTTGCCGTACACCACCTTCAGGGAGTCGGTGGAACTCTTCAGCAGGTTGGACAGGAGGGAGAGGGCCTTTTCCAGGACCCGGTTGACGTCGTTGCCGCCCGTCATCTCCGGAACATCCTGCCGGGCATAATCCTTGAGATCGTTGACGATCTGCTTGATGCGCTCGGAACCTTCGCTGATGCCGGTAAAGAGCTCGGGAAGATCCTCCCGCATCTCCGTGTAGGGAATGCCGGCCACGAGAAAGTCGCCGCCAAGATGAAAATACTCCTCCAGGATGGGGGTGATGCTTGCCCATGCGTCCTTCAGGATGGGGGTGTTCAGCATGATGAAGTTGTTGGGATTGTTGATCTCGTGGGCCACCCCGGAGACGAGGATCCCCAGGGAGATCATCTTGTCCGCCTGGATCAGCTTCTCGTTCTGGATTCGCGCCTTCTTCTCGGCCGCCTTTCTCCCGGTGACGTCGCGGATCATCACCAGGATGTGGATGCCGGTGCTGAGTCCGATGGTCCCCATGCTGACCTCGCCGTCGAAAAGCGTGCCGTCCTTTTTCCGGTACTTCCACTCGAAGCTCTGGAATTGTCCGTCAAGGGCCGCCTCGATGTATCCGCGTTTTTTTTCTCCGGACCGGGCCCCGTCCGGCTGATCGGGAGGGGAAAAATCGCAGGGCGGATGATTGACGATCTCCTCCCGCGTGTACCCGAACATCTCGAGGGCCTTGAGGTTGCAGTCCACGATCAGCCCGTCCTTGATGATGATGCCGGCATCGCTGGCCGACTCGAAAAGGGTCCGGTACCGGCTTTCGCTTTCGCGCAGGGCCTCTTCCGTCCGTTTTCTCCTCAACAGCGCCCGTTCCAGGCGTTCGGTCTTGTCCTTCACCATATCCTGGAGGCGACTCCGGTGTTCGGCCAGCTCTTGCTCCATTCTTTTTCGCTCGGTGATGTCCAGGAAAGTTCCCACCAGTCCCGCGACCGAACCGTCCTCATAGTGGAAACAGGCCTTGGTAAAGATACCGTCGCAGGACCCCTTTCCCGCATGGGGTATCCGGTACTCGTAGATCTGGGCGCCGTCCCCCTCCATGAGCTCGATATCCTTGCCGTGAAACATGGCCGCCTCCTCGAAGGGCCAGCATTCGTGGACGGTTTTCCCCTCTATCTCGGAAGCGGGAAGGCCGATGTATTCGGCGAAGTTGTCGTTGACCACCCCGTAGCGCCCCTTCCTGTCCTTGGTAAAGAGGGCCATGGGGATCGCGTTGATGAGGGCGTTGAAGAAATCGTGGCTCTTCCGGAGCTCTTTCACCATCTCCTTGCTCTCGGTGATGTCCCGGATGATGACGAGAACATAGACGCCGGTGCTCAGCTCGATGGTGTTCATGCTCACTTCGGCGTAAAAGGTGACGCCCGTTTTTTTGGTATGCACCCATTCAAAACGCTTGGACGCACCGGAAAGCGCCTCCTTCACCATGCGCCGGGCCTTGCTCCTGGAATCCGTTCCGTCGGGCTGGCGGGGCGGGGAAAAGAGCCAGGGCGGCTTCCGGATCATCTCCTCCCGGGCCCGGCCGAACATCTCCAGGATTTTCCGGTTGCAGTCGATGATCAGATCCCCCTTCATGATCATGAATCCGTCGCTTGCGGAATCGAAAAGGGTTCGAAAGAGGTTGTCGTCCGTAACCTCGCTCTTCCTGAGGGCCTCTTCGGAAATATTGGATTCGTGCAGTTGCGCTTCCACCGTTCCCATCTTCTGCTCCGCCCCTTTGCGGGTCGCTTTTTCCTCCATCTGAAACACCTCCGGTCACGTTGCCGTTCAAGGGAAAACCGTCGCATCATGCCTGAATGTCCCGTTCAGACCGGGACCGGCCGAAGGCATCGATCATACCTGTTCCAACTTTATCCTGTGTTCCGTGAAAAGATATGCATATACAGGCTCTTCACATTTTTTGCAACAGAACCCGCCGCACCTTCCTCGTTCCTTGATGGTCCCATGCTGAAAATTCAGGTGGAGACGGACAATAAAGAGCTGGGCAAGAAAATCGGCAATGCCCTGAATAATCTCAAGCAGGAGATCGTTGTGAATGTGGCCGTCATCGATCATCCGCCTGATCCAGCGTTGGGCTGTTCTGCGGGGAACTTTGGGATGCAGGGCGATCAGATCGGCCAGGGTAATGCCGTTGGTGGATTTCCGGATGCTTTCAAGAAGCTCGGTAATAGAGGGTGTGGTTTCCATTGGCGCGGTTTTCCCAAATTGATGGCGCGATTGTGGCGCAGTTTAATAAACTGCGCCGCCTTAACAAGCCGACACGTGAACTTCAACTTGGAATCATAGCGGTTTTTTATCAAAGGCACAATCTGCACGCTTCACATTGAAGGGATAATAAGTGGGATGAGGGGAAAATCGGCATTCGTGTTTAGGGAGCTTTTAACATTTCTAGAGTTTTCAGACTAAAGCTCTCGTACTTGGCAGCGGATAAGGGACTCGTTAGTACAACTTCAAGCCCTCGGCTTTGGGCAGTGCGATAACGGTATCGATTGTTAAGTGCTGATATGATGTGATTCCGTGTCGGAGATAAGCGACTCCATCCAGATGGGATCATTTTCCAGTAAGATGGAGATCCTTTCCGTCACTTGAGGAGTCTGGTCGCCGGCATCATATCTTGACGAAGTGTAGCTTAAAGGCTACTATTGGGGCATGGAAACAGTGGAGTTGATCATAAAGGAATATATCGCAGAGAATGGAAAAAATCATTTCAGGGATTGGCATGATGGTTTGAAAGACGCCGGAGCCCGGGCAAAGATTGATATCCGGATTGCAAGGCTCCGCTTGGGCAATTTCGGTGATGCGAAGAGTGTGGAACAGGGCGTTTATGAATTGCGGATCCACTTCGGCCCTGGATATAGGATTTATTACGGTCTTGATGGTAACAGAATTGTTTTATTGCTCTGCGGAGGAGATAAAAAGACCTAGAAGAAAGACATTAAAAAGGCCAAAGACTTTTGGAAAAAATACAAGGAGGAGACATAATGGCAACAGCGGATTATAATGAGGGGCTTTTAAACCGTTTGCAGGACCCTGCTTATGCCTCGGAATACCTGAATGAAGCAATTAGAGAAGGTTCTCAGGAAATTTTTATGTTGGCACTGCGGGATGTGACCAAAGCCAAGGGGATTGCCAAGGCTGCCCAAGAGTGGAACCTGAACCGGGAAACCATGTACAGAATGCTATCTGAAAAAGGAAACCCCAACCTTTCAACTCTGAGTAAACTGTTGGATACTCTGGGCTTAACCCTGACCATCGGTATGAAAGAAACCTCCGCTTAAGTCACCTCTGATTTGATGGAGTTTTGGGGGGAAGTGGGAGGTGGAGGCAAGACGGAAGGGGAGAGAACCAGCCCTGTTCGGAAATCAAACAGGGCTGGTGAAAAAGCACTTAAATCTTAAACAATGTCCTGATCAAGCTTCCGACTCAGCGACTTGGCCTCGTCATCAACCTTGGACAGCTTCAGCACCACCGCCACGCTTCAACCCGGAGTCGGGGAATGTAAAGCCTCTGTTCGGCATAGATTACCGGGGCACACTCGGATCCCTTGATGCGGATGGGAACGGCTTGGGTGTTGTTGGTTTCGCCGCATTCATCGACGTCGCCGAGTCTGTCCACGATTACCCCAAGGAAATAAAGGCCCGGTGTTATGCCGGTGGGGATCTGCATATTCGGGGTGATTCCGGCGGAAAGGCTTTCTCCTGCTCCAAGCCCCTCTTCGAACGCCAATCCAAGGAGTGTGCCTGAAAAGGGGAGTGTCCGAAGTGGTGATCTCTTCATCGGTGGAGAGATAAAACTCCAACACAAACCGGCCTGCATCGGTGTCGCCTGTGTTGCCGACCGAGGCACTCACAAGGCTGCCGAACGCGTTTTCCGGAAGCGCCGAGGCAGGTGCGGTGAATTTGAATCAAGCTTGCCTCGATCTTGCCGTCCTCGCTCTTCCTGATCTTCTTGAGATAGCTCTGGGTGAGAACCCTGATTTATTCGCTTTCCTTTATCTTGGCGAGATCCGGATTGACGAACGCCTCCTCCGGCTTGATTAGACGATCACGGGGCATTCTCTCCGCGCCAAGGTTGGATCAAAAACCATAAGACAGGTGTCGATAACCGTAACTTTCGCTCCGGCCTCGGTTTTTTCGAGTGCTTGCTGTACTCCGCCCGTGCCGCCACCGATGATCAATACATTTTTATTGTCCACTTGCTTGCACCTCTTGGGGAATGAGTCTGTCGTAAGGGGGCCGGCCGTCGACCTTGTCCAGGGCTGCCGGCTCCTTTCTTTTGAGGGCGGTGACGTACCGGAAGACCCTTGACGCGGACATACTCGAGCTTGACGCCCCCTCGAACAAGAGCCCCTTGTCAGTCAAGGGGCGGCATGATAATCTAATAATCACGATATGGAATGATCTGCCGATAGCCTGGTGACGCCTGTTTCCCTGCACGCGGATTCCGGCACATTGAGGTTAACGGAAGCGAAAGGAGAGCTTCGATGCCCGGTAAAAAGAGAGTCTCCAGCCCAGTTCCGGCGACAAAACTGATGGTGGCGATCGCCTGCATACTGGGGGTCGCCTTTCTGCTTCTCAACGGATTGAGCTTTTTTACGGAGGATTCCGGGAAGATTGTTTCCCAGGGGGGCGAACCCGGGGAGCCCCTGAAAAAATGCCTGTTTGTGGCCTCCTATGGGAAGGGGTACCCGTGGCAGGATGAAATCGAGTCGGGAATAAGGGAGGTTCTTTCCGGCCGTTGTGAGGTCAAACAGTTCGATATGGACACCAAGAGGAACCGTGATCCCGCGCATGCCCGGCAGAAAGCCCTCGAAGCAAAGGCCCTCATCGAATCCTGGAAGCCCGACGTGGTGATCGCATCCGATGACAACGTTTCCAAATACCTGATCATGCCCTATTACAGGGATGCCGACCTGCCCTTTGTCTTCTGCGGCGTCAACTGGTCGGGTGAGAAATACGGCTACCCCTACACCAACGTAACGGGCATGATAGAGGTCAACGCCTTCGAGGCGCTGAACAGGCAGATTCAGCGGATCGTTCCCGATGGGAAAAACGCCGTATGCCTGGTGGCCGACTATACATCCTCCATCACGGCGTGCAGGCGCTACAAGGATCTCTATGCGCCCCTCGGGGTGGATGTAAGAATCGAAGTCGTCCGTGACATGCCCTCCTTCAAAGAGGCTTATATCCGTTCACAGGACAGCGATTTCATTATCTTCATGACAAACTACGGGTTAGAGGGGTGGGACGACACAAAGGTCCGGAAGTTTCTACTCGAGAATTCCCGTACACTCAGCATCGGACTCTACGACTGGATGATCCCCCATGTCATGTTGGCCATGACCAATGTGGCCCGTGAACAGGGGGAGTATGCCGCCCAGGTGGCTTTGCGTATCCTCGAAGGGGCATCGCCCGGGGAGTTTCCCATCGTCGCCAACCGCAGGTGGAATATCCATACCAACATCCCCCTTCTGGAAAAGGCGGGCATAGCGCTTCCTTCCGACCTGCGCCTGAAGGCGGAACGTGTCAGGGAAGGATCTTCCCGGAAAAGATGCCTCTATGTTGTATCATACCACGTGGGTTATCCGTGGCAGGACGGGATAGATCGGGGGATTCGCGGAGTCCTGGGGGAAAGCTGCGAGATCCGCCGGTTCAACATGGACACCAAGAGAAACACCGATCCCGATTTCAGAAAACAGAGGGCGCTGGAGGCTAAGGCGCTCATCGACTCGTGGAAACCCGATATCGTGATCGCATCCGACGACAACGCGTCCCGGTACCTGGTCATGCCCTACTACAGGGATGCGGACCTCCCCTTCGTGTTCTGCGGCATCAACTGGTCGGTGGAGGAGTACGGGTGTCCCTATGCCAACGCGACGGGAATGATCGAAGTTGCCCCCATTCTGGAACTTCTCGACCAGATCAGGGAGATCGTTCCCCACGCGAAATCAGCCGTTTGCCTTACTCCGGACCGGAAATCGGATTATAAGAACTGTGAGCGCATAGAGAAGGAGTATGGAAAGAGGGGGATTGACGTTTCCATCGCCCGAATCGACGATATGGAGGAATTCGAAAGGGCGTACGTCAAAGCTCAGGAAAAAGATTTCGTTTATTTCAACAACTTCGTTGGGATCAGAGAGTGGGACCCGGAGCGGGCAAGAGCCGTGATCTCAAAGCACACGCGGAAAATGTCGGCTGCCACCACCGCATGGATTGCCCCGTACGTCATGCTGACCTTTTCCCTGGTGCCCGAAGAGCAGGGGGAATACGCAGCCCAGGCGGCACTCCGGATTCTTTCAGGGACCGCACCATCCCATATTCCAATCATCGCCAACAGAAAGTGGAACATACTCGTCAACGAGTACCTGCAGAAAAAAGCCGGTATCGAACTGCCCGTTCACCTGCTTCAGAAGGCCGTCATGGTTGAATAAAGTCTTCTTCAAAAGGGCATGGAGAGTTTTAAACGGCATCCGTCCGCACGGTGCGGGAGATGGGAAGGGCCGGGCAAGAGGACCCGCATCCCGGCTAAAAGGATGATTTTTACAGGGGAGTTTTCCAATAACAGCCCCGGCAGTAGGGGAGCCGAGTTTCACGGAATAAGAATGCCGAGTTATTTTTCAAAAAACCTGCTCTTTACTGTCCTCACCGGAATCATCCTGTCGACGCTCTTTCCGGCGGTTGCGGAAAAGGTCATCCGGGACCGGGCGGAAAAGACGTTCCGTTACGAAGCAGGCAGGGTTCGCGACGCGGCCCTGACAAGCCTCAACGCGGGCGATGCCGTGACCCACAGCATGCGGGCGCTCTTCCGCGCTTCGGAAATCGTGGATGCGGACCAGTTCAGGGTCTTTTCCGAGGAGGTTTTCTCCAGGTACGCTTTCATAAAGGCCATGACCTATTATCCCAGGGTTTTTCACGGGGAGCGGGAGGCATTTACCCGGAGCCTCCGGGAGCGGGGGTTTGTGTCCTATGAAATTCACCAGAACGTTCCGGGACAGGGCCGGATTCCCGCTCCCATGCGCAAACGCTATTTCCCGGTACTGTACAGGGAACCTTTTTCCCCGGAAGCGGCCATGCTGTTCGGCTTCGACATCCTCACCCGCGCCTCTTTT
>PPCM01000491.1_pt1 | contig 33951 bp, 37 predicted proteins | sample 1555541 | NCBI WGS metagenome assembly PPCM01 (sample SAMN05284479, study PRJNA326546) | Marine sediment metagenome, whole genome shotgun sequencing project. | isolation source: marine sediment | place: Germany: Wadden Sea | collected 2012-09-05
CACATGCCTTTCACGCATGCATTCACGGGTTCGAATCCCGTACGGGTCACCATACAAATGCCTACGTAGCTCAGTTGGTTAGAGCACATGACTGTTAATCATGGGGTCACAGGTTCGAGTCCTGTTGTGGGCGCCATTTAATATCAATGGACACATAATGTGTCTTTTTTTTATGTTATAATGTTTTGAGTGAGGTATATATGAAATTAAAAGAAAAAAAATTAAGTAGTAAAAGAGTATATGAATGTTTCTTTATGGAACTGTATGAGGATGAAGTTCTTTTACCAAACGATAAAACGAGTAAAAGAATTTATATTAAACATAATGGTGCTAGTGCAGTGTTGCCAATCACTAAAGAAGGTAAGTTGATCCTTATAAAACAATACAGATATCCGGTAGGGCGTGAGTTACTAGAAGTTCCTGCAGGCAAAAAAGATTTTGAAGATGAAACAGGAATTGACTGTATTGTTAGAGAGTTAGAAGAGGAAACAGCTCTTAGATCTGATAATATAGTAAAAATTCAGGATTTACATAGTTGTGTTGGTTATAGTAGTGAGTTGATTGAACTTTATATCGCATACGATTGTGAACCAGTTGAGAACCCAAAAACGGGAGACGATGATGAATTTATAGAAGTGCTACAGTATTCCAAGTCAGAAGTAGAAGAACTAGTAAAGTTAGGGAAAATTACGGATTCAAAAACATTAGCATTAATCCTTCATTATTTGTATTTTGCTGGTTAAAATAGATTAAATTTAGACACTCTAAAAAGTGTCTTTTTTTGTTATCAAATCAGTTGTTAGGGTACCTTAACATTGCTATAATATATTGTAGTCAAAAACACGGAGGAAGAGTAATGAATGAATTATATGAAAACTATTATGTAACGGAAGCAAAAGTTGGTAGACCTGCACCATTATTCGAGATGGATGCAGTACTAGGTAAGGGTATTGGATTAGATCGATTTGGCACAGTAAATATGGAGCAAATTCAAAAAGATGGAAAATGGATAGTACTATATTTTTATCCATTAGATTTTACCTTTGTATGTCCAACTGAAATTCAACGTTTCAACCAGTTATACACTAAATTTCAAGAATTAAACGCAGAGGTAATTGCTGTTTCTACAGATTCAGTATTTTCACATTTAGCATGGCAAGATAGAGCAGACCTAGGTAAATTAGATCACCCTCATGCGTCGGATGCAAATCATGAAGTATCTTCAGCATATGGAGTACTAGATGAAGAAAAAGGTATTGCATGGAGAGGAACATTTATTATTGCTCCAGATGGAGTTTTAAAACATGCATCAGTGAATCATGGCGAAGGTGGAAGAAATGTAGAAGAAGTTATAAGAACTTTAGAAGTGTTCCAAGCCGAAATTCGCGGTGAAAAAGTTCCTTGTGGTTGGAATCCTGGAGACGAGTTTTTAAAATAGTAAAAAAAAGTTCGCTCTTGGCGAACTTTTTATATATTGATGGTTGAAGTTTTATGTTACTATTACAAGAGAGGTGAAATTATGAACAAGGAATTTTTATTCGAAATGTTAAAAACTCCATCACCTTCTGGTGGAGAAATTACGCTACAAAAAAAAATAATGAAGTACACTCAAGAGTTTCATCATAATACGGATTTTACAGGAAACTTAATTACATCTATGAACAATGAATCTCCATTTAGAGTTTTATTAGCTGGACATGTAGATGAGATTGCCTATATGGTATCTGATATTACTTCAAAAGGTTTTGTCAAAGTAGTAGGTGTTGGTGGCATTAGACATCAATTAGCACAAGGAAGAAGAGTACAAATCTTAGGAAAAGAAACTATTTTAGGTACATTCGGGATTGCAGCAGGTGGAAAGCCAGTTAATACAGATGCAAAAACAAGTGATCTTTATATTGATACTGGGTACACACAGGAAGAGTTATTAAAAAAAATAGCTGTTGGTGATTATGTTGTTTATCTTGAAGATGTAACTAAATTAGGGAACAATAGGATAGCTGCAAGAGCATTAGACAATAGACTAGGTGCATTTATTGTTACAGAATCTCTAAAAAGAGCGAAAGAAAAGGGTGCAGAAGTTGGAATTTATTCCGCTACTACAGTTGGCGAAGAATCTACAATGCGCGGTGCATTCTGGGCAGCTGAAAATGTACAACCAAATTTAGCAATCGTTATTGATGTTACATTTACATGTGATTATCCAGGACAAAGTCCACACAACACAGGAGATATCGCATTAGATAAAGGGCCAGTATTGGCTAAAGGATCAATTATTAATGATGTCGTAAATAAAGATATGGCTAATTTAGCAAAAAAAATGGATATCAATATTCAGTACGAAGTAGCTCCTGGTAGAACTGGTACAGATGGAGACCGTATTCACATGTCTTCGAATGGTGTTCCAGTAGTATTAGTAAGTATTCCACTTAGATACATGCATTCACCAAGTGAAGTATGTAGTTTAAATGATGTAGAAGAAATCATTGAACTTGTAAGTGAGTTCTTGGCAAATATGTCGGAAGAATACGATATCGACCCATTTAATTAAAATACCTTTCGAGGTATTTTTTTCTTGACTTCAAGGTATATTTATAGATGTAAATTTCTTATAAAAACTCTTACTTTTTAAGAACTTTAATGTTACAATATTGTGGGTGTAAGCACTTACAAGAAAGAGGTGTTTTTAAAATGAAACTATTAGAAAAATTTAAAAGTACAAATTCTAGTACAAAAATTAAAATGGCTGTAGCTGCTCCACATGATGTAGAAACAATTACTACCTTACAAAAAGCGATGGAATTACAAATCATTGATGGTGGTTATTTATGTGGTGATCAAGCCAAAATTACTGAAGCGATAAAAGAGACGAATGCTCCGTTACAAGATTTTGAAATTATCCATAGTGAGGATTTAAAAGAAGCTGCAAACAATGTTGGACAATTAATCATGCAAGGAAAAGCACAGTTTCCTATGAAGGGTTTAATTGATACTTCAATTTTCTTAAAAGCAATGTTAAACCAAGAATTTGGATTACGTACGGGTAAGTTATTATCACATGTAATGTTACTTCATAGAGAAAGTGATGACTTAATGTATATTTCAACCGATGCGGGAATGAATATAGCACCAAATGTACAACAAAAAGCTGATATCATACGTAATGCTGCTGAACTTGCGCATGCTTTAGGAATTGAAAATCCTATAGTGGCGCCTTTAACAGCAAAAGAAAAAGTGTATGATAAGATGCCTGCAACAGTAGATGCAGATCAATTGAGACAGATGAATGAAGATGGTGAGATTACAGGTTGTAGAGTAAGTGGACCATTACAATTCGACAACGCAATTAGCGTAGAGAGTGCTCAAATGAAAGGTATTAAAAATGATTTAGCTGGAAGAGCAGATATTCTATTAGCTCCAGATATTGAAGCTGGGAACATTTTTTCCAAAGCTTTAACATATTTAGGAAACTTCATTGGATATGGATTAATTATGGGTGCAAAAGTTCCAATGGTAGTAGTATCTAGAAGTGACGGTGAGATTGAAAAATTAGGTTCAATCTATTTAGCAAGACTTATTCATGAAAAGGAGTTAAACTAATGCATAAGATATTAGCAATCAACCCAGGTAGTACATCTACTAAAATTGGTATTTTCTTTGATAAAGAAAAACAAGAAGAAATCACATTAAGACATTCATCTGAGGAATTAGCAAAATATGAATCTCTAAGTGAGCAATTTGATTTCAGAAAAGAATTAATTGTAGAAGCATTAGCGAATCATAAATTCGATTTATCTGAATTTAGTGCAATTGCTTGTAGAGGTGGATTGATTAAAGCAATTCCTTCTGGAACTTATGAAGTAAACGAAGCTGTTGTACATGATTCTAGATATTCTAAAACTGATCATCCAAGTAATTTAGCTGCTTTAATAGGTAATGAGTTGGCAAAACAATATGGTTTAAGAGCATTTATCACAAACCCCCCTGTAACATTTGAAGGAGAAGAAATGGCCACAATTAGTGGAAATCCATTAACAAGAAGACATCTAAGATTCCATGCGTTAAACCATAAAGCAATTGCAAAACTATACTGTGAAGAACACAGTTTGGATTATAAAAAACTAAACTTAGTTGTTGCACACATCGGTGGTGGGGTATCAGTTGGTATTCATAAACAAGGTGTAGTAGTTGATGTGAACGATGCGTTAGACGAGGGACCATTCTCTCCAGAACGTTCAGGAAGTTTACCAGTATTCCAGTTAGTAGATTTATGTTATAGTGGTGAGTATACACATGCCGAGATGAAAAAACAATTACGTGGTAATGCAGGTATGAATGCATACTTAGGAACGAATGATGTTCGAGACGTAGTCAAAATGATTGATGAAGATAACAATGAAAAAGCAAAATTAATTTATGATGCATTCATTTATCAAATTGCAAAGGAAATAGCCGCTATGAGTGTTAATGTAAACGGTAAAGTAGACGCAATTTTGTTAACTGGTGGAGTTGCTTATAATAAAGGATTAACAGGAAGGATCGAAGAAAGAGTTGGATTCATTGCTCCTGTATTTGTATATCCGGGTGAAATGGAATTAGAAGCCTTAACATATGGTGCTTTAGAAGTAATGACTGGTGTTGAAGAAGCAAAAGTTTATAAGTAAATATACAAAAATGTAGATATTATCTACATTTTTTTTGCTTTTTTTGAGATAATGGAAGTGGAGGCATTATTATGAGTAGAAAAGCACTAAGAATGTATATTTTAATTCTAGTAGATTTAATATTTTATTATCTTGTATATCGTGGGATTGGTTTATTAAGTCAACAATTAGCTGCAACATATATTCCGCTACTATTTACGTGGATTATAAATATTACTATTATTACGGTATGGGTAAATATACTAGTAAAAAAAGATTACAATGCATATAACACTTCATGGTTAGCTTTGATGGTAATCGCTCCGCTTTGGGGATTTATACTCTATCTATCTATTTCCCATGATTTTACGGAATCAAGAAGATATAAAAGAAGACCGTCATTAAAAGATGAAGGATACTTGTTATATGAACCAAAATCTAATTTTGAGAAAGTACCAAAAAAATATAAGTCGTTATTTTTATATACATCATCTTCAACAAAACATGCAGTTTTTTCTGGCGATTCTGAGTCAGAGATGATTTCGGATGGGCAAGAGTATTTTGACGATATAATCGAAAAAATGGAAAGAGCAGAAAAGTATATTTTTGTTAATTTTTATATTTTTAAATCTGATAAACTTGGTAGAAGAATCATAAATGTATTATGTGAAAAGGCAAATGAAGGAGTAGACGTTCGTCTTTTGTATGACTTCTTTGGTGGGCAAAAATTTGAAGATTCGGATATAAATAGGTTGAAAAAATCTGATGTAAAAGTACGCGCTATTGATCCTTTCTATGCTCCGATCTTGGACACTAGAGTAAATTACAGAAGTCATAGAAAAATGGTTGTTATTGACGGGGTTTATGGATATACTGGTGGAATGAATGTAGGAGATGAATACATAGCAGGTACGAAAAGGTTTATGTGGAGAGACGCAAATATACGTGTTACAGGTGCAATCGTCAAATCATTTACTGCACTCTTTGCAAGAGACTATTATTATGTTACAAATGAATTGATGTCTGATGAAGAGTTATATAAAACGAGGTCAGTTTCATCAAGTGGAGTAATGCAGTTGTTACAGTCTGGTCCAGATACGGAACCATTGATTCGTAACACATATGTTAAGATGATTAACGCAGCTACAAAAAGTGTAAAAATTGCCTCACCATACTTAGCTGTTGAATCTGAATTGTTATTAGCATTACGCTTAGCTGCAAAATCAGGTGTTAAGATAGATGTAATGATACCTGGGGTACCAGATAAAAAAGCTGTTTATAGAGTTACCGAATCATTTGTAGATGATTTGATGAGACAAGGGGTAAATGTACATAAATTAAATGGTACATTCTTACACTCAAAAGTAATTATTGTTGATGATGAAATCGCATGTTGTGGAACATACAATTTAGACGTAAGAAGTGCAATGATCAACTTTGAAAATACAGTACTTGTTTATAATGATTCTGTTAGTCAATTGGTAAAAGACTTCAATCAAGATCTAAAAAGATGCACAACGTTAGATTTGGAAACATGGGAAAAAAGAGGATTCTTGATTTCCGTGTTTACAGAGTTATTTAAAATATTTACTCCAATAACATAGGGGGATATTATGATTTTAGAAATTAAAGATTTAGACATTAATGGTGATGGGATATCGTATTACCATAAAAAGATTGTCTTTGTAAAAGGAGCACTTCCAGGAGAAGTGGTTGTTGCAAAGAAAACAAAAGAAGAGAGAAATTTTATTAAAGCAGAAGTAACTACCTTTAAGAAAAAATCTCCTTTTAGAGTAGTTCCAAAGTGTCCAATATATAGAGATTGTGGTGGATGTAATATTATGCATTTAAACTATAAGGAACAGTTGCACTTTAAAAAAAGATTGTTAGAAGAAGCATTTGAACGATATTCAAAGATTAACCCAAAGATTAAAGATACATTAGGTATGGAATATCCATATCATTACAGAAATAAGGCACAGTTACATTTAAAGAAAAATAAATTTTTATTAATGGGATTGTTTAAAGAAAACAGTAACTTTATTATTGATATTCAGGACTGTCATGTTCAAGATAAAAAGTTAAACAAATTTTTGAGAAAATTAAAAGAAGCGATAATCGCTTCTGATATCGAGATTTCAAAGAATGGTTTAAACAGAGTTATGGTCCGTACTAACGGTGAAGATTTTCAAGTAGTTTTAATTTCAAAACGTAAAATGAAATATGGAAACTTAATTACTGAAATTAAAAAGATCGGTGATGTAGATATATTTGAAAGTATTGCAAAATCTCATCTATTCTTAGATCAAACTTCTAAGTTGTTTGGTAAAGAAAGAATCATTAAAAAAGTAGGAGATAAATCATTCTACGTTCGTCCTAGAGATTTCTTCCAGTTAAATGATGAACAAACTGAAGTTCTTTATAATGAAGTAAAAAAACTTGTTGGAAAAGAAAAATCGATTGTTGATTGTTATGCTGGTGTTGGCTCAATAGGTCAGTTTATCGCAACGAATCAAGAATTACGAGGAATTGAAATTGTACCGACAGCTGTAGAGAGTGCAAAGGATAATGCAAGAGTAAATAAAATCAAGGCAATGTATAAAAAAGGCTCTGTAGGTGAGGTATTTAAACGTTGGAGTAAAGAAGGATATCGCCCTGAGTTGGTGGTGTTTGATCCGCCTAGAGTTGGACTAGACGACGAAAGTATAACTACGCTATTAAAGACAAAACCGCAGAAAATTATATATGTTTCTTGTAATCCAGCTACATTAGCGAAGGATATAAACGAGTTAACGAGATACTATGAAGTTGTTTCAGTTCAACCGATCGATATGTTCCCGCACACAAGTAATGTAGAATCTATTACGTTATTAAAGAGGAAGCATTGACATTAGAGATAAAAAGTATATAATTTGAATTGTGAAAAGTGAATAACTTCAGGGCAGGGTGAAATTCCCGACCGGCGGTGATAGTCCGCGAGCGCAAGCTGAGTAGGTGAAACTCCTACACCGACAGTACAGTCTGGATGGAAGAAGGTAAAACAACTATTTGTTTATTTTGCTCTGGATATCTTTATGATTTCCAGAGCTTTTATTTTTTTGAGAACCATTTTTGCGCCCTTTTATTTATAAGGGTGCATTTTTTTATTGGGGGAAGTATGAAAGAATTTATGATTAGAGCTTTACGGTTAGCGAAACTCGGTATAGGAAAAGTGAATCCTAATCCGATGGTTGGGGCAGTTATTGTTAAGGATGGAAACATTATTGGTGCAGGATACCACAAAGGATTTGGTGCTCCTCATGCTGAAATTGAAGCATTTAGGTCTTTAAAAGAAAGTGCGTTGGGTGCTGAGATGTTCGTAACGTTGGAACCTTGTAACCACCACGGGAAAACGCCACCCTGTTCCCATGAGATAGTCAAGCAAGGAATATCAAAAGTTTATGTTGCAACATTAGATCCCAACCCACTTGTTGCTGGTTCTGGTGTTGAGTATTTAAGAAATAGTGGTATTGAAGTTGAAGTAGGTTTGATGAAGGCTGAAGCAAAAAAACTAAATGAAGTCTTCATGAAATACATTCAAACAAAAAAACCATTTGTACATTTAAAGATGGCAATGAGCTTGGATGGGAAAATTGCAACATACACAGGAGATTCTAAATGGATTTCCTCAAATGATTCTAGAAATGAAGTACACAAACTTAGAAATAAATATGCTGCAATCATGGTTGGAGTTAACACTGTGAATGTTGATAATCCAAGATTAACCTCAAGAATTGAGAATGGTCACAATCCCATAAGAATTATTTGTGACTCCAATCTTAGGATTGATCCTGATGCACATGTACTAGATGGCACTGTTAAGACAATAATAGCCACAGCAAAATTGGCGGATATTCCAAATGCTGATGTAATTACTACTTTTGGAGATCAAGTGGACTTAAATGAACTTATGACTCAGTTAGGAGAAAGAGGGATAGATTCTATTTTACTTGAAGGTGGATCTACTCTGGCATTCAGTGCTCTTAGCGTAGGTATTGTAGATAAAGTAACGTTCTACATAGCTCCAATGATTATAGGTGGTAAGACTGCTCCTACTTCAATAGGAGGAAGCGGAGTAGAGTCCATCGCCGACACATTTAAATTAGATAAAATTAACACAAGAGTAGTTGGAAGTGATGTTGTGGTAGAGGGGTATTTTAAATAATGTTTACAGGAGTAATTGAAGAAATTGGATCTATAAAAGAAATCCAAAATAAGGGTATCGGGAAAAGATTAAAAATCTCATGTGAAAAAGTATTAGAGGACACTCAACTCGGAGATAGTATTTCTACCAATGGAGTTTGCTTAACAGTATCAGAGTTTGCTTCAAACTGGTTTTATGCTGATGTAATGCCGGAGTCTTTAAGAATGAGCAACTTAAAGGATTTATCTATTGGTGATAATGTAAACCTTGAGCGAGCACTTACACTTAATACAAGACTGGGGGGCCATATGGTTAGTGGACACATTGACAGTGTTGGATACGTCAGACGATACAGGAAAGAAGCCAATGCCACATGGATTGAACTTCAGATCAATAAGGAATTTATGAAATATATAATCAAAAAGGGCTCAATTGCTTTAGATGGAGTGAGTTTAACTGTAGCGGATGTTAGAGGAGATATTGTAATGGTTTCAATCATTCCAACTACAAAGGATGAAACGACTCTATTACATAAAAGAGTAGGAAGCAAAATAAATGTCGAATGCGACATTGTAGGAAAATATATAGAACAATTAACAAAAAAAGATATAAACAGTCTATTAGGAAAAGGGGTATTGAATAATGTTTAATACGATAGAAGAAGCAATAAAAGATATAAAAGCTGGGAAAATAGTAGTTGTCATTGATGATCCAAGTAGAGAGAATGAGGGAGACTTATTAATGGCTGCAGAACACGCCACTCCTGAGGCAATTAATTTCATGGCGACATATGGAAAAGGATTAATCTGTATGCCAGTAGAAAAAGAATACATGGAAAGATTAAATATTGATGCGATGGTGCATAACAATACAGATAATCATCAAACAGCTTTTACAGTATCTATTGATCATGCAGATACGACTACTGGAATTAGTGCTTATGAAAGAAGTCTAACAATTCAGAAAGTATTAGAAGGTGGACAACCTAGTGACTATAGAAGACCAGGTCATATCTTCCCCCTTGTGGCAAAAGACGGTGGTGTATTTGTTCGTAGGGGACATACTGAAGCTGCTGTTGATTTACCTAGATTATCAGGATTAAAAGCTGCGGGAGTAATTTGTGAGATTATGAGTGATGATGGAACAATGGCAAGAACACCAGATTTATTAGAATTCACAAAAAAACATGACTTAAAAATTATCACGATTCAAGACCTTGTGGAATATAAAAAACAAACCGAACTTGATACATTAATCACAAGAGCAGTTGAAACTAAAATGCCTACAAAATATGGTGACTTCACAATGTATGGATTTGTAGATAATTTTACAGGGGAACATCATGTTGCCTTAGTAAAAGGGGAAATTTCAGATGAACCGCAATTAATCAGAGTTCATTCAGAATGTTTAACTGGAGATGCACTAGGTTCACTGCGTTGTGATTGTGGAGAACAATACGCAGAGGCAATGAAACGAATCTCTCATGAAGAAAGTGGAGTACTTCTTTATATGAGACAAGAAGGAAGAGGAATCGGTTTAATTAATAAATTGAAAGCATATGCTTATCAAGATCAAGGCTTAGATACGGTTGATGCAAATATCGCTTTAGGGTTTGCACCAGACGTAAGAGAATATGATATAGCCGCAGCTATTCTAAAGAACTTAGGTGTAAAAAATATTAAGTTAATGACAAATAATCCAGGCAAAATAGATGGATTAGAAAAATATGGTTTACATGTGACGGAAAGAGAACACATTCAAATGAATCATAATGAAAGAAACGAGTGTTATTTAAAAACAAAACAACAAAGAATGAATCATTATTTGAAGTATTAGGAGGAAATAATGAGTTTTAAAATTGAGAGTAAATTTGTGAAATTTATTGAAGAAACATTAATCAATAAAGTTAAAAGAACATTAAAAGAACAAGTTGATCTATATATTTGGTGTGATGCTGACATAGTCAACATAAGTGGAAATTAAAAAAAAGATAAAATCAATTGGGAGGAAAAGATGAGAGTAATTGAGGGAAATTTAGTAGCGAATGGAATAAAAATAGGAATCGCTGTAGGAAGATTTAATGAATTTATTGGTTCTAAGTTATTAGGTGGTGCAATTGATGCATTAACTAGACATGGTTTAAAAAAAGATGAAATTGATGTAGTTTGGGTACCAGGTGCATTTGAGTTACCATTAGCTGCACAAAAAATGGCGCAGACATATGATGTTGTAATTTGCCTAGGTGCGGTTATCCGCGGAGCAACGCCACATTTTGAGTATGTGAGTGCAGAAGTTTCTAAAGGAATAGCAAATGTTTCTTTACATTCTGGTAAGCCTGTAATCTTCGGTGTGTTAACTGTTGATTCAATTGAACAAGCGATTGAAAGAGCTGGAACTAAAGCTGGAAATAAGGGACATGAAGCAGCTGTGACAGCAATTGAAATGGTAAACTTATTAAAAAAAATTTAACGATATAAAAAATTTACCTTGCATTATCAAATGAAGTATGGTTATAATGGTTTTGGTTAATTCTTGCAAAAGTAAGAATTTACCAAAACTTTTTATTATATTTAAGTTTATAGTTTATGCCCTACGGGGTAAAAATAAGAGGAAAGGAGAATGACTATGACTTTATCAAGATTATTAATTTTAGCGAGCAATATTGATGCTAAAAAACAAATGAATAGAAATAATAAAGTTTTAGAAAGTTTACTTGTACATAGTAGGACTGGCATTTTCCGTAACTCTTTTACGAGAGCGTAATATAGAAATCAGTTTTATAATGTTACAAGTAGGTTGTTTCTTGAATTTCAAGGGCAACCTTTTAATATGCACTTATTGTGTATAATTATATTAGTTGGGGGTGTTTATATGAAAAATTTAGTAAAGATTGGGAGAATAGGTAAATGGTTATTCTTTACTGCATTGATTTTCACATTATTATTGGGTATAACAAGAAGTTATATTCCACTATTTGTTGAATACATTGTAGATTCAATCTTAGGTTCAGAAGAACCAAAATTACCAGCATGGATCGTTAGTATCGTATATGTTGAAGATAATCGTACTCATTTATTATATGCAGCGCTTGGATTAGCAGTATTTGCGATCTTCAGAGGATCAATGATGATTTTGAACTCAGTGTTTAAAGCAAAATTCTCTGAAAAAATAGCGATGACATTACGTGACAATGTGTATGAACATCTACAGCATTTATCTTATCAATATCACAATAGCGCTGATACAGGAGATTTAATTCAGCGTTGTACAACCGATATCGATACGATTAGAATGTTTTTCCAAAATCATGTATTCAATGTGTTTTGGATTAGTTCACTTGCCATTGCGGTAATTTATCAGATGTTAGGAATTAGTGTTCCATTAACATTTGTATCCTTGATTGTTATTCCAATTACTGTAGGAATTTCAATCTACTACTTCAAAAGAATTGAAGCAGTATTTACAGACGTAGAAGAAGCAGAATCTGCCTTAACGACGACTGTACAAGAAAACTTAAATGGGGTTCGTGTTGTAAAAGCGTTTAACAACGAAGCATTTGAGATTGAAAAATTTGATGAAAAAAACGAGATTTACCGTAAGAAGTCATTATCAATGTATGATAAGATGGCGAATTATTGGTCAACAAGTGATTTCATCACTATGTCACAGTATTTGATTACGATTACTGCTGGAATATTCTTCTACCTAAACGAAGCAATTACTGTTGGAGAATTATTAGCATTCATCATGTTGGTTCAAATTATTGTTTGGCCAATTAGAAACTTAGGAAGAATTGTTGCAGAGTTTAGTAAAACAACAGTATCAATGGACCGTTTAAACAAAATCTTTAAAGAAAAAGATGAGTATGAGAACGATGGTACTGTAACTGATGAAATAGATGGAAGTATAGAGTTTAAAAATGTATCATTTAAATTTGATGATACAGATCAGAACTTATTGGAAGATGTTTCATTTGATATTAAAAAAGGTGAAACAGTAGCATTAATAGGAAAAACTGGTGCAGGGAAGTCTACATTGGTGAAGTTATTAATTAGATTGTTAGATCACCAAAAGGGAGAAATTTTGATAGACGGTAAACCAATTCAAGATTTCCAAAAAAAATACTTAAGACAAAATGTTGGAGTTATCTTACAAGAGCCATTCTTATTCAGTAAAACTGTTCATGAAAATATTGGTATTACCTTAGATGATTCAAACAAACATAGAATCGAAAAAGCTGCACAGTTAGCGAGTATTGATTCAGACATTAACAACTTTGAAAAAGGTTATGAAACAGTTGTTGGTGAAAAAGGAGTTACATTATCTGGTGGACAAAAACAGCGTGTGGCAATTGCCAGACTTCTTGTTAATCAAAGACCAATTATGGTATTTGATGATTCATTAAGTGCATTAGATACTGAAACAGACTTAGCTATAAGAAAAGCCTTAAAAGATGAATCAGGTGATACAACCGTTATTATCATCACACATAGAATCACTACTGCAATGGAAGCAGACAAAATTATGGTTCTAGAAAAAGGACACATTGTAGAGAGTGGAAACCACGGAGAATTGATTCAAAAAGAAGGTTTGTATAAAACCCTGTTTGAAATTCAAACTGGTTTAGAACAAGAATATAAAAAACAGGGAGGTGTTTTATAATGAGCGAGTTCTTACAAGAAGAAGATTATAGTTCAAGTTTAGAACTAGACACATGGCGAAAAATTCTTAAATATTTAGCACCGCAAAAAAGATTAATGTTCATCGCAATTGGAATTGCAGTTGCAATTGCAGTTTTGGAAACAATGTTACCATATGTAAATAAAGTAGCAATTGATACATTCTTAGCGGACACATTTCCAAAAAGCGATAGTTATCAAATTTTGATATTCGCAGCTTTTTATGCAGTATTCATTTTATTATTTGCCTATTTGATTAGATTATTTATTCGTTATGCGGGTAAAATTGAAACTGCTGTAGCAGCTGAATTAAGAGAAAAAGCATTTAAAAGATTACAAGAGTTACCATTTGCTTATTATGATAGAACCCCTACAGGATGGATCATGGCTCGTATGACAAGTGACTCTCGTAAACTGTCAAACATATTGGCATGGGGATTAATTGATGTAGTTTGGAGTTTCTTCTTAATGATTACTGTAGCTATAGTAATGTTTGTAGTAAATCCTCGATTAGCTGCATTTACATTATCTGTCGTGCCACTGTTAATATTAGTCGCGTGGTATTTTAGAAAAAAAATCTTGGTGCGTTGGCGTGAGGTTCGTAAAACTAACTCTAAGATTACCGCAGGATTTTCAGAAGGAATAATGGGTGCTACTACTTCTAAAACATTGGTATTAGAAGAAAAGCAAATGAAGGAGTTTGGAAAAGTAACTTCTAGAATGAGAAAATATAGTGTTAGAGCAGTAACGGTATCGTCATTATTATGGCCAACTGTATTGGTTCTTGGTTATATTGGGACTGCTATCGCATCTTATTTTGGTGGGACAATGGTATTAGATGGAGTAATTGGTGTAGGTACACTGTTTATGTTTATTCAGTATACATTCCAGTTCTTTGATCCGGTACTAAACCTAACTCAAATTTTATCTGAGTTCCAACAAGCACAGGCAAGTGCAGAAAGAATTATTTCTTTGATTGATTCAGAGAGTGAAATTACTGACACAGAAGAAGTAATTGAAAAATATGGAGACTTTGTTGATAAGAAAAAAGAAAACTGGGAAACACTAGAAGGTGAAATTGAATTTAAAGATGTTTCATTTAAGTATAAAGAAGGTGAAAAGGTACTAAATGGTTTTAACCTTCATATAAAAAATGGAATGAGTGTAGCCTTAGTTGGGGAAACTGGATCTGGGAAGAGTACTATAGTCAACTTAATCAGCAGATTCTATGAACCAACAGAGGGTAAAATCTACATTGATGGTAAAGACTACAAACATCGCTCAGTTGCATGGTTACATGACAACTTAGGATATGTTTTACAATCACCGCATTTATTTACTGGGTCAATTGAAGAAAATATCAGATACGGTAAATTAGATGCAACTAAAGCAGAGATTAAAAAAGCTGCTGAAACTGTGAATGCAAATGAGTTTATTGCTAAAACTCCAAATGGATATCAATCCGATGTAGGTGAAGGTGGAAATAAACTTAGTGTTGGAGAAAAACAATTACTATCATTTGCAAGGGCGATTATTAGTGACCCTAGAATATTAATACTTGATGAAGCAACATCAAGTATAGATACAGAAACAGAAAAACTGATTCAAGATGCAATTGATAAATTATTAGTAGGTAGAACAAGTTTTATTATTGCACATAGACTTTCGACAATTGTTAATGCTGATCTAATTTTAGTATTGAAGAATGGACAAATTACTGAAAGAGGAACACATAAAGAGTTGTTAGATTTAGGTGGTTATTATCACGACTTGTATGTAAACCAATTTAAAGAAGATAAAACAAAAGAGGTGTTGTAATTTTTACAACTCTCTTTTTTCTTGTATAATAGAAAAAAGGAGGATGAGCAATGACTGAATGTGACGTATGTGGATATATTGGTGATTATGAGGATATCTGTCCAGTTTGCGGTGCGACTGGAGAACACTTGCATCCTTATGAGGAACCAGAAGAAAAAAAGTAAATAGTTTGTAGGAAAACCTTTCTTAATAAGGTTTTCTTTTGTATAATATTGATGATAAGGAGGAAGTATATATGACAAAATGTGATGTATGTGGATATACTGGTGAATATGAAGATGTATGTCCTGTGTGTGGTGCCACTGGCGATCATTTACACAAAATAGAAGAAACAGAAGGTGAGTTAGTTTGGGCTGACGAGCATACAATTGGTGTTGCTCAAGGTGCTCCTCAAGAAATTTTGGAAGGATTAAGAAATAATTTCCAAGGCGAGTGTAGTGAAGTTGGTATGTATTTAGCAATGTCAAGACAAGCTTATAGAGAAGGATATCCTGAAGTAGCAGTTGTATTAGAGAAAATTGCTCATGAAGAAGCAGAACATGCTGCAAGATTTGGTGAGATGTTAGGTGAATTGGTTACAGCTGATACAGAGGCAAATATTCGTAAAATGTTAGCTGGTGAACATGGTGCTTGTGATGGTAAAATGGGAATCGCTAAAAAAGCAAAAGAATTAAACTTAGACGCTATCCATGATTCAGTTCATGAAATGGCTAAAGATGAAGCTAGACATGGTAAAGCCTTAATTGCTTTATTAGATAGATACTTCAAGTAAAAACAAAGTGGGACATTAAAGTCCCACTTTTTATTTCCTAGGTGTTTGATTATTAACGATAATACCTTGATTGAGATTCAAACAATGTATAATACATACCATCTGTTTGCTGCATTAAGTTTGGATGAGTATCAATTGCTGATACCTCACCACTGTCTAGAACGATGATTTTATCACAAAATACGCTACTACTCATTCTGTGTGAAATATAGATTGTAGTTTTGTCTTGTACCAAATCATTAAAATGTTCATAAATTTCTGCCTCACTAATAGGGTCTAGTGCACTGGTTGGTTCATCAAGAATAGTTAACGAAGAGTTCTTGTACATTGCTCTAGCTATAGCAACTTTTTGTCTTTCACCACCAGATAGTTCAACCCCCTCTTTGCTATATTCTTTCGATAAGAAACTATCAATGTTGTGCTCTAGGGATTCTAGTTTTTTCTCTAGTCCGACCTTATATAAACAATCCCTGATTTTTGGATCATTAGATCCTTTTAGTTCTACGTTATCTTTTATCGCTATAGCAAATAATTTAAAGTCCTGGAATACAGCTGACAACTGTTCTATGTAAGAATGGTATTCATAGTCTTGTATATCAACACCATTCCATAAAATCCTTCCACTAGTTGGTGTAAAGAATCTACTTATTAACTTTACAATTGTAGTTTTACCTGCACCGTTTACTCCTACGATACTGATCTTTTCACCCTTTTTGATATCAAATGATACAGAATGTAAGATTTCCTCAACGGATCCTGGATACGTAAATGAAACGTTCTCAAATGAGATTTCTTCTAATGGAGGACATTCTAATGTTCCTTTGTTCATGGTTACTGCGTCTTCAGTATCCATAATGTCGAACATTGGTTTAAGAAGAAGAACGTTTCTTCTAGTTTGAATAATTCGTCCAGCAAATGTATCCAATGCATTCGCAACTTGAATTGCAGTTGCTGTTAACAAGATATAAGATGATACTCCCAATCCTTGTGTTATAGATGTATACCCAATATACATATATATCGATGTTAATTGTATAACGTTAATAAACATATAAGCTGCTTGTGATTTACCTAGGAATTTTGTAAAGCCATATAAATAATCGCAACTTTCTTCTAATGTTTTATCATGTTTTTTATAAATTAAATCTCCTAAAGGATAAATTCTATAATCCTTTTGATATTTAACATCTCGTACTGCTTCTTTATAATATGCTAACTTTCTATTTACTGGTCCTAACTGTTGAAATAACATATATTGTTTTTTACCAGCTAAATTTGCGACAATAGCATGTAATAATACGTTTAATCCTATGATAATCAATATTACTGGGTTAAATACAATGATGATTGTTAATAAAGAACATAGGATGATGAATGAATTTACAATTTCAATCATACTTGTTAAATACTTGTTTAACTCACCTAAATTGTCTATTGCTAAACGAGCTTTGTCTGATAGCATCAAATAATCTGGGTCTTCTAAATATTTATACTCCACACTCATCATCTTACCAATAAGGTGAGATTTTATCTTTATACTAAGTTTTGTTTTTGATAACTCTATATAGGTGTTAAAGATTAGTTCAAATATACGAACTATTACTTCAACGCCAACAATGATTGCCGCTATGGTTAATGCTCTAGTTTGATCACCATTTATAAGACTTTGGACGATCAAACTTAATCCATACACACCAATTAATGTTTTTCCTGTGTTCGCAATACCTCTAAGGAAAGATAAGATATAAAACGATTTTTGAAGGGAGAATGTTAATAAAAATAGTTTAATTACATTGCTTTTAGGCTTCATAACTTATACTCTCCTTTTTATAGTATTTTCCTTGGGTTTCAAACATTAACTTATATTTACCTTCATCTATGGTCATAAGTTCATCATGAGTACCTGCCTCTATTAATTGCCCTTCTTGAAGAAGAATAATGTTGTCACACACTTTTGTTGATGCAAGTCTATGTGAAATCATTATTGTTGTTCTACCATCAACCATTTCATTAAATTGCTCGTACATATTTTTTTCCGCGATGGCATCTAATGATGCTGTAGGTTCATCTAGAATCATTAGTTTTGTACCTTGTTTATATAGTGCACGTGCGATAAAAAGTTTTTGAGCTTCTCCGCCAGATAACTCTATTCCCTTTTCATCAATGACTCTGAGTAATGAATGATTTCCCCCATTTTCTAATTTCATGATCTTGTCATATAAGCCGACTTCCTTAAGCGCTTCTAATGCTCTTTGTTTTTCTTCCTTAGTTGGATTTAGACCTGTAATGTTTTCGATAACAGTTCCTGCGTAAATATTAACATCTTGGTATACGACTGCTAAATACTTTCTGTACTCAGTCAAACTTAACTCACAAATGTCAGTACCATTGACTCTAATAGTACCCTCCTCAGGCACAAAGAATCCTGATAATAGTTTTACGATTGTTGATTTTCCAGAACCATTAATTCCTACAATAGCTAATTTTTGACCATTCATAATTGTAAATGAAACATTTTTTAAAGCATAATGTTTAGTACTAGGATACTTAAAACTAACATTATCAAATTCAATCGTCATTTCACTTACATCAATTTCCTTTGTAGCTTTAGCTTCTTCAAAATAATCTTGAGCAAAGAATTCGATGTACTTAGCGGTCTTTGTTGTTTCCTCTTTTAATCTACCCAATTCTTTAAAAGTACCTTGTAGTTTTACTGAAATCATTAAGATTGTCATAATCGTCATTGAGACTGTACCTACAGAAATCTGACCTTTAAAGTAGGCGTCTACTACTAGATAGTATGTTAAACCATTTGTTATCAGTAGAAACATAGCGTCTAATAAACTGAATTTTAATTCGTAAAATTTGATGTTGCTTATTACTTCGAACACTCTATATAGTTTTTCAACATACTTACTTTTTAGAGTGTTTGACCAGTCATTGATCCTTATATCTTTACCATATTTTGGATCTTGCCCCAACAAGAAGTAGTAGTGAGCTAGTCTGTCTCTTTCTGCATACTCTTGATGGTTTTCCATCGCGTATCTTTTGGCTCTCATTGTAAGAAAGAATTGTAATACCGCACATCCTAATGCGACTAAAATAATCCAAGGGTTAAATAAACCTAAGATAACGATAAATCCTAGAATAGAGAAGACCTCAGCTGATTGTCTATACATTAGTTGTAATGTTCCTTGATAACCTGTTGTACTCGTTTGCATTGTTTCATACGCCTCTGCTCTTTTTTTATGGAACTCTGCATCCTCTAAATGCCAAAATGATGTGTATCTAAATTTCTTGTTGTAATCTTTATTTCTTTTTACCCTACTGGCCGAGAACTTTCCTTGGGAAGCATATTCTATGAACTGGTTCGTAGTGTGTAGTATTGTAAGTGATAATCCAAAACAACCAATTAAAATAACAGTTCTTGTTAGATCACTAACACTAATTGCATCAATTATATATCTTGGAAAAATAACTGTAATAAGAGGAATAGATCCCCCTATTATCATGTTGAGGAAGTAGAACCAAACTGTAGACAAGTCACCATCCTCTTTAAATGTTCTAACATGAAACTTAAACACGTCAAACATAGTGGTGTTATTCATAATCTCTCTCCTATCTATTGTTCATGACTGCCGAATAGTGCATCTGCAAACTCTGTAAGAAGATTTTTATATCTTTTTGTAACATCTGCATCATATTCTCTGTTTTGCATCATATAAACACAACCGACAATGAACATTTCTATTTCAAAATTATAAAGGTGTAAGGCTTTATCTGAAAGATCCTTTAGTCTAGAATCTTTTCTCATCAAAGAATAAAGTTTTTGCATAGTTACCTCTCTTAGAGTTTCCTCTTTCGGTACTAAACCATACTCCAAAAAAAACTTAGGATACCTGAAGCCGTAGTCTATCATCTTATGATACCTTTCAAATATAGAATAACTGTCCAATTCCATCATTGTTTCTTGTATACAGTAAACACTTAAACTTTTAACTAAATTTTCTTTTGATTCAAACGCATCATAAATAGGCATAACAGAACAACCAAGTTCTTTGGCTAACATTCTCATGCTTAATGCGTTAACTCCTATTTCTTTTGATAATTCAAAAGCTGTTTCTAGTATAATTTCTTTTGAAAATTTTTTATTTGCCATGGTTTCACCTCAAAAATAACATATGTTATCTAAATTATAACGGGTGTTATCTATCCATTCCATAGCACTTTTCTCAAATCGTTATTTGTTGCATTAGTAAACATACAGTTGTGAAAACAGTAAAACTGATGAAAAAGCACAGGATATAGGCTTTTTTTGATGTCTTAAGAGAAAAGATTATTGCTAATAAAAAAAAGCCCAAATGTGGACTTTCTCTCACTCCTCGTGATTTTTTGGAAATTGACTTATCCAAGTACGTTTAAATTTTCCATCAACTATTTCATATATAGCAACACTTTCTATATCCATTCCAACTAGTTCGACAAACGATAAAACAATGTTACCTAGTTCTACAGTGTTGCGTACTTCAAACTTAACTTTTCCCTCATCCATATATGGTTTGTTTGTTGAGATAACTTGTTCTTTACCTTCTAGTAAAACTTCATTGGTCATTAGACGAATAAGTTGGACATCATCGTGCCATAGTTCTTTTAGTTTATCCAATTCATTATTGTTGAAATAAGAATAGGCTTTTTCTACTAACTCTTTTGACATAATTGACTCCTTTCCATAGAAAATAAAAAAATAGAACATGACGTCCTATTTGTGGGTAACTCCAATTTCATTGTATCATACATATATTTCAACCCTAAAAGGTATCCTCACGATACCTTTTTCAAATCGAAATGCCTATTTTGAAATTATGCCTGGTTATATTTTGTCATTATTTTTTTAAGTTTTTGTTGAACCACGTCAGTAGGGAAATGATTTTCGATGTCTTCCTCTTTTAAGTTGTAGCCATCTCTTATCAATTCTAAGCAAGATTTTGCGACAATAATTTCTCTTTGTTTAGGATCTAATAAGGCTTCTTCAAAATTTTCAAGTGTACCATTATTTAATCCGTTTGTTATACTTTTATAAATAGAACTATTTGAACCTAATACCTCCTTGATTTTAAGGATTGATTTAATTGCCATTTTTACTTCATCAACATTAATATTTTTATTCATTCTTTTTCTAAACTCTCCCGCATTTAATATTTGGTCTACGGTAACCTCTAAGCAGTCACTTAGTTCTAAAAGAATTGCTGTGTCTGGTAGAGTTGTACCCGTCTCCCATTTGGATACTGCCTGAAAACTAATATTTAGTTTTTCAGCTAATTCTTTTTGTGTTAAGTGGATTTCGATTCGTTTGCGTTTAATATACTTTCCTATTTCTATGGTATTCATTAAAAAACCTCCTTACAACTCAAGTATATAAGGTAAATGCATATTCAACAATAACTAGATATTTGAGTTTATTCGCTATTCAGTTGAGTTAGGAGTACGATCTTATTTATAATAAAAAGCAATAACACAGTAAAAAGAGTGTAATATTTGTACAATACAAGTGTAAGTGAAGAGGTGTTACTATGAAAATTAAAATAATTTTGTCAACGAATAGACCTGGAAAGGCTAGCAACAAGATTGGCAACTGGACCAAGAGAGAACTAGAAGCTCTTGATAATAATAATGTATATGAAGTCATTGACTTATCAGAGATTGATTTACCGTTCTTTGATGAAAAAAATTCACCAAGAGAAAAACAGTATGAACATGAGCACACTAAGAAATGGTCAAAAAGTATTGATGAAGCTGATGGAATCATTATAGTTTTGGCAGAATATAACGGAGGGTATCCCGCACCGATTAAGAATGCAATTGATTATTTATATTGGGAATGGGTTGATAAGCCGGTTGGATTCGTTAGTTATGGTGGAAGTGGAGGAAAGTCTTCTTTTAGACAATTATCAGAGATTTTATCAAAAATGAAAATGAAGGTTTTAGAGAACAATGTATTCTTGAGTAAACCATGGTATGCGTTTTATGAGAATGGAGAGGTCATTAACGAATACGTTCAAGGAAGTTTCTCTGCATTGATGAAAGAGATGGAGAGGAAATATAAGTAAAAAAATGGATGTTCGCTTGAACATCCACTTATTTTATAACTGTATTAACTTGTAAGCTCTAGTGCCCGTTCCAATTTCTTCAGAATATTCTAAAGTGACTGACCCTTTATCAAAGTAATCCCATAATCTCGTTTTTACGTTACTGCGTTTTTTCACTAGATCATAACACGCTTGATCTAAGGCAACTGGATCAGTCGAACCTAAAATTCCAATATCTTCAATAACTGGCTTCATTTTAATTCCATAACAGTCACATTCTTCTGTAATATTAATGACAAATGAAATGTAGATATTGTTTTTGTCTTTTTGTGCTGCATAGGCGTATTCTGCTACTTTTTCTAAAAAGTTTTCATTTGCACTCCAATCAGGATTCATTGCACCAAAGTGACAATGGCCTACACAAGCCGCACATCCAATACATTTATTCTCATCAATTACTGCGTACTCATCTACCGTAATTGCATCCACTGGACAATGGTTTTCACATGCGTTACAAGCAGTACACTTATCTACTGTAACAATAGGAACATTGTTAGAATGTTGTGCCATCTTTCCACCTCGAGCTGCAAACCCCATAGATAATTGTTTTAGTGCACCACCAAATCCTGCTTCTGAATGTCCTTTAAAATGGCTGCAAACTACAAATTGTGAAAAGTTATCAAACTCTTTTCCGATAAATGCTTCTTTAAAATGTTTGAAGTCTAAAGGGATATGACTATAATCCTCACCATAATCTCCGTCAGCAATTATAACAGGAAGTCTTGTAAATCCATGTTCTTCAGCAACTTTTAAATGGTCTTTTTTAATGGTTCTTGCGCCTTTGTATAAAACATTTGTTTCAATATAGGCTGAAGTTGTACCTTTCTCCTCTAAAGCGTCAATAATTCCATCATACAATTCCGGTTTATTGTAAGTAACATTACCTCGTTCACCAAAATGTACTTTTAAGGGAACTGTCTTCTCTAGTTTTACGTTTTCTTCCATTAAAATGTGTTCAAAAATTCTTTTCGCACTTTCTTGTTTTGACTTTAAATCTTTTATCATATAAACGTTTTTCATATTCATCACCCAATCTATTATACAGTGTTTCACAGTAGAGGTAAAATTTAGTTGTGCAAATTACTGACTCAAAATTGCATGTTTTGTTAGAATGAGGTAGGTGATGAATATGGAATTAGTTTTAATGATGCATAGGACAAAAAAATATGTGATTATGAACATTGTATTGTTCGTAGTGTTTATGGGTATATATATTACATTAGACCTGAGTGCAAACGATAGTTATCAAGCATTAGCAGATAAATTTGGGATAGGAACTATGTGGTTACATATAGTAGCAAATATCTTACTGTCACTATTGTCTAGTGTGATTTTTACATGGAGTTATATAACTATGCAAGTGTATAAAAAAGAATCAAAATGGAGTAATGTTCCTGTTGTGGGAGTATTTATTGGTTTCTTAACTTTTGGATGTACACCTTGTGTAGTAGCAGCTTTATCGATCTTTGGTATTACGTTTGTACCGATGGTTTTACCGAACGGAAACATTTTGTTTAAGTTTCTGGTTTTACTGTTAATATTGTTTAGTGGATGGATGACAATTCGATTTGCAAATATTGGTTGTAAAGTTGAAAATAAAGCAGAATAATTGTTGCAATTGAGCGTAAAAATGTTATAATTATTTTGCGCTTTTTTATGGTCCCGTAGCCAAGTGGCTAAGGCATTTGACTGCAACTCAATGATCACCGGTTCGAATCCGGTCGGGACCTCCATAATATTCGCAACAAATGAGCATTTATTCTCATTTGTTTTTTTATGCCATACTTTTAAAGTGATGTACATGAGAAAATAGAGTTTTATACAATTATAAAAAGAATCCGATGTGATTAGAAGTGTTGTGACCTTATTTTACAATATATCTACAGTATTCATGTGTAAAATTGAAGTTCTTTTTTTGTTTTTAGTACTTATGATATAATCGAATGGACGAATGGGAGGTACTACAAATGAACGAAAATATTCAAAATTCTTTAACAGAATCAATTATTAAAGAATCAGCACGCCTATATGATACAACTTTTGAAAGCATAAAAAAGATAGGTGGATTTGAAAACTTTGTATATGAATATAACAAAGATGGAGAAGATTATATTATTCGCTATGTACACAGTTCCCACAGAACAAAAGATCAAGTCTTTGCGGAGCTGGAGTTTATAGATTATTTAGATAAGAATGATGCTAGAGTCTCTACAGTCGTACACTCAATAAATGATGAATTGGTGGAAACTATTTCAATTAATGCTAATGAGTATTTTATTATCTGTGTATTTGAAAAAGCATCTGGAACGCATGTTAATAGAGAAACTCTGACAGATGAGTTTTTTGAGATGTTTGGTAAAGAAGTTGGAAAGTTACACCGTTTAACTAAAACATTTAGACCGGTGCATAAAAGAATTCAGTGGTATGAAGATCCAATGCATTTTAAAGCAGAGGAATGTCTACCAGAAAAAGATATTGTCATTATAGAAAGATATAAAGAAGTTTTGGCGAGAATTAAAAGTATCCCAACAAATGTAGATAACTATGGTTTAATCCATACAGATTTACATTTTGGTAATATGTTCATCTCAGATGGTGAGTTAACATTCTTTGATTGGGACGATTCTTCCTATAAACACTTTTTAAGTGATATTGCGATTGTTATCTTTTATCAACCGGGATTCCCTTTAGAACAAGAAATAATGGACAAGGAAGCTAAAAGAATTTTAGTAAATTTCCTAAAAGGGTACAAAAAAGAAAACACAATTGATATGGAGTTGTTTAAGCATTTTAATGATTTCTTAATGCTTAGATCGATATTGCTCTATGTTGTGATTCATGAAGCAGGAGAAGAACTGATTAATAGTGGATGGGGGCAAAACTATATTGCCAAACACCGTGATAGAATTATCAATAATACTTCATTCCTGACATATGAGACAGTGATAAAAGATTTGTAGAAGAGGTGTTTTTAACCTCTTTTTTTTAAAGTATCGACAATTCAAGTAGTGTTTTAATTAGCATATTAGGGTACTATGATGCAAAAAAAGACAGGCACTAGTTGGTCAATGGATTATTTGCCTAGAAGAAAAACAGTAAGTCTAAGATTGAATAATGCAAATCGTTTTTCTTTTATTTAGAACTATCATACACTGAAAGTAGAAATATAAAGGAGGAACTTGTATGCATGTAACATCAGGAGGTAACCCTGTTACTTTGTTAGGAACAGAAGTAAAAGTGGGAGATAAGGCAAAAAGTTTTACATTACATAAAAATGATTTTAGTCCATCAACATTAGAGGACTATGGAAATAAGATTAAAGTGTTAAACATTGTACCATCACTAGATACCGGTATATGCGATGCTCAAACTAGAAGATTTAATACGGAGTTTGAGGACCGTGATGACGTAGTAGTAATTACTGTTAGTATGGATTTACCTACAGCTCAAGGTAGATGGTGCGGAAGTGCTGGCTTAGAAAATGTGATTACACTAAGTGCACATAACTCAGAAGAGTTTGGTAAGGATTACGGAGTTCTAATTAAAGAGATTAGATTATTAGCTAGATCGGTATTTATTCTTAACAAATCAAACGAAGTGGTCTATGTTCAGTATGTACCTGAAGTAGGAAGTCATCCAAATTATGATGAAGTATTGGAGTTTTTACAAAAATAGATAATAGAAAAGACCTAATTTATTAAGGTCTTTTTTTCTTTTTGTTGTACAATAACCATAGAGAAAGTTTTTTAGGAGGAATAAAGATGAAGTTTAGAGTTACATATATACCTTCTTTTGAGGCAGCAGTATCTGAAGTTGATCCTACATCTGATTTTTCAGAAAAAGGGAAGTTAGGGACTTTTGATAAGTATTTTTCTACTTTACATCCAAGCCAAAGAGACTCATTTATGACTAGAGATTTTTTATACTACGATGAGCAAAAACAAGGTATGATTTGGATGTATGCTTTAACTAATGAGTTGGATGATGGTGGATTCGAAACTATTCGATTTGAGGGGGGGTATTACGTAAGTTACTTCTACAATGATGGAGATGATGATGTGAATGCCGCACTATACAAGGAAGCATTGGAGTATATCAATTCATCAAAGATATTAGAGTTAGATGTAAGAGAAAACCACTATGCAATGGGACATATAATTACACCTCAAGAAATTAGTGACGCTCATGGGTGGTCACAAATGGAAACATATATACCTGTAAAGTTAATGAAGTAAAAAATAGGAGGAATGATATGATCACAAGTTTTTCAGGAATGAATATTTCTTCAAAAAATCCAAGGAAGGTAGTAGAGTTTTACAGAGATATGTTAGAAATACCAGTAGTAGAAGATAATCTCAATTACGATGGAGTACAATTCGGATTTGCGGAAGATATTCCGGGCTTCTGGGTTTGGGATGAAAACAAGTAGGGAGTTAGTAATGATGGTCCAGTTACATTTGTTTTTGTAACAGAGGATTTAGATGTGTTATATCAACATCTAAAGTCGAAACATATTAATGTTAGAGAACCATTTACCGCAGCATGGGGTGGAAAAGATTTGACTCTGATTGACCCAGATGGAAATAGAATATTAGTATTAGATTGAACACTTAACTTGTCAGATTTTAGCAATTTCTGACAAGTTTTTATATTATAATAATTATATAATCAAATTAAGGAGTGGTTAGATGAATTGGTTGGAGCAATTGAATAATAGTTTAAAGTTTATTGAAGATAATATTACTGAGAACATAAACTCTGAGGATGTAAGTAAAATGGCATTCTCTTCACATCATCATTTTATGAGGATGTTTTATATTTTGAGTGGTATAAATTTAGGGGAGTATATTCGTAATAGAAGATTAACTCTTGCTGCATCGGATATCGTATCAACGAATCAAAAAATCATCGATATAGCCTTAAGATATCAATACAATACACCAGAATCCTTTTCAAAGGCGTTTAAGAGATTTCATGGTGTAACACCAAGCGAGGCAAAAAGAAAACAACCATTTTTAAAAATCCAACCGAAATTATCTTTCCAATTAAGCCTAAAAGGAGATTATATAATGGAATATAAGATTGTTAAAAAAAGTGATTTAACGTTTAGAGGATTTGTTAAGGATGTTACATCAATAGATGGGGAGAACTTTAAGGTAATTCCAATGTTTTGGAATGAAATAATGCAAGAGGGAACATTTGAAAAATTTATTAATGTCAGTGATGAATTAGGTGTAGTTGGCTTATGTTATGACTGGGATAACGAAACAAGTACATTCAAGTACATGATCGGTGTCAGAACTACTGAAGAAGTGGAAGGTACTGTAGAAGTTTCTTTTGATGATGAGGTATTCGCTGAGTTTAAGTCAGAAGGTGCATTACCTGATGCTTTACAAAGTATTATTCAACAAGTATTTAATGAGTGGTTCCCTTCAAGTAATTATGAACACAGTGGTGGTCCTGAATTGGAAGTGTATCCTAAGGGGGATGGCTCAAGCGAGGATTACGTATGTTATTATTGGGTGCCAATAAAGGAAAAAAAATAAAAAACGACTTCGGTCGTTTTTTTACTTAGAGAATTGTTATAATTGTATTATATAACCAAAGGAGAAAGCATATGTATTCAAATTGGATTTACGATAAGGATGAAAAGAACGCATATAGATATACACTTGGGACAAAAGGAGAGAACCCATTAATTACATTTGGGATAAATCCAAGTACAGCTGAACCAGGAAATCTAGATCCAACAGTAAAGAACACAGAGAAATTATCAAAACATTTAGAAAAGGATAGTTGGATTATGTTGAACATCTATCCGCAACGAGCAATAAATCCAAATGAAATGGACGATTTTATCTTAGAATCAGACCATAAAATAAATCTAACACATATTGAAGAGATTTTTAAGAACAACCAAGGCACTTATGCAGTAGCTGCTTGGGGAAACTTAATTGAAAAGAGACCATACCTTTTACACTGCTTGAAGGACATATATAAGTTATCAACAAGATATAATATTTCATGGAAGTGTATTGACCAGAATAAAACAGGTCACCCAAAACATCCGTTGTATGTTTCAATTCCTAAAGTAGAATTAAAAGATTTTGATATTCAAGATCAATATGGCTTTTAAAGAGGGTGAGATGAATGGCTAAGATTTGGGAACCTTGGAAAGGATGTCACAAAATTGGTGAAGGTTGCAAAAACTGTTATATCCATATGGGTGACAAAAGAAAAGGTATTGATACAGATGTAATCTATAAAACTGAGAAGTATGATTTACCAATTCAAAAAAAGAAAAATGGTGATTACAGGATTCCATCAGGAGAACTAATTTATGTCTGTTTTTCATCTGACTTTTTATTAGAGGAATCAGACGGATGGAGAGCTGAATGTTTTCAAATGATAAAAAAACGTTCTGATTTACATTTCATATTTTTGACAAAAAGAATTGATCGATTCATGAATCTTGTTCCAATTGATTGGGAAGATGGTTACGACAATGTGACAGTTGGGGTGAGTGCTTCTACTCAAAAAGAAGTTGATTCAAATATAAGAATATTAAATGAAGCAAAAATTAAGCACAAAAATGTAATTCTTCAGCCACTTATTGAAAAAATTGATATTTCAAATAAATTAGAAGGAATAGAATTGGTTGTAGTAGGTGGGGAGTACGGAGTAGATGCAAGACCACTAGATTATGATTGGGTTTTAAACGTTAGAGAACAATGTGTTGAATATAGTGTTCCCTTTGAATTTAGACAATGTGGTACATATTTTTTAAAGGATTGTAAAGAATATAAGCTTACCTATAAAGAACTTACTGTTCAGGCAAAGAAAGCGAATATAAACTGGGATTCTAAAGAATAGTACAAAAAAGGATGGTAAAATCGAGTAAAATAACGATTCGCAACCACTAGTTGACACATTTCCAAGTAGAGTTGGTGGTGCGCAACCGCATAGATATACTATCATTATTACGAAAGAGGGTGTTATTAATGATATTAGCAGATAAAATAATGTGTTTGAGAAAGCAACAAGGTTGGTCTCAAGAAGAGTTAGCAAACAGGTTGGGAGTTTCAAGACAATCTGTATCAAAATGGGAAAGTGAAATGGCTGTTCCTGAAATGGACAAAATAGTAATGCTTAGTAATATTTTTAAAGTATCTACGGATTATTTATTAAAAGATGATATGAAGGAAGACTGTAAAGAGAATAAAGTAGTTTCTTCAAAACCTGAGGTTGAAAGCGTTACATTATTAGGTACCGAAGTAGAAGACTATGTGAACAAGACAGTTAAGATGATGAAAGTCATTGGGTTTGGTGTGATTCTATGTATATTAAGCCCAGCATTACTTATTCTATTTTCTACAATAGATGAGACCGCATGGGTCGCTCTATCATTTGATGCAGGAATGGGGATTGGACTGTTAGTGTTATTCGTAATGGTATCGATTGCGGTAGTGATGTTTATTCAGTCAAACTCGATTACAGCGGAGTACGATTATTTAAAAGGTAAGGAAATCATCTTGAGTGAATCAGATAGAAGAGATGTTGTTGAAAAACGTAAAAACATTATGGGTAGATATCACTTAGGTATTTCTATTGGTGTGGTTATGTGTATAACAGGTGCTTTACCATTAATATTAGCTGGAGTATTTGGAGTAGCAGACGAGTACTTAATTTTACTGGTTAACCTATTACTTGTTATTATTGCTGCTGCGGTTTATATTTTAATCCAATCGAACGCCAAAAAAGGGTGTTATGATCGTCTTCTAAATGCAGGTGAGTTTACTGTAAGTGAAAAAGAAGTAGAAAGAACTACTGAAATACTAGGAGGAATCTATTGGCCTTTAGTAGTAGCGGTTTATTTAGGTTGGAGTTTTATTGGAAATGGCTGGGGATATACATGGATTATCTGGCCTGTAGCGGCCGTATTATTTGCTGCAATTGCGGGAGTTGCAAGGTTGATGATTGATAATAGAAATAGAAAAAACGGCTTATAGGCCGTTTTTGTCTGTTAATAATTTTTTATATGTTAGATCTATTCCTATTGCCCCTATTGGTGCAGTAATTAAAATAGATAATACAGCTAGCGCTAATATTAAATCTCCATGTGGTAAGCCCATTGATAATGGAATTGCACCGATAGCTGCTTGAACGGTAGCCTTTGGTAAAAATGAAATACCAGTAAAGAATCTTTCTTTTTTGTTAAGGTTTGTACCTGTTAAAGATAAGACAACACCAATTAATCTAAACGTTAACTCTATACCTATTAAAAGAAGTGCAACTAATCCAACATTAAATGCGACTGTGATATCAACAGCAGCTCCAACTAAAACAAACAAGACTAGTTCTGCAAATACCCATACTTTGTTAAATTTCGCTCTAAGGCGAATTGCCCTAGTCTCAGATCTGTTTAAGAAAGTTATCCCCATCACCATTACACTTAACAAAGCGCTATAAGGAATAACTTCATTGATAACGTCTCCAAAGTACACCCAAAGCAAACTAATAGCCAATATATAAAGAACTTTTACAGTATCTCTTACTCTAAACACCTTAAAGAAATGCGCTAATAAAATCCCCGATACAACACCTACTAGAACACCTGTGAGGATAGAAATTGGCACAATGTATAAAGCCGATAAATCTACTGTGTTTGTTTGTACCATGTTTAAGAAAGAGGTAAATAAAACGATAACAAAAATATCATCTACGCTTGCACTAGCTAAGACAAGATGTGGTATTCTCTTATCATGTCCATATCCCTCTTCAATTAGTTTGATCATTTTAGAAACTATTACTGCAGGACTTACCGCAGCCAAAATACTTCCTAATAAAGCCGCCTCAATATAACTAATCCCAAATAGCAATGGCGCGAATATTATAACAGCAACCAATTCAAATGTAGCTGGAATAAAACTCATTAAGATTGCTGGTCGACCAATTTTCTTTAAGTCTTCGATATTTAAAGATAACCCAGCTCGAAGAAGAATCACTACAAGAGCAATAGTTCGTAATTCAGAACTGATATCTAAAATTTCTCCACTGATTAAATCTAACACATGTGGTCCAAGCACAATACCTGAAAGGATCATACCGATAAATCCTGGTAGGTTTAGCTTTTTACAAATTTCACTCATAAATAAACCGATAAAAAAGATTAACGCGATTGATAGTAACATACTGTTCCTCCTAAATAAAAAATAACGCATACTCAACATAGAAAAAAATTCTATGTAGAAGTCATCAGCGTTACGCGGTTTTAGTACTATAACTAAGGGAGAACCTCATTCCCACTACAATTATAAACAATTTATACAAAAAGGCAAGTTTTCTTTTATTTTGAATATTTACGAGAATACCATTCAGTAATCATAACAGTTATGTATATAATAAATAGAGGTGAATTTTATGGCAAAACAGAAAAATATATCAAAAGTTAGAAGTAAGTTAAGTATCAGTACTTATAAACAACCAATGGTGTTTATTATTTTAACGATGATTTTGATTAATGTAGTTATTTTAATAGTCGCAGCATTCATCACTATTGCGATTGATGACACTTATACTAGTTTTATGGATGCCTTTTTTAATGGTTCTGTAAAATGGTTGTTAACACCAAATGCTGTTTTAAATGTAAAAGAACCACAGACGCTAGCTGTGGCTATTACGGTATTGGTAATTGGTATGGTTTTATTTTCTGGTACGATCATCGCCTTAACTACGAATCAAATAAAAGAATACGTAAATAGACGAAAAAGAGGTTCAGGAAAAGTTATATTAACTGACCATATTGTTTTGTTAAACTGGAATGACAAAGTTCCTGAATTAGTAGCCGATTTATTAAATGCTGAATCTAAAACACATACAGTAATGATTTTGGCAGATATAGATAAACACTTTGCAGAAAAGCAAATTATTAACGCAGTTGAGAGAAATGGAAAAACGAAGATGTCCAACTTGAATGTGTTGTTTAAAAAGGGTGACCCACTAACTACAAGTTATCTATATGACATTTCAATAGAAGAAGCAAAAGCGATTATCATTATGAATAAAGAATTACATGGTGAAGTTGTAGATGGTATGAGTAAAAGTGATTTGAATGTTATAAAGACTATTTTAAATATTGGCAATATTCAGTATACACAAAACCCACCAATTGTGGCCGAAGTTAAGAATGTAGAGTCAAAGACAAAAGTGGAAACAATGGCGAGAGTGGTTAAAAATTTGCATCCTCATATCGTGTTACCAGTATGTTTTGATAGAAGGCTAGGACAAATTATTGCGCAAACCATTATTCACAGTGATATGGAAGATGTTTATTTATCTCTATTCTCATTTGAAGGGTCTGAAGTGTATTATTCTGATGATTCATTCGATACTGCTGTTGAACTGTTATCAGAAGGGATTCCTTTAGCTCGTAAAGGAGAAGGATCCTTTGTGTTATCAAAAAATGATCAAACAAAGCTACAAAAAACGACTGAGTCTATTCAAACGGTGCCAATGGATATTTCAGACTTTGATTTAGCTACTAATATTGATGTTTATATAGTTGGAGAAAACAGTAAGTTGAAGTTTATGCTAAACGCATTTAAAGAGTATGAAAAGTTATATAATATCGGATTTACTTCTCAATGTATTAAGGGTTCAGAAATAGAAAAATTGACGAGGTATGTTAACGAAACTGATAAACATGTCAAAATTGTATTATTAAGTGATGAATTGCAGGAATTAGATTCTTTAGATGCAAATGTGATTGATAACTTAATAAAGTTAGAAAATCTATTAGAAAGAAGAGATGTTACAGTGATTGTAGAATTATTAGATCCTAAAAACGCTAGAATCATCCAAGACTTTAATATTAACAATACAATTATTTCAAACAAGATTATTTCTCTATTATTAAGTAAATTAGCACTGTATCCAAAAACCGCTTCTTTCTATGAAAATTTATTAACACTTTCAATAGATGAAACGGAAGATGACCATGAAGTAATCATCCGTAAAGCTGAAAAAGTATTTAAGCAACAGTTACCATTAAAGTTTACTTCCAAAAAACAGTTTGTAAACTCATTCTATAAAGAAACAGGAATGATTTGTTTTGGAGTAATGAAAGGAGAAACACTGGATGTGTTATCAGATGGGTTAATGGAGCCTTTTAAAATAGAACAATCAGATTCAGTTGTCATAATGAAAATATGATGTTTACGTTTAAAAAAATAGCAATAAAAGAAATAGAGCAGATGGCTAAGTGGAGTTATCCCTTTATGGAAGTGATGTATATGAAGCCATACTTTGAAAATTATGAACAAGGTAAAGAGTTAAAGGGTCCATTAAACTGTGATGGATTTGCAGTATTTAAAGACGAACAGTTATTCGGACTATTCGAATATTATAATGTAACGGATATTATTGAAATTGGGTTAGCAATTGCACCTGAATTTGCTGGGAAAGGACTAAGCCAACAATATATAGATGAGGGAATAAACTTCCTAATAGACCACTATGACTATAAAGGTGATATTATTACATTAAATGTTGAAAAAGAAAACATACCAGCCTATAAAGCCTATTTAAAATTCGGTTTTCAAGTCGTAAAAGAAGCAGAAGAAATCGAAATGAAATACAACGTAAAAGGACGCATATTGAAATGAGTCCCAAAAAGTGGACACATAAATAAAAGGATAAACACCCCTGTGAT
>PPCM01000492.1_pt1 | contig 33823 bp, 28 predicted proteins | sample 1555541 | NCBI WGS metagenome assembly PPCM01 (sample SAMN05284479, study PRJNA326546) | Marine sediment metagenome, whole genome shotgun sequencing project. | isolation source: marine sediment | place: Germany: Wadden Sea | collected 2012-09-05
ACCTATGACCCCCTGCTTGTAAGGCAGGTGCTCTCCCAGCTGAGCTATACGCCCATATATACCTCTTGAAACTCGCTCAATCTCTGCGTTGCTAGCTGCATCTCCATTCAGTCACTTAGACAACTAAGCTCCTTCTTTGCGACTTGCTGCGCCTTGACCTTGACCGTTTTCAAGGGTCTATGCATAAATAATACATAGATTTTATATGGTAGCGGCGAGTGGACTTGAACCACCGACCTTCCGGGTATGAACCGGACGCTCTAGCCAACTAAGCTACGCCGCCATAAATCTTATTGGTTGCGGAGGAGGGATTTGAACCCCCGACCTTTGGGTTATGAGCCCAACGAGCTACCAGCTGCTCCACCCCGCGATGTATGACTGTTTTTTTACCAACAGTATCTGGTTTGTAAAAATGGTGCCGAGGACCGGAATCGAACCGGTACGGTAAAAATTACCGCAGGATTTTAAGTCCTGTGCGTCTGCCAGTTCCGCCACCCCGGCACAGACACGTGAAAAATTTGCATTTTTCATGGTGTGTTCTTCAATGGCTCCAAAGGTGGGATTTGAACCCACAGCCTATCGGTTAACAGCCGAGTGCTCCACCGTTGAGCTACTTTGGAACGTTGATTTCACTAAGGTTTAAAGTGTTTGTTGTTTTGTTGCTCTCCCTAGCGACAAGATTTATTATATGGCATTTAGCGTAAACTGTCAACAGTAATTCAATACTTTTTTACTTTTTTTTAGTTTAAACCTCTTAACCCTTGTAATTTACCCATCCATGCTAAGGCAATATTGTCGTTTGGATCTATTTGTAAAGCCAATTCTAGCAAATCTTGTGCTTTTTCATACATTTCCATGTTCATATACACTACTGCTAGATTCGACAAAATCTCTGGGTCATTTTCCGAAAGCCTTACAGCCTTCTTTAAATATTTTTCTGCTTTTTCAAAATCACCAATATATGTATAGCATAAACCAAGCTCATTATTAGCATCTGCTTGTGATGGTTTAAGCAAGAGTACCTTTTTATAGTAATCTATCGCCATTTCGTAGTTTTCAAGCCTTCTGTATGCAAGTCCTATGAAGAAGTAGAGGTTCCACCACTCATCATCCTTTTGTGTCAAAGGTAATAGCATATCTAAACCATCATCATATTTCCCATCTAACACCAAATTATAACCTACTTCGTACTTTACCATATCATCAATGTGCTCTAACCTTACTCGAATCTCATCTTTTGTTTGAAAGTCTTCAGAAATATTTACATATTTTTCCCATGCATCTTTTGCTTTTTCAAACATTTTTTTATTAGAATACAAAAAACCAAGATAATAATATGCAGGTGCATAGGACTCATCTTTTAGTATTATTTTTTCAAAATATGTTAAAGATTCATTAATAAGTTCTTCTTTTTCACTCTTGTCTTCTCTTAAATTAAATATATCTTTACATGTTTTAGCGTAACCAAACATTGCTATTATATTGCTTTTATCTATGACTAGTGCCGCTCGATAGTAAATCATTGCCTCATAAGACTTGTCTTCTTCACTTAATTTCGCACCGTTATATAATATATATTCTACTATTTTATCGTTTGTAAGCAACAAAAATTGCTTGTATTGGTCGTTAAATTTAAAATACTGGTCAATGCCTAGTATATATATCATGCCATGAATAAATGTCTCAAATGGTATTTTTTCTAGTTCTTCTTTACTTATCATTTCATCTTGAATGCTTTCTACAGAAACAGGTAATGGTGTATCTTTTAGAAAACTAACATCTTTATTATTTGCTGTCTTTGTTACATCAAAGTCTAAGAACACTATTTGATCTAAATAATTTTTCAGGTATTTTCTCATATCATACATTTTATTTGTCACCACTTTCAATTATATTTTGATAATCTATATTTAAGATACTTGCCTCGTCAAATACATTTTTATTGCCATAATCTACTATACATAATTTTTTTCTTTTTTCAACTATTTGATCACCTTTTATATAATCATCAATATTATATTCAAAAATCACAAATTCCAATTTCTTTAAGATTTCTTTCGCTTTCAAGTCTTTATAATGACTATAATTTTGAATCACAAATTCTTCATTATGTAATAATTCATGTACGTATTGATTTATTTCTGGTAAATCTTTTATGTTTAACTTATAGTTTGTTTTTGGCCTTGATGCTTTTACATAATCATATTTTATAAGTTCTTTAATCCAATTATCTTTTATTTCAAGCGTATTTATAAAACCCTCGAATATATCATACAACGCATCTTTTTTGTGAGAGATATGCTGATTACCCTCTTTTCTCCAATGTATTGCAAACGTCTCGTATAGCTCAAATGGACTATTGAAATAATCTTCTAGATAACTCAAAGTATGCCTAAATCCAGCCTTGTTGAAATATTTTTCTACAATACCTTCTACATGCTTTAATTGGACTAGTTGCTCTGCACTTATATACTTATTGCCTAATATTTCGTATGGTGCATATTTGCGATACTTCATCAAGTGTTCTTCTTCTTGTTCTTTTATTTTTGATCCTTTTAATATTTTCAAAAACCCTAATTGTAAATGATGGGGTTTGATTTCATATACCATATTAAATGATTTTTTAAATAGCTCATAGTTCTCTAAAGGCAATCCTGCTATCAAATCAAGATGTACGTGCATATTGTCATATGTCATTATTTTCTCTACATTATTTTTTAATATTTCAAATTTATTCTTTCTGCCTATTGCGTCTAGAGTGTCCTCATTTGTAGATTGAACACCCATTTCTAGCTGAAACAATTCCCTTCTACTAGCTTTGGCCGTATTCAGAAATGCTTCATCTATTAAATCTCCACATACTTCAAAATGAAAGTTAGTAATTTTATTATCATTTTCTATAATATATTTCATTATTTCTACGCATCTTTTTATATCTGTATTAAATGTACGATCTATGAACTTTACTTGTGGCACTCCTAAATCTAGAAAATATTTCAAATCTTTTTTTACACGCTCTAACGAGAAGTTCCTTACACCTTTTATAGTTGATGACATACAATAACTACAATTAAACGGGCATCCTCTTGATGTTTCATAGTACAATATTTTACCTTTTTCAATATCTACGTGTGTATATGGAAATGGAATTTCATCTAAATTACAGATGAGTGTTTCTGCATCATTGCTTATTATTTGATCCGACTTCCTATATGTAATACCTTTTACGAGAGATAAATCATTATCGTTAGATAAATGGTCTAATAAGTTCTTAAAAATAATTTCACCTTCAGACCTTATAATGATATCAATAAACCAATTTTCTTTTAAATATGCTTCCGACTCAAAACTAACTTCTGGTCCGCCTAAAACAATTGTTGTATTTGGTCTAATACGTTTTATATCTTCTGCCACTCTTCTTGTAAATGTTTCATTCCATATATATGTAGAAAAGCAAATGATGTCATACTCACCTGTTAGTATCTCAGAGAATATGTAATCACTTTCACTATTTATGGTAAATTCCTTTACGTCTATTTTATTTTGATATTTTTCTGCATAAGCATACAAATACCTTAGGGCTAAATTCATATGGATATATTTAGCATTTATTGTTGTTAAAAGTATTTTCAAATCAGTTTCCGCCTTCTTTTGTTCTTTTCACATTATAGCATAGTTTTTTGTTATAATTTTGTATACTTATTTGTGCCAATGCTTTATAATAAAAGCATGTTTTATAACATATAATAATAGATGTTATTATATCTTACCGAAAGGAGTGTTATACATGCAATTTTCATCAAAAGTAGTATTTCACGAAATGTGCATTCAATCTTTAAAAGAAATGGGTGCCGAAGTAATAGACATTGAAGGTATAATGGTCTTTGTAAGAATCGATTTAGATGACAAACTACAAATCACTTACTTGTATCATAGAAACCCAGATGGTACGTTCATGCTTGAAAGAATCAAACCTTATGTATTATTGATTGGTGAGTACGAGTCAGAGGAAGTTGTTTTTGATACTATAGTTAATGACTTAGATCAATTAAGCAACGCATGTAAGAGTCATAAGTTCGATTCATTTATCGAAACAACTGGTTTGCTTGTAAAAGTAACTAGAGATCTTGACGACTTATTCTTGTACTATAACATCAACGATGAAGACATGCAGTATATTCACGACAGTGTAAAAGTTCTATGGCAATCTCTATATAGAATCAAGAACCACAGTGAAAGAATATACTATAAGACAGAACCACAAAGTCTTAAAGACGAAGCTGGTGCTGACAACGAGTAATTAATTTAGTACTAAAAAAATGGATGATAGATTTGAAAAGAGTGGTATCTCATATGAGATACCACTCTTATTAATTTATTCTATTATTATAACGCTCTAAACCATTCGGATTTTAATAGCCCTTTATTGTTTTTTACAGTTTCTATTTCTTGTAGTAATCTTTCTTTATCATATGGAAATGTCCCTTTTAGAGACACGTAATTTGAAGGATGATTACTTCTAAATACACATTCATAGCCTTCGTCTAAATTGATATTTTTTATCATTTCCTCAGTTTCAAATAGAACTTCTTCAGGTGTTAATAAATTAAAGTTACCTTTTTGCATTTCATCATACATCTCAGTTCCAGGTTCTACCATTAATGTTAAAAGCCCTATAAACTTTGGTTTTAATATATTTACTATTTTACCTGTTTCTTTTGCATGTTCCATCCACTTGTCTTTTCCACCAAGTCCTGATACTAAAGTAATTGATAATGTTAAGCCTGCATTTCTTACTTTTTCGGCTGCTAATATCATTTCATCTCTGTTTGCACCTTTTTTAATGTCTTTTAAGATTTCGTCACTTCCTGATTCAACACCTAAATACACAATGCCTAACCCACGCTCTTTCAACAATTTTAAATCTTCATCAGATTTTTTCAAAATCGCCTTTGGCGAACCGTAGATTCCAATTCTCTCATATTTTGGAAATGATTTCGTTATATGATCTATAATTTTTAATAATTTGTTTGTACTTAATACTAGTGCATCACCATCAGCTATAAAAAACTTAGTTATATAATCTCCATAGCTTTGCTTTCCCATGTCTATATCTACTAGTACATCTTCTATTGGTCTTATGTGAAAATCTTTCTCTTTATACATTTCACAAAAAGTACACTTGTTATGTGCACAACCAACAGTCGCCTGCAATATCAAACTCTGCGCCTCACTAGGCGGCCTAAATACTCTACCTTCATATCTCATAATAAACTCTCCCTTAAAAATATAGTTATAAGTTTTTAGTGATAAGTGATAAGTTGATGTGAGCATTTGTTTCACAAATCCCTATATAATTTTTAAAGCATAATAGGAATTTCATTAGGTGAAATTCTCCCCATAACTAATAACTTATAACTTATAACCTATAACTGTTTTTATTACATTCTTTCTGGTGCTGCTATTCCTATTAAACTTAATGCATTTGCTATTACTTGTTTTGTAGCACTTACTACTAGTAATCTTGCCTTTTGAACTTCTTTGTCTTCAACAATAATATGCTCATCATGATAAAATTTATTAAAGGCTTGTGCAATACTAATCACATGTCTTGTAATAACAGATGGCTCATTTTTATTTGCTGCATCTAGTACAACTTCATTAAATGTATCTAATAATTTAACTAGCTCAAATGCTGTTTCTGTTGAAATAATACTATAATCAACATTTGTATCAACATCTACAGTTGCTTTTCTTAATATACTGCATGCTCTAGCATGTGTGTATTGAACATACGGGCCTGTTTCACCCTCAAAATTAAGCGTACGTGTCCATGAAAACTCATAATCTTTGATTCTGTTATTTGATAGTTCTTGGAATACTACAGCTCCAATCCCTACTTCCTTGGCTATTTGATCTACATTATCAGATGTAACACCTTTTTCGTTGATTACATCTTTTGTTTTTTCAACTGCTTTCTTCAATACATCTTCTAAAAATACTACACGCCCTGCTCTTGTTGACATAGTACCCTCTTCTAGACTAATCAAACCAAATGGAACATGAATACAATCTTTTGCCCAATCATTTCCCATTAATTCTAATACTTTAAATATTTGTTGAAAGTGAAGATTTTGTTGAGATGCTACTACATAAATATTTTTATAGAAATTATATGTTTCTTTTCTATATACAGCAGCAGCCAAATCTCTTGTAGCATACAATGTCGATCCATCTTTTTTTGTAACAACTGCATTCGCCATATTATGTTCTTCTAAATCTACAATTGTTGCACCTTCAGATTCTTTCAATAAATGCTTTTCTTTCATCATGTCTAATATGCGATCCATCTTGTCTGAATAAAAACTCTCACCATTGTATGAATCAAAACTAATACCTAGCATGTCATATACACGACCAAATTCTTTTAAACTTTCGTCTTTAAACCATTGCCATAAATATACAGGTTCTTCTTCACCAGCTTCAAGTCTTCTAAACACATCACGTGCTTCTTCATCTAATGATGGGTCATTTTCTGCTTCATCATGAAACCTTATATATAGTGCCAGTAATGTTTTTATTGGTTCTTTTCTTACATCATCTTCATTTCCCCAACGTTTATACGCTACAATCATTTTTCCAAACTGTGTACCATAATCACCTAAATGATTAATCGTTACTGTCTCGTACCCTGCAAATTTGTATATATTGTTTAATGCATGGCCTATTACAGTGCTTCGAATATGGCCAATGTGAAATGGCTTTGCAATATTAGGAGATGAGTATTCTACAATTACTTTTTTTCCTTCTCCGATTTTCGCACTTCCATATGTATCTTTTTTTGCATTTACATCTTTTAATATACCTTCTATAAAGATATTCTTATTAATATAAAAATTGACATAGCCTGCCATGTTTACTACTTTTTCAAATAGAGAATCATCACCAATTTGCTTTGCTATATCTTCCGCTATCATTGGTGGTGCTTTTCTAAATATCTTTGCCAACTTAAAACATGGGAAAGCATAATCTCCCATCTCAGGGTTAGGTGGCACTTCAAGTAAATCTATTACTTCCTCAACTGCCATATCTTCGACAATACTATTAATTTTTTCCGCTATTTCATTCTTAAAATTGATCAATCCGATTTCCTCCATCATACTAAAAACTTATTTTTACATTATGTTGTATCTAAGCAATTCTGTCAAACAAAAATCGCTATTATTCACTGTCTCTACAGATCTTTTTCTGTTGTTACTTCAACACCAGCTTCTTTTAACATTGTAACAAACACGCCATCACCTTCTCTAAAGTTCCCACTAAATGTGCCATCATAGATTTTATGATTACCACATGAAGGACTTTGAGCTTTTGTTATAGCTTTTGTAGCTTTATACATATCAACGATGCGAAAGGCTTCTTTTGCGCCATTTATAAACTGTTTAGTAACTTCAACACCTTTTGATGTCATTACTTTTGCATTGCCATTTAAGACATCTTCACCTGTGCCCCCAACGATTTCGCATGTGTCTCTCGGCGTCGTTAGACCACCTAGTTGCTCTGGACATACTAGGATTGTTTTTTCGTTTTCTATTAGTTTCATTATTTTTTCATCATGATTGTTTTCGCCACTATATTTACAATTTATACCTGCTAGACAAGCACTTATTACTATCATAATATACCCCTTACTTAAAGAATACGACTGTTACACCATCGCCGCCTTCATCAAATTCTCCTGATTTGTATTTTTTTACATGTTTATTTCTCTTTAAAGCTTCTTGTATACCTTTTTTAAGTATTCCTCCACCTTTTCCGTGGATAACAGTTACCTGCTTTAGTCCAGCTATATATGAATCATCTAGATATTTTTCTACATCCATCACAGCATCTTCTAATAACTCGCCTCTAACATCTACTGAAATAGCTACATTTTGTGTTTTGCTCTTATAGATATTACCTACTGAACTTTTAGCTATGTTATCTGATACATTTTGTTCGTTAGTTCTAACAAGATTTTTTATGTTTACATTAATCTTCATTAGGCCCGCTTGTATCATTACATCTCCATTTTTGTCTGGTTTATTGACAACTGTTCCCTTCTGACCTAAGGTAACAATTTTTACACTATCACCAATTTTTAAATTTTTTGGCACTTGGTGGGTTTCTACTTCTTCCATACTCATCGACTCATTTGTGTTACTTATCTTCTCACGAATACCTTTTCGTAAATTCTCTAACTGTCTATTTCTTTCTTTGCCATCTTTAAGATTTTCAATTTTTCTTAAATCCTTAGCTGTTTGGTCTGCTGATGCCTTTGCATCTTTTAGCATTTTACGTGCTTCTTCTTTTGCTTCTGTTATTATTCTTTCTTTCTGCATTTCAAGTTTTGTTTTCTTGCCATCTAACTCTTCTTTTAATTTTTTTATTTCTATTTTAAGTTTAATGGCTTCATCTTTTTCTTCTTCTGCTTCTCGCCTATTGTTTTCTATAGTAGATATTATTTCTTCAAAGGCTACATCCTCTTGTCCTACAAGTTTCCTTGCCTCATTTATTATAAATTCATCCAAGCCTATTTTTTTAGATATTTCGAATGCATTTGATCTACCAACAGTTCCTATACTTAATTTATATGTAGGGCTTAAAGTTTCTACATTAAATTCTACTGACCCATTTTCAATGCCATCAGTAACTAAAGCATATTTCTTCAACTCAGTATAATGTGTTGTTGCTATTGTTTTGCATCCTTTACCATATAAGTAATCTAAGATTGCAATGGCTAAAGCAGCACCTTCTGTTGGGTCAGTTCCTGCCCCAAGCTCATCTACAAGTACCAATGTGTTTTCGTCTGATTTTTTTACAAGATCAACAATGTTGGTCATATGTGATGAAAACGTACTCAAACTTTGTTCAATACTCTGTTCATCACCAATATCTGCAAAAACTTGGTTAAATACTAGTATTTCTGAGCCATACTCAGCAGGTATATGCAGTCCACTTTGTGCCATAAGTATAAATAAACCCACTGTCTTTAATGTAACAGTTTTTCCGCCTGTATTCGGCCCCGTAATAACTAAAGTATCAAAGCTCTTTCCTAAGTTTATATTAATTGGAACAACTTCGTTATCTGCTATCAAAGGATGTCTACCGTTAACTATTCGAACCTGATTTGTCTGATTAATCTGAGGTTCTATGCCTCTCATTATGTTTGATAGCTTTCCTTTTGCAAAAATATAGTCTAACTTAATTAAAACTTCTTGATTAATTAATATTTCTTCAGCTTTCTCAAAAACTTGCTGGGATAAATCTGATAATATTTTTTCTATCTCTGCAAATTCTTTACTCTGTAATTCTCTTAACTCATTACTAATGTTTACTATAGCTGCAGGCTCTACAAAAAGTGTTGCACCTGTTGAAGATGAGTCATGAATAATACCTGGGTAATGGCTTCTATACTCTTGTTTAACCGGTATTACAGGCCTACCATTCCTCATTGTTACTAAAGCATCTTGCAACATTGTTCGTGCACTATTTGATCCAACTATTTGGTTCATTTTCGACTGAATCGATTCTTCTTTTCTAACTATTTGCCTTCTTATTTGTTTTAATGTTGCGCTTGCATCATCAGCTACTTCATTTTCTGCAATGATACAACGACTAATCTCGTCTTCTAAATTTCTTTGTGTCGTAATAGCTTCACAAAGGCCTGCTATAAGTTCAAGATGACTAACTTCTTCTGTGCTTAGCGCTCTTTTTATTTCTTTTGCTGTTCGAAGATTATAGACGATATCAATCAACTGTCTAGTATCTAGTGTGCCACCTTTTTGTGTTCTTATTATAGCTGCCTTTATATCTAAAATCCTGTTCAGTGGCACTCGTCCAATTCTTTTAAGGACCGAGGATGCCTCTGACGTCTCTTTTAATAAATTCACTATAGTTTCCGGTTGGTTCAATGGTTTTATATCACTAATCATTTCTTTTGCCATTACAGAAACTGCTTGATCTTTTAACATATTTTTTATTTTATCGTATTCTAAAACACGCATTGTTTTATCGTTCATTTTTTTCCCCTACTTTTTTCTCTATCTTACTATTTCTCTTTATCTAAAAATCCTGAATTATAAAATCCAGGATTTCACTTTTATTTTTGTTGATGTTCTTGTTTTAATTGCTCGATTTGCTTTTTCATTTGAATATTTTCCATTTGAGTATCGAAAAAATGATTTTCGATTTCTTGATTTCTTTCTTTTAATGCTTCAATTTCTTTTGATTGATCACTTGTTGAATTCCCTATATTATTTAGTCGTTCTTCCATCTTTGCGTTTTTTCCAAGTAATTCTTGATATGCTTCTTCTAACTTTTCATACTCTGTTTGTACCTCGCGTATTTGTTCATATTTTTCATATAACTCTTGCTGTGAGTCTTGATAATTTTTTAAATACTTTTCTGCTAATTGCTTCTGTTCAATATAACTATTTTTGCTTTCTTCTGACATAGAAATTTTATTATTGAACTCAATTAAGAGCTTTTCTTTTGCTCTTTCCATTTCAGCTATTGTTGCTTCTTTTTTATATAACTCATCAGTAATTTGAACCGATGCTAATACTGCAATCATCACCTGACTGTACTGCGTAAAATGCTTTGCAATAAATTCCATTTTCTCATTAACATGATTTGCAATCTTAACAACATGTTCTCTATTATCTGTCCCTTTTATATCATAGTTACTACCATAAATACTTACACTTACAACATTATTCTCTGACATTCAAAAACATCTCCCTTCAACCACACCATACGCCTTTATTATATAACATAAAATCTAATTAGTGAATAATAACAGGTAAATAAAAATGATTAATTGTCTTTAAAGAAGCCATTGTTATACAAACCTTGTTGATTATGACATAAAAAAAGAGACACCTTTGATTTAAACCAAAAATGTCTCGCTTATTATATATTTATTATTCTCGTAAACTTGCTTCTAACTCTGAATCTAATGCTTTTAATACTTTACTATGTACAGCAGTTACTTCTTCCTCTGTTAACGTCTTTTCCATATTTCTATATGTTAAAGAATATGCCATACTTTTGTACCCTTCTTCAACTTGCTTTCCTCTATAGATATCAAATAATTTTACATCTTCTAGTAATTTACCACCTTTGTCGATGATGATTTTTTCTATTTGATTTGCGTAAACTTCTTCTTTAACAACTAGTGCAATATCTCTAGTCATTGCTGGATACTTTGGTAGTGGCGCATATAATTTTTCTGTATCCCCACATTCAAGTAATAATTCGAAATCAAGTTCAGCAACATATACTCTTTGATCTATGTCATAGTTTTCTGCTACATCAGGATGTATTTCTCCAAGTGTTCCTAATACATGCCCATCAGCTATAATGCTTGCACATCTTCCAGGATGGAAAGTTGAATTATTCTTTTCAGGTAAAAAAGTGTATTCTTTGATTCCCATTTTTCCTAATAATGCTTCTACATCACCTTTAATTGCATAAAAATCATTGTTTTTACCATACATACCTATAGCTATATTGTGGATTTCTCTTGGTAGTAGTTCATCTCCTTTTATGAAGATACGTCCTAATTCAAAAGCAGTTACTTCCTCAATATTTCTATTATTGTTTCTTACTATAACTTCTAATACATTAGGTAGTAATGATGTTCTCATTACACTATTTTCTTCTCCTAATGGATTAAGAAGTTTTACAAAGTTTCTTTTTATACTATCTTTTGATACATTAATCATCTCAACAGTTTTCGGACTTACAAACGAGTATGTCTGAATTTCGTTGATCCCAAGAGCAGTCAAAGTATCTTTTGCCCCATCCATCATCTGTTGACGTTGTGACTTACCACCTTGGGTGCTACCTTTTGGCACTGTTGTATCTAAAACATCATATCCATAAATTCTTACTGCTTCTTCTATATAATCAACTTCTTCTTTTAAATCTAATCGTGCAGTAGGTGGTGTAACGTATAAATCATCACCGTCTGCATTTACTACCATTTCAAGTCTTTCAAAAATTCTTTTTAAAGCATCCGGTGTCATTGATGTTCCTAAAATACTATTTACTCTGCTTGTTCTTACTTTTGTTTCTATACTTGTTCTTACCTTCGGGTATATATCAACCGTACCTGATACTACAGTTCCGCATTCTAATAATTCGACTAACTCACACACTCTGTTTACTGCATCTTTACATAAGTTTGAGTCTATACCTTTTTCAAATCTAGATGAAGCTTCTGTTCTTAGGCCTATTTTCTTTGAAGTCGCACGTATATTGTCAGCGTCAAAGTTAGCTCCCTCAATCAAAATTGTCTTTGTGTGGTCTTTTATTTCAGAGTTTAATCCACCCATGATCCCTGCTAAACCTACTGGTTTTTCACCATCATTAATCATTAGCATTTCTTTTGTTAATTTTCTCTCAGAATCATCTAATGTTGTAAACTTTTGACCCTCGCTTGCATTGTCAACGATTATTGTGTTTTTTGCAATATCTTCAAGATCATAAGCATGTAAAGGTTGACCATACTCAAGCATTACATAATTAGTGATGTCAACAATATTACTAATAGGTCTTACCCCTGCTGTCATTAAACGCTTTTGCATCCACCAAGGTGAAGGTCCAATTGTTACATCCTTAATTGCCCTAGCTACAAATCTTGTGCATAGTTCTTCGTTGTTTATTTGTATATTAATATAATCATTAATGTCATCAACTGTATTTTTCACTTCTAATTTAGGGTATTTTACCTCTTTTTCATATACTGCAGCTGATTCTCTTGCCATACCTATCATACTTAGACAATCAGGTCTATTTGGTGTGATTTCATATTCTATTACACTCTCAGAAAACTTTAATGCAGTATCAATGTCATCCCCTGGATTACATTCTTGATTAATAATAAAAATACCATCTTTTACATCTGTTGGAATAACACTGTCATTGAACCCAAGTTCTGCTAATGAACACAGCATACCATTAGATTCAACACCTCTTAATTTTCCCTTTTTGATCTTAGTTCCATCAGCAATTAATCCACCACTTAAAACAGCAGGAACAAAGTCTCCTTCTGCAATATTTTTTGCAGCTGTTACTAATTGAATAGTATCTTCTCCAATATTTAACATAACTATTTGTAATTTTTCTGCATCTGGATGTGGCAATAACTGTTCAATTTTACCTACTACAATTTTATCGATTGTATCACCTATTTTTTTTACTTCTTCAACATTTGATCCTGATAGAATCATTTCATCTCTATATGTATCTATATCAATATTTTCTATATCAACATAGTCTTTAATCCAACTAATTGGTACTAACATATTTCTACCTCCTATATTCGCTTATGCTAATTTATTTTTTTAACTTATAACCATTTTATTTAAACTGATCGATTAAACGCATATCATTCTCAAATAGCAATCGGATATCGTCAATTTCATACTTTAACATAGCAATTCTTTCGATTCCCATTCCAAATGCAAAACCACGATATTTTTCAGCATCAATATTTCCTTCTCTTAATACGTTTGGATGTACCATACCTGCTCCAAGTATCTCAATCCAACCACTACCTTTACATACTCTACAACCTGATCCTCCGCATTTAAAGCATGACACATCAACTTCTGCACTAGGTTCAGTAAATGGGAAATGATGAGGTCTAAATTTTGTTTTTACATCTGATCCAAATAATTGTTTCGCAAATAAATCAAGTGTTCCTTTAAGGTCAGCCATTGTTACTTCTTGATCAACTATTAAGCCCTCTACTTGATGAAACATTGGTGAATGTGTTGCGTCTGGTGTATCTACTCTAAAACATCTACCTGGTGATATAATCTTTATTGGTGGCTCCTGAGATTTTAGTGTTCTAATTTGAACAGGTGATGTTTGTGTTCTAAGTAAAATATCATCTGATATATAAAATGTATCTGTCATATCTCTTGACGGATGATTCTTTGGTGCATTTAATGCATCAAAGTTGTTATATACCGTTTCAACTTCTGGTCCATCAGCTACTTGGAAACCCATACTAATAAATATCTTTGAGATTTCATCAAGTGTTACTGAAATAGGATGCTTACTTCCAAGTTTTCTTGGTGTCCCTGGTATAGTAACATCAATTGTCTCTGATTTTAACTTTCGATCTCTTTCGATTCTCTTCATACCGTCTACAGCATTCTTTAAATTTTCTTCAATAGCACCTCTTACTTCATTGGCTATTTTACCCATTTTAGGTCTTTCTTCATTTGATAAAGCACCCATTCCTTTTAAAATAGATGTTACTTCACCTTTTTTCCCTAAAAAGTCTACTCTGATTTTCTCTAAAGTATCTTTAGAATCTGCATCTTCTATTAATTGAATTGCTTTTTCTTTTAACGCCATTAACTTGTTTTGCATGTTGTTCTCCTTTCATTTTTTCCAATAAAAAAGCCCCTTTAAAAAAAGGGACGAAATTTTCCGCGGTACCACCCTAGTTATAGATTATAAAATCTATCACTTATACATACAACGCATGCTACGTACTTTTCTACTACTATTTCAAAAAGTCAGCTCCTAAGTGAACTTCGGTTGATATAACTATAAATACTTTCAGCCTCGGTATTTAATCTCTTTGTAGTTTTGTCTTCAACTTACTCTCTTAATCATTGCTTTGTCTTCAATTATCAATACTGATATATTATCACATGGCCTAGACCAATGCAATTGTAATTTTTATTCTTATATATCTTGTTGTCTCAACACCTCATACATCAAAATAGATGCCGCAACGCCAGCATTAAGCGATTCTGTTTCTTTTGACATTGGAATAATGACTTGTATATCTGCTTTGTCATGAAAAACATCTGAAGCACCTTCTGCTTCATTACCAATAACTATACCTATACCCTCTGTCAAAACTTGCTCGTAATACTTTTTGCTTGCTTTTAAAGAAGTCACGACTATTTTTTTATCATTTTTTCTTAATAGTTCAACGGCTTCAGTATCATTATCTATTATAATTATTGGTACTCTAAATATGGCACCTGTCGTAGACCTCACTACTTTTGAAGAGTAAATATCCACACACCCTTTTATTAGTATCACGCCATCTATACCAGATGCATCAGCCGTCCTTAATATCGTTCCCATGTTTCCAGGGTCTTGGATGCGGTCTAACACTAAGAAATTACTCTTTTTATTTTGAAATAGTTGATTGAAAGATACTTCTGGTTTAGCTACTACAGCTATAACCCCTTGTGGTGTTTTAGTGTCTGTCACCGATTCTAGTACATTGTTAGGTACAATATATGTATTTGTTGATACTTGGCTTATTATACTCTTATTTTTTTCATAATAGTCTTTTGTTACTAAAAGAGTATTAATGCTGATTTTATTTTTTTTCGCTTCTAAAAAGAGATGTTCCCCTTCAATTAAAAATTGACTTGTTTCATCCCTATGCTTTTTTTGTTGAAGCATTCTTATATTTTTGATTATACGATTATCTTTCGATGATATTTCTTTCATAAAATTATCCTTGTTTTACAGATTTTGTATATCCTTTGTTTCACCCAGTATAAATAGTACTTGATTGTGATCTATTACTGTGTCACCAGTTGGAATCACGACTTTGTTATTTGGTGATTTTATAGACACTATATTGACGTGATGTGCATTTCTAACATCAATTTCTTTGAGTGTCTTTCCTATCCAAGCTTCTGGTGGCATAACTTCTACTATTTTGTGCCCTTCTGATATATCAATAAAATCTAGAACCTCTAAGTTAGCCGCATTAAGATTATATGCCAGTCTTTTTCCCATGTCTCTTTCTGGGAACACTATTTTGTCTGCTCCTAGTTTAAGTAAGGCTTTACCATGAAGATCATCATTAGCTTTTACGATTACTTCTTTTACACCTAACTCTTTTACAATCAAAGTTATAAGTATTGATGATTGTATGTCCGTTCCAACGGTAATGATAACGGTATCAAAACCTGCAAGCCCTATAGATTTTGCAACGGCTTCATCCGTGGCGTCCGCTTGTATTGCATGTGTTACATACTCTGATATCTCTTGTACCAAGTTTTCATCATTGTCTATGACCAATACTTCATTACCAAGCTCATATAAGGTTTTTGCAATACTTGATCCAAATAGACCACAACCTATTATTGCATATTGTTTCATTTGAATCCCTCCTATCCTACGATTATTTTTCCTTCTGGATATCTATATTTTGATTCATTTTTATTTTGTCTAGTTGCAAGAGCAAGTGCAATCGTTAAGGGTCCTAATCGCCCAACAAACATAGCTATAATAATTATTACTCTTCCAAATGTACTTAATTCACTGGTTATTCCCATTGAAAGCCCAACTGTACCAAATGCAGAAAATGCTTCAAAGACTATTTTAATAAAGGGTAATCCATTTTCTGATATAGTCAGTAGCATAATAGTCATTGCAACAAAGCCAATAGCAATACTAACTATTGCAAATGCGCGATCTACAATACCATTTTCAATTCTTCTATTTCTATATATAACATCATCTTGCCCTTTTAGAACTGCTCGCATTTTATAAAACAACACACCAATTGTAGTGATTTTTACCCCACCTGCTATCGATGCTGATGAGCCTCCAACAAACATAAAAAACATAATAAGCAACAATGAACCGTTTGTTAATGAAGCCATATCTAATGTATTAAAACCTGCCGTTCTAGGTGTAATTGACTGAAACAAACTTGTGAGTATTTTTTCTCCAACTGATAAGTTTGCCATAGTATTTGGGTTATTCATTTCTAATAAAAATATGGCTACAAATCCTATCAATATAAATCCAATAGTCATGCGTATTGCAAGGTTTGCATGTAATGATAGTTTTCTATGGTTTTTTTTATATGCAATTTCATATATGACTGCAAAACCTAAGCCACCAAGTACAACCAGTACCATAATAACTGCATTAATGACTATATCTCCTTTAAAACCTGTCAAACTTTGATAATTACCTATTATATCAAACCCTGCATTACAAAATGCAGATACTGCATGAAAAATAGAAAATCCTATTCCTTTTACAGGTCCATAAATCGGTATGAACTTTGTGCTCAATATTAATGCGCCAAATCCTTCAATTGCTATAGTTGCAACTATAAGATACCTTACATATTTTATTATGCCTTGGGTTTGTACCCAGTTTACAGATTCTTGAAGTATTAACCGTTCTTTAAAAGATATTCTTTTTCCAATAAGCAGCGCAAAGAATGTCGCCATTGTCATAAAGCCTAATCCACCAGCTTGTATCAATATCAATATGATTGTTTGTCCAAAAGCTGACCAATATGTCCCTGTATCGACCACAACTAAGCCAGTTACGCAAACAGCAGAAGTCGCTGTGAAGAAAGCAGTTAATATGGACGTGCTTTCTCCATTAGCTGCCGAAACAGGCATAGCTAACAATATGCTCCCTATTATTATCATTCCTAAAAATCCAGACATTAGAACTTGTGCAGGTCTAATGCGATCTCGTTTCCTCATTTTGTCACCTTCAATATTTATCAATAAATGTCTATAATCTTATAAGGAGTCGGTATGTTAACCGACTCCTTCATTTTTCTTTATTTATATTTTGTAGCTCTTTTAAAAATGTCTACTCTTCTGTAGAATCAGCATTCTCAGTATTAAATGTCATTTTTTCTTCTTTTTCTTCTGCTTTTAAAAAGCTTGGTACATCAATTTCTTTATCAAATGTTTTGAAGATTTTAGTAAAAGTATCTTGATTACCAAGTTTTTCCTCTTTGTTAGAGAAAAAATCTATATCTGTAATAATTGGATCTTGCTCAAAACCTGTAGCAATAATCGTTACGATAATTTCATCTTTCATCTCTTCACGTACAGATGTACCAAATAAAATAGTAGCATCATTGTCAGCAGCTTCTTGTACAATATCAGCAGCTTCACTAACTTCAAGCATACCTAAATCATATCCACCCATTACATTAAGTAATACAGCCGTTGCACCATCAATAGATGTTTCTAACATTGGGCTATCAATTGCTTCTTTGACTGCATCAACAACTCTTTTTTCGCCAATACCTTTTCCAACACCCATGTGCGCAATACCTTTTTCACTCATAATTGTTTTTACATCAGCAAAGTCAAGATTAATTAGTCCTGTTTCTCCAATAACATCAGCTATTCCCTGAACACCTAGTCTTAAAACATCATCAGCTATGTTAAACGCTTCAAGCATAGATGTTTGCTTCTCTGCAAGAGATAGTAATTTATCATTTGGAACAACTACCAACGAATCAACATTTTTAGTTAAATATTTTATACCAAGTTCTGCTTGATCTTTTCGCTTTTTACCTTCAAAACTAAAAGGTCGCGTAACAACACCAACAGTTAATATACCCATTTCTTTTGCTACTCTAGCAATAACAGGTGCTGCACCAGTTCCTGTACCGCCACCCATTCCTGCTGTTACAAATACCATATCAGCACCAGATAGCAAATTACTTATATCTTCCATGTTCTCTTCTGCTGCTTTTTGACCAACATCTGGATTAGCTCCTGCACCTAAACCTTTTGTTGATTTTTCACCTATTTGTACCTTTGTCTCTGCTTTAGAAGTAAAGAGAGCTTGTTTATCTGTATTTATTGCTATAAATTGAACACCTTTTAATCCTGCATCTATCATTCTGTTGATTGCGTTATTTCCACCGCCACCAACTCCAACTACTCTTATTTGCGCAAACTGCTTAATATCTACATCAAATTCTAACATTGTATTTCCTCCCCATTTTTTAAACAACTATATTATACCATTTTTCATCTTAAAAATAGCATTAATTATTCATATTTAAGTATTTTTGTTTTCTTTTTTCAAGTATTTTTGAACCATGATTCTTCTAATCTTTGCAAAGTTTGTAAATAATCTTCCACCAAAAACAAATATGGCTGCGTAATACAACGGTACACCTAACTTATCTCCAATCAAAGCCAGTAACCCTGCAAGTATAGCATTTCCTAAAAATCCTGTTATAAATAATGCCATGTCAAATTTTTCTTCCATATTGGCACGAACTGCTCCAAAAAGCGAGTCTAGTGCGGCTAGTATGGCAATTGAAATGTAAAACGAGTATTCTGCTATATATAAATACGGGTAGATATTAGGAATTACAACACCTATTACTATGCCTAATAATAACCCAACAATAACTATTAACATCGTATTTCATCCTTTCTCAACTCACTTCGTGAGGAATTTCTTCATATGGTTGTAAGTATCTATATTCAATACCTTCTGTATGCTTGCGAATTTTTAGGTTTAAACTTTTATTTACTTTTAGTATTAAACCATATTCTCTTAACAATTCACCATATGTCCCTGGCGCTGTTATAGCAGCATGTAACATTTTAGGGTTTCCAATGGCTTTTATAATAAATGGTTGTGCTGAAAACTTATTATTGATTCGTACTGTATGACCTGAGCAATTAACTTCGGTAGTATCTAAAATACGTTCACCATTAATAGATACCACTTCTGCTCCAGCTATTTTCAAATCATTAACTATTGTTAAAATATCAATATCATGAACAATAATGTTACTTGGATCTTCACCTTCAAATAAGTCTCTCGTCCCGTCATCTATAACAACAATGACACCTTCACCTTCCATGTCTTTGAGACCTGAATAAGTTTTTAATGATTCTATTTCAGTAAGTAAAGGATTTTTTATATCTATGCCCGAATTAGAACTTATTTCATAGCTATTTAATTTATCTGATGCTTCTTCTATTAATCCGTATAGTTGTTCTATCTCAGCAGTTTCTTGTGCAATAGCTAATGTATCATCTGCAACAATTTCTGCTGATACAAATTCATAGCTTCCTCTAGTGACTTTTGATTGCATACTGATGGCTATACCGACTGCGACACATATTACAAATAATAGGATATTTCTTCCTTTCATAACTGTATCACCTCTATTCTACTGGCATTGCATATCTAAATTTTAAAATATCATTATATCTTGGTATAACTACATGGTCTTCTTTTTCAAGCTCAATCTGCAGATCATATCGGTTTTTCATTTGGTCTATTATGCCAAATCGAATATTTAACGTAGCTTCCATTGTGTCCGGATTCCCTATTGCTTTCACTACAAAGGGTGGTGCCGTTGGCACTGAATTAATATTAACATTTGATCCAGCTAAACTAATTTCAGTTACTGCGATTATTCTTTGTTCATTAACCGATACTGCTTCTGCACCAGCATCTTTTAATTTGTTTATTAGTAACAGTAATAAATCATAATTATACATGATGATACTCGCATCATTAAACAATGTATCTTCTTGTGGTGGATCATCAATTGTGATTACTACGCCTGGTCCCTCCACTGCTTTTATCCCTGCTATTAATTTATATTTTTCCAACTCTGTTGCAATATTTCTAAACAATATATCTTCTTTTGCTTCTGAGTCTTCTATCTCTTTCATTTTTGACTCTAGTATTGCTAATTCTTCGGCTAATATTTCTTTTTCTGCTCGCACTTTTTTAAGCTCATTAGCAATGTCTTGAGCTTTCTGAATAGGCACGAGTCCGCCGATATAGTTTCCTTGTACATTTTTAATTTGCATCGAAAGCATTAATCCAACAACTAATGCTAATATACCTACTATTAAAAATCGTTTGTTTTTCATAGCTTCCCCTTACTAATCCACAGGGCTATAAGAAAAATAGCCATTATCTCTAATCCTGATGACACCTCTTTGGATTCCTTTTTTATACAAATCTAATATGATACTGCTAAGAGAGTCCATATTGTTTGATAACTCCTGAACAGTTCCTCTTGCTTCTAGTCTATCATAAATCAAGGCTCTAACCTGATTATTTTCGACATCATTTATTATTTTTTTAAAAAACATATCATGTGCTTTCATGGTATGGACAAATTTTGATATTTCGTTGTATATTTTTTCTTCTTCAACTAATAATTTTTCGCCTACGATAAAATCAATCACTGTAAAGCCTTCTAGATATGTTAGTTCATTATTCTCTTTTTTTATTTCTATTACATAACCATCTTGATCAAGCATTAAATACTGTCCTAAAAACACAAAACAGGCGATGGCTTCTCTTTCTTCTATTTTTATATCTATACTATTCGGATAGACTTTTCTAATTGTCGCTTTTCTAATAAATGGATCCTTTTCAATTCTATATGCCATTGCATCAACATTGGCACGAATAATATTTACAGGTTGTTCCATATCTAGCAATTCATAAATATCATCATCAGAGAATCTTGTGTTGTTTTCATACGATATATTAATGCTCTTAATATCAAAAACACTAGAATCCAATAATAATATCCCGCCTACAATAAAAAGTAATAGGACAATAAGACTTATTAATACTTTTTTGATTCTATTTTTTTTATTTTTTGTTTTCTTTCGAGCCATTTTTATTTCCCCATTTTAATATCTCTTTGTAAATAATCTCTAACGCTTTAGTATTAGATTGATTCTTACTATTTGTAGCCATTTCATTATATGTTTTACTATTCGTTCTCAATTGGTCTATATGACTTTTGATTATTTTTCCTGACATGTCTTTTTCTTCGATTAAAAATGCTGCACTTTCATCTGACAGGGCTTTTGCGTTAAAATGTTGATGGTTATTCGTCACGTATGGAGACGGAATTAAAATCGATGGTTTTCCAAGTGCTGCAATTTCAGACACTGCAATAGCACCTGCACGACTTATAATCAAATCACAACCAATCATATAATCAGAAATGTTATGCAAATATGGCAGTACAGCAATCTTTTTTTCATCATAATCCCCTAAGGATTGCTTCACTGCGTCATAATGAATTTCACCAGTTACAAAATATAACTTTATTGCATCTTCAGCTTTTATGCTTTTCACAACATCAATTAACGCGTTATTTAAAGTTTCTGAGCCGCGGCTTCCACCAAAGTACAATATATTAAAAACATCTGAGTTAATGTTTATTTTCTCTTTTGATTCACTTAAATCATATGAAATGAATTCTTTTCTTAAAGGGTTACCTGATAAAATTAGTTTTTCTTCATTCTTAAAATAAGCTTTAGATTGATCAAAACTAACAAATATTTTTTTTACATGTTTCTCTAGCATTTTATTTGTTAGCCCCGGAAATGCGTTTTGTTCTTGAATAAAGCAAGGTACTTTTTTCTTTGCAGCAGCATATACAAGTGGTCCACATACATATCCACCTGTTCCTATTACAACATCTGGTTGGAATTCATTGATGATTTTCTTTGATTGATTGATCCCTTTAATCAAATGTATAATCGTTTTAAAATTAGCCAATAAATTGCTTCTATTAAAACCGCTCACTATAATTGTTTTTATAGGATATCCACTGCTTGGAACTAATTGGCTTTCAAGACCTTTTTGTGTTCCAACAAAAAGGATCTCTGCATCTGGATTTTGAACTTTTATATAATCAGCAATAGCAATAGCTGGATATATATGTCCACCTGTACCGCCACCTGTCATAATAACTTTCATTACTTCACCTTTTCTTCTTTCTTGCTGTATTTAGATATGTTAAGCAGTATACCCATTGCACTACAAAAAATCAGTAATGAATTACCACCCCAACTTATAAATGGTAATGCGATACCTGTCGCTGGCATGGATGATGTTGCCACCGCAATATTTATTAATACTTGTAATCCAACTAGTGATATTATACCAGTTGCTAAATACATACTAAATCTATCTGGTGCATTTAATGCTATTAAACAACCTCTCCATACTAAAAACATAAAGGCAATAATGACTAAAATACCTCCAATAAAACCAAGCTCTTCTCCAATGATTGCAAAAATAAAATCATTTTGTGGTTCTGGTAAATATAATGTCTTTTGAATACTTTTTCCGATGCCTACTCCAAATACTTTTCCAGAACCTAGCGCTAATAATGACTGGACTACTTGATAGCCATCACCCATAGGATCTGCAAACGGGTCTAAAAAAGTTGTAAATCGCTTCATACGATATGGTTCAAATATAATAAGTGCGAATATACCCGATGCACCCGTAATGGCTAATATTATAAAATGAATCCAGTTCATGCCTGCTGCAATCATCATCGCAACAGCAACACCTGCTATAGTTATTGCTGTACTTAGGTTTGGTTGCATTATAATAAGTCCACATGCAATCCCAACAATGATCAATGTAGGAACTACACCTTTTAGAAAACTTTTTATTCGTGTTGGATATCTATCGTAGTACCAAGCTAAAAAAATAATCAAACAGAGTTTCATTATTTCACCTGGCATTATTGTAATATATTTTAAATCTATCCATCTTGTTGCATAATTTATGGTTTTACCTAATGGCGTAAAAACTAACCCTAGTAATCCGATACCTACAACAATCAAAAATGGTGCAATATATTTTAATACTTTGTAAGGTATAACTGACATTATAAACATAGCAAACAAACCAATACCTGCCCACACCAAATCTCTAGTTAAGAAATAATAGGCATCTCCCTTTTGCTCAAGAGCGTAGTAATAGCTTGAACTAAAAACCATAATGACCCCAAAAATTACTAGCAATACAACAATAAATGTCAGTCCAAAGTCACTTGTTTGTTTGTTTTTCATGAATTAATCACCTCAGGGCACTAACACAATTTCTAAAATCTTCACCACGTGTTTCAAAATTAGGATACATATCCCAGCTTGCACATGCTGGTGATAGTAATACCGTATCTCCACTTTCAGAAAGTCTATGGGCTTCTTCTACACATTCTTTCATGTTTTTTCTTAATATCACATGGGTAAAACCTTTTTTTTCAGCTGTATTTTTAATGATTTCTGCTGTTTCTCCAAGTAATACCATGTACTTTATTTTACCTTCAAATGCATCAATAAACGTATCAAATGTACTTCCCTTGTCCATTCCTCCTGCTATGAGAATTGTTGGTCCACTCATTGCTCTTACTGCATTAATGGATGCGTCAGGATTAGTTCCTTTTGAATCATTGATGTATTTAACACCTTCTATTTCGTCTACTAATTCTATTCTGTGCTCAACACCAGAAAATACATCAAGCCCTTTTTTTATTGCTTCTATCTCTATGCCACTATAATACGCTATGCCAACGGCTGCTAGCGCGTTTTCAAGGTTATGGGTTCCTGGTATCTTCAGTTCTTTAATATTAAAAACCGGTATAATTTCACCGTTCATAGTCTTAATAACTATTTTGTCATCTTCAACATAAATACCTTGATCTAGCTTTTCTTTTCTGCTAAAAGGTATTATTGTACCCCGACAACCTTCTGCCATTTTATAGGCAAGTTCGTTATCAAAATTCACGACAAAATATTGCTCTTTTTCTTGATTTTGATATATATTTGCTTTTGCTTCTATGTATTTTTCCATTGTTTTGTGTCTATTCAAATGATCCTCAGTAATATTAAGTACTGCAGAAACAATAGGCAAGAAAGTTGAAGTTGTTTCTAATTGAAAACTACTCACTTCAGTAATCATATATCCTTCTTTAGATACTTCTTCTGCTTTTGAAATTGCCGCTACGCCGATATTACCAACAACAAAATGCTCCTTTTGAGCTTGTGCAAATATTTCTCCTACTAAGGCAGTCGTAGTTGTCTTTCCATTTGTTCCCGTTATCGCAACGAATTTGCCTTCTGATAATCTATATGCAAGCTCGAGCTCTCCAATTACTTCCACATTATTAGTCTTTGCTTCAACTACTAATTCTGTATCTAGTGGAATACCAGGACTCACTACAAGTATGTCAACATCTCTCATTGATACAGATTGATTGTTAAAATATGTTTTCAACTTATAATTTGCTACCAAGGACATGACTATAGGATCTATTTCTGATTCTTTTTTTTGATCATATAATTGTACAATTGCTCCTTTGTTAATCAATGTATTTATAACTGCTTTTCCAGATTTCCCCATTCCTGCTGCTAGGATGGTTTTTCCTTTTAATTGCATATATTTCTCCTTATATTAACATCAGTAAATAACTTATGATTGCTAAACCTATACTTACTAAAGAAAACACGCGAACTACTTTTATTTCATGCCAACCACCTAATTCAAAATGATGATGAATTGGACTCATTAAAAAGACACGTTCTCCTCTTGTTTTGAAACTTGCTACTTGAATAATGACTGATAAAGATTCTATTAAGTATATTCCGCCTACAATTGGAAATATCAAAGTTAAGTTTAAACTCATGGCAACAGCTGCTAAAGCACCACCTAATGCCATTGACCCTGTGTCTCCCATAAATATTTTGGCTGGATATGCATTATATTTTAAGAAACCTAGACAAGCCCCTACTATTGCTGCACTAAATAATGCTACATTATTATCTCCTAATTTTATAGCTATAATACTAAAAAATATAGCTACTACAATTGTCACTTTCGATGCTAGACCATCTAAACCGTCTGTTAAATTTACACTGTTTGTAACTGCTATAATAAATAACGCTAAAAAAGGTACGTAAAGTATACTTAAATCCCAGTATATATCTGCTATTGGAATCCAAAGCTTTGTTCCGTGTGGTGCTACTTTCACATACAACGTAGCCATTATTAAAGAAACTACAAGTTGTAATAGAATTTTTTGATATGCACGTAGTCCGAGATTTTTCTTTCCTAAAACTTTCATGAAATCGTCTATAAATCCTATTGCACCAAAACCAAATAAGCCTAATAACATAGTGATTTTATATGGTCCTTGTACATTCATAGCAATACATACTAATGTAATTGCTATAATCATCATAATACCACCCATTGTTGGTGTTCCAGCCTTTTTCAGATGACTCTCTGGCCCTTCTTCTCTTATAAACTGTCTTACTTTTTGGTCTGTTAAATATGGTACTATCATTATGCCACTAATTACTACAATTACTACTGCAAATAATGCTGTCATTATTAGATTTGTATATTCACTCATTCTTTAGGTGCTCCTCTCAATATATGGTTCACAATTTCTTCCATTTTCATGCCTCTTGACCCTTTAACTAATATAACATCATTTGCTTTGATAATGTTATTTATTTCCGCCAATAATACGTTTTTATCATCATAATACTTTAGTATTATTTCATCATTACTTTGTCCCATCCCTTGAACAATATACTTAGCATCTGAGCCATAAGCAATAACAACATCAACACCATTAGCTACGGCATATGCGCCTACTTCTTGATGATATTTTTTTGCTAAATTCCCCATTTCCAGCATATCAGCTAATATAGCTACTTTTCGACCATTCTTAATCGAAACCAATGCATCTATTGCTGCATTCATTGAATCGGGACTTGCATTATATACATCATTTAAAACGACTATATTCTCTGGTCCTTTTTCTATTGTTAAGCGCATTTTTTCTCCATTATTTTTGGATGCGCCATTAATTGCTTTTTCAATTGGCATACCTAAGGCTTTTGCTACTGCTATTGCAAGTGTTGCATTATATGCGTTATGTTCACCAATTTGAGACAGCTTTACTTGATAGTTTTCTTTTTCGTGAATCATTTCGTATTCTATACCTTCTAAGCTGTTTGTTTCTACATTACCAATTACATAATCATTTTCTTTCTCTTTTCCTATGGTCTCTACTTTTATATCTGAATACTCATTCTTCACCTTTGACAAAAGATCATTGTCTGCATTTAAAATAAGTTTGTCATTCTCTTTAAAATAATGGGTTATTTCCATCTTTGCTTTTAATATATTTTCTCGTGAACCTAAATTTTCTATATGAGATAGTCCAATATTAGTAATCACTGCTATTTCAGGTTCTACAATAGATGCTAGCAAATCAATTTCCATTAAATCACTCATACCCATTTCAAAAACTGCAATTTCATGATGTTTTTTTATATTAAATACACTTAATGGCAACCCTATTTGATTGTTATAATTTCCTTTTGTTTTTGCTACTTGAAAACACTCTTCAAGGACTTTTACCAAGTATTCTTTCGTAGATGTTTTTCCCGTACTTCCTGTAATTGCCACAACTTTTATATCAAATAAAGATAAATAATATTTTGCTAATGATTGTAAAGCTTTTAACGTGTCCTCAACTATTATTAGAAATCGGTCTTCAATACCATCAATAGGTCTGTTCACAATAGCTGCAGTGCAACCATTTGCAAAGGCTTGCTTCACAAAATCATGACCATCCATATTTTCTCCCACTATAGCAATAAACAAATCACCTTGTTGAATTGTACGGGTATCAATACTTATTTGTTCAAAATTTAATTTTAAATCTGAATCTATGCAAGTTGCATTTGTTGCTTCTATTATTTGTTTAATCGTTAATTTTTCCAAGATAATCACCTATCTCTTTTTATTTGATGTATTATTTCTAAAGCAGTTTCTTTATCATTGAAAGGAATTTTCTCTGTTCCTATATCTTGATATGTTTCATGACCCTTCCCAGCTAAAATAATAATATCTTCTGGTTCATACGCTTCGATTGCTTTTTTAATTGCTTCATGCCTATCTTCAATTTTTTCATATGGGCAATTTGTTTTTTTCATACCTTCTTCAATATGATTCATGATTACTTCTAAACTTTCTGTTTTAGGGTTATCACATGTTATGTAGCTATAATCTACATTGTTACCAACTATTTCTCCCATAATTGGTCGTTTCGTTTGGTCTCTTTCACCAGGTGCACCAAAAACGCAAATCAACTTTCTATGAGGTATTTCTTTGACAGATGCTAGTAGTTTTTCTAATGCATCCGGCGTATGGGCATAATCTACTATGATAGTCATTCCCATCTCATTTGGCACTATTTCAAATCTGCCTGATATACCCTCCAAGCTATTAAAACCTTGTTGAATAGCTTTAAAAGTAATTCCCGCAGCCATAGCTGCACCAATAGAGGCTAGTGCATTATACACTGAAAATCTCCCTAATACTTTTAATACTATATTTCCTTTTAGCTCTCCATTATAGACAACATCAAAAGAAGTATGGGTTTGCATCATTTTTAAGTTTATACATTGAAGGTTAGCGTTATTTTCAATGCCATATGTCATTAATGGCGTTTTAATAGACTTTAGCTCTTTAACTAAACGCAGACCGTATTCATCATCAACATTGACAATATTCATTTTTTTTGTTTTGAAAAACAAACTTTTTTTAGCTTCATAATACGCTTCAAATGTATGGTGAAAATCCAAATGATCTTGTGTTAGATTTGTAAATACACCTATATCAAAATCTATATCTGCTACCCTATCTAGTGCTAGGGAGTGTGATGAAACTTCCATAGAGCAAAATGCGATGTGTTGTTTTTTCATTTCGTAAAATAATTTTTGTAGTTCAAATGATTCTGGCGTTGTATTTACAGACTCATATATTTGGCTACCAATTTGATATGCAATCGTACCAATTAGACCGCAAGGTTTACTCTGCTGCTTTAAAATTTCATGAATCATATAAGTTGTACTTGTTTTTCCATTGGTGCCTGTTATACCAAATGTATAGATATCCTTTGATGGATGTTCAAAAAAGTTGCTTGCCATTTTTGAAAGTGCTTGTCTGCTATTTTTTACTTTATATATAGAAATAGCATCATTAATCTCTATATCTCGCTCTACTATAATATGTTTTGCACCGTTTGCAATTGCCTGATTTATGTATTTGTGTCCATCAGTTTTGAACCCAGTGATACACACAAATGCGTGGTTAGATGATACTTTTCTTGAATCATAAGAAATTCCTGCTACATCATAGTCATCATTATTTTTTAATATTTCATAGTCTATTCCATTTAAGACATCTTGCATATTCATTTTTATCACCTTCCCATCCTTATATATTTTAAAATAAGAAGCACCTTAAATCAAAGACTTTTTTTACTGTCTAATTGAACTAAGATGCTAAGTTTTATTTGTATAAAATTATTGGCGTACCTTTTTTTACATACTCACCAGGTTTTGGATACTGATCTAACACGATAAAGCTTTCTTCATAAACCTGTGGCATTGTTTCATACGTCAAATAATTACCTTCAATTTCTTCAATTGCATCTTCAACAGATAAATCGATAAGATACGGTACATAAACATACTGGTTTTCCATTTTTTCTAAATCGTCGTTTGTATAATACACAGGTACGTTTAAATATCTTAAAGTGTTTTCAATGATTTGTCTTGCCATTGGTACAGCCGTAGTACTAGACAAAATACTTTCTTTTGGCTCATCAACGATTACCAACACTGCAATTTGAGGGTCGTCAATTGGGGCTAACCCTATAAATGATGTAATAACTACATCCTCTACATATGTTCCATTAACAGGTTTATCTGCTGTTCCTGTTTTGCCACCAATTCTATAGCCAGTTATTTGAGCGTTTTTTCCTCCACCTTCTGTAACTACTGCTTCCATCATCATTGTAACTTCATATGCTGTTTCCTCAGACACAACTTGTCTTACTATTTTGGGCTCAACTGAAAAAACTTCTTCGCCATCATCATTATTAAATCCTTTAATTATATGTGGCTCCATTATTTTGCCTTCATTACCAAAGGCTGAAATAGCCGATATTAATTGTATTGGTGTTACCGCAATACCTTGGCCATATGTCATAGTCGCTAATTCTACAGGACCAATTTTTGACTTTGACTGTACTAATGAATTAGTTTCACCTGGCAACCCGATACCAGTTACATCCATAAAACCAAATGATTTAATATATTCGTAAAATTTATCTTTTCCTATTTCTCCAGATAATGCAATAAATACAGGGTTACATGAATTCGCAACCCCTTCTGTTAACGTCTCTATACCATGAGCAAAAGGGTATCTATAACATTTTAATGTTATCCCTGCAACTATTGAAAATGCATTACAGTAAAACTCGGTCTCTGGTGTTGCTATATTTTCCTCAAGTGCTACAGCAGCTGTTATGAGCTTAAATGTTGATCCAGGCTCATAAACATCACTAATAATAGGGTTTTTCCACATTCTATTCCAATAATTTTGTTTCTCATCACTAGATAAAGTATTGTAAAAAGCCAATGCATCTTCTTGAACAGGGACACGAGGTTCGTTTAAGTCATAATTTGGATAACTAGCCATGGCTAAAAGTTCTCCCGTTTTAGGGTCCATAACGATAGCCATTATTCGATTTGCATTTGTTGCTATTTGACCTTCCTTTATTGTCTTTTCTGTAAAATGCTGAATAACTTCATCAATTGTTAAAACAATATTTAAACCATTTTCTTCTTGGAAGTATTTTTCTGTACCATAGGATAACTGCCTTCCTGATGCATCAGTATTTTGAATCATTCTCCCTGACAAACCACTTAAATATTTCTCGTATGCCAATTCAACACCTACAATTCCTCGATTGTCATCTGTCGTATGTCCAATCAATCTTGCTGCAAAACTGCCGAAAGGATAGTATCTTTTATTATCTTCTGAGAGCCATATGCCTGGAAAATTTGATTCTCTCACTTTTTTGGATTTTGTATAATTCACCCACCTATCAACACGGACAAGTTTGTTTGGATCACCATCAAGTTTTTCGATAAGCTCATCTGCATCTATTTCTAGTATTGCAGATAAACTCGTTGCTATGGCTTCTTTATTTTGTTCAACATCCACTTCTTTAGGTCTAGCCCAAACGGTGCTTGTTGTCGCACTAATTGCTAATTCTTTTCCTTTTCTATCAAAAATAATCCCTCGCTTTGCGGGGATTGGAATGTCTTTGGTTTGTTGGTTTAATGCAATTTGTATGTATTTATCGCTATTAACTACTTGTATCCAACCTAATCTAAAGATCAGAGCAACAAAAACAAAACAAAGTGCTATAAACATACCTAATATTCTTTTTTGTGTAACATTCAGTTCATTTGTCATGAAAAACCTCTCATTAATTAATTAAATGCATCCTCCTTCAATACAGAGGCTAAATCGGTCTGTTTAATCTCATTGTGGTCAATAAATACAATCTGATCACTTGTTGGAAAAGTCATGCCTAATTGTAATCTGGCTTTTTCCTCTACTGATTCAACACTACTACCTTGTTTTATATCAACTATCAAGTTTTCTATTTCACCTTCAAGCATTCTTATTTCTGTGTTAGTCTTATCAAGTTCGTAAGCAATCTGTGATGATACAGCTGTTAGCATTATCATACCACATACAAACGCACCAAACACTAATAAAACAAATAACAATCCTGCTTTTTTTATAACAGAATAATCTTTGCTTTTTTGCAAACTTTTTTCTTTTTTGGATGTGCCATATGATTTTTTCATTGTCATTTCAATTGTTGTCATCTTGCTCACTCCCACATTTACATAATTAGTTATAGTTTCTCGATAACTCTAAGTTTTGCACTTCTAGCTCTTGGATTTGATTCAATTTCTTCTTCACTTGGAATAATTGGTTTTCTAGATATTTTTTTTACTTTTGGTAGATTCCCACAAACACATATAGGGAAATCCTTTGGACAAGTACAGCCCTCTGCTGCTTCATTAAAACAAGTTTTAACGATTCTATCTTCTAATGAATGAAATGTTATTATACAAAGCCTGCCACCTGGATTCATTACCTCTACAAAATCCTCAACAGCTTTTTTTAATAAACCTAATTCATTATTTACTTCTATTCTGATTGCTTGAAAAGTTCTCTTAGCTGGATGTGGCCCATCACGACGCGCCTTCGCAGGCACTGCTGCTTTTATAACGTCCACAAGTTCATATGTTGATGTTAATGGTCCATCTTCTCTTTTATTGACTATGAACTCCGCTATGCGGTGTGCCCATTTATCTTCACCGTATTCTTTAATTATTTTAAATAATTCTTTATGTGAATAAGTATTTACAATATCATATGCTGACAATTGATCTTCTTGATTCATCCGCATGTCTAAAGGGGCATCATTCATATACGAAAACCCTCTCTCTGGGTTGTCTAATTGAAATGATGATACGCCTAAATCTAGCAAGGCACCATCTAGACCTTCTAGTTCAAGCTCTGAAACAATAGCTTTTATTTCCGCATAATTATTATGAACATACTCTTTTTGACATGAAAAACTTTCTAATCTATTGCTTGCAGCATTTAATGCATCTGTATCTCTATCAATCCCTATCAAAAGACCTTTTTCGCCTAAGTGCTGGCAAATTCCTTGGGAATGACCGCCACCACCTAATGTGCCGTCAGCATAAATACCATCTTCTTTTATTTTTAACAATTCCATTATTTCATCAAACAGTATTGATGTATGTTTAAATTCCATGTGATCTCCTAAATACCCAACTCTGCCATTTTTTCAGCTATATCATCATAGCTTAAATCAGCATCATTATTATATTTTTCCCACTCTTCTTTGCTCCATACTTCAACTCTAGTAGAAACACCAATCGTTACTACTTCTTTGTCAACTAAAGCATGGTCACGTAAATTTTGTGGAATAGTTATTCTACCTTGCTTATCAATGTCGCATTCGATGGCACCAGAGAAAAAATGCCTTACAAACATTCTTGCATCTTTACTAGTTAGTGGTAATTTTTTTAACTTTTCTTCGAATATTTTCCATTCGGATAAGGGGTATATGAATAGTGAATTATCTAAACCTTTTGTTAATATGAATTTAAACCCTAATTCCTCTCGAAATTTTGATGGGATGATCAATCGACCTTTTCCATCAATCGTATGATTGTATTCACCAATAAACAAGATACTCCACCACCTAACTAAATCATAACTCCACTATACACCACTTCCCTCCACCAAACAACCACTTCCCTCCATTTTTTGTGTTCATTCCTCCATTTTTTTTAATTTTTTTCATTTCCTTGTGTTTCTTCTTACAAAAAGCACAACATCTTGTATGTGTTAAAAAACATATACAAGATGTCTGAAAATTTAAACATTTATCTTTTTCGATTTGTTATTTTTCTAATTCCTTTATTAAAATCAAGGCTTTTAACGGGTTTTATGTCATACGAATAAAATCTATTTTTGTCGCTTTGTTGCGCTTATCTAATATTCATAATTTTAGTTTTATCATACGTATTTCAATTACAAAAAATAAAAAACCACAAGATATATTATCTTGTGGTCAAACCTACTATATTATCCAAAAATTCTATTTCTTTTTTTCCTCAATCGATTGACTATAATTATAATTAAGCCTATTAGAAATACGCTAGCACTAACTAATTGTGCAACTTTTAAACCAGCGAACATTAAACTATCTGTTCTAAGTCCTTCAATAAAAAATCTAGCAAAGGAATATAGTGTAATATAATAAAGTGTTGTTTCTCCATTGTATTTCTTTTTCGAGTCTATAATAAGCAGTACTATAAATAGCAGTAATGTCCATATAGATTCATACAAAAAAGTTGGATGGACAGATTGGCCATCTACCACAATCGCCCACGGTAAATCTGTTGATGAACCATATGCTTCTTGATTAAAGAAATTTCCCCATCTACCGATTGCTTGACCTAATGCAATGCTAGGTATTATTATATCTGCTACCTTAGCAAAACTGATGTTCATATACGCACAAACTAAAAATGCTGTTAAAATTCCGAAGATCAAACCTCCGTGAATTGCCAGACCACCAGCACGTATATTAATTATTTTAAGAATATCTCCCCCGTAATAATCCCAATTGAAAAGTACATAATACAGTCTGGCACCTACAATACCTGCTGGAATACTGAACAGCAATATATCTAATATCTTTTCTTTAAGAATACCT
>PPCM01000493.1_pt1 | contig 33791 bp, 27 predicted proteins | sample 1555541 | NCBI WGS metagenome assembly PPCM01 (sample SAMN05284479, study PRJNA326546) | Marine sediment metagenome, whole genome shotgun sequencing project. | isolation source: marine sediment | place: Germany: Wadden Sea | collected 2012-09-05
TCGCGGTTTTTTTATGCCTGCACAGCACTGTCGTAGAAAAAATTCAGGAGAGAAAAAATGACTGACAACGCAACTATCAATGCAGACGGCTTTTTTGGTGAATACGGTGGACAGTTTGTTCCCGAACAGGTTCTTCCTGTCCTGAATGAGCTGGCTGACAACTATGAAAAATATCGCAACGACCCTGAGTTTCTGGAAGAGTTCCAGTACTATCTTGCGAAATATTCCGGCCGCCCTACTCCCCTCTACCTCTGCTCCAATCTCACTGAAGAGCTTGACGGTGCTAAAATCTATCTCAAACGTGAAGACCTCAACCACCTCGGCGCACACAAAGTAAACAACACCATCGGCCAGATCCTGCTCGCAAAACGCATGGGCAAGAAAAAAATCATAGCCGAAACCGGTGCAGGACAGCACGGCGTTGCAACCGCAGCAACCTGCGCGCTCATGGGCATGAAATGCACCATCGTCATGGGTGAAGTTGACATGGAACGCCAGAAGCTGAACGTTTTCCGCATGCGCATGATGGGTGCAGACGTAGTAGCCGCAAAATCTGGCCAAAAAACCCTCAAAGAAGCTGTTGACGAAGCTTTGGCTGCATGGATCGGTGACGCTGAAAATACTTTTTACCTGCTAGGCTCTGCCGTTGGTCCCCACCCCTACCCGGGCATGGTCCGCGACTTCCAGTCCGTGATCGGCCGAGAAGCCAAACAGCAGTGCCTTGAAGACGAAGGACGTCTTCCCGATTACTGTATCGCCTGTGTCGGCGGCGGTTCCAACGCTATCGGTATGTTCGCTGATTTCATTGAAGATGAATCCGTTAAACTCATCGGTGTAGAACCTTCCGGACGTAGCCTTGAGCCAGGTGAACACGCGGCAACCCTTTGCCTCGGCGAACCCGGCGTAATGCACGGCTTCAACTCCTACATGCTGAAAGACGAAAAAGGCGAACCTGCTCCGGTTTACTCCATCTCCGCAGGTCTTGACTACCCCAGCGTAGGCCCCGAGCATTCCCATCTCAAGGACCTCGGACGCGCACAGTACGAGCACGCTTCCGACAAAGAAGCAGTAGATGCTTTCTTCAAACTTTCCCAAACTGAAGGAATCATCCCCGCGCTAGAATCTTCCCACGCGCTGGCACATGCCCTCAAGCTTGCTCCCCAGCTCGATAAAGATAAAATCATCATCGTCAACCTCTCCGGCCGCGGTGACAAAGACGTTGCACAGATCGAAGAGATGATTGCCAAAGGCGAAATCGAGCTGCCTTAAAAGGCATGCCTCCCGACGGCGCTGTCGTGAGCCCCTTCGGGGAGCCTCCCGGCGGGCTTAAACCCTTTTGCAAAAGGGTTTAAGAATCCCAAAAACTTTTGTTAAGCTTCGCAGATAGCTTACAAAATATCAGTCGAAATAAAACCCCGCCGTATCTCTGAGATACGGCGGGGTTATTTTTGAAAAACAATATAACAGAGCTAAATGCGTAAGCTAATTAAAACGCCGCAGCTACATCTGCCCGTTTAATTTTTCTCCGGCCAGCCACTTGGCGTAGGTTCCTTCGAAATCGGTCAGAATCTGGGCCATGAGCGGCATGAATGAACAAATATTTCCATCTATGCCGAATCCTGCCAGATATGCGGCCTGTCCGGCATAGATCAGATCTTTCTGGACCATCACCAATGCATTCTGCGGCACGCTGATCTTGTTTTTTGAATCAAAGCTTTTGCGGCACGCCTCAACGTCAGTGGAAATCCAATTCCTCGCCAGCACCGGGCGCACTTCATAGACCGAACATTTGTCGTCTTTTAAAAACGGACAGATTTGAAAATAATTTTTCGCAAATTCTTCTATGGTTGTAGATTCAAGTCCCACACCGATTTCAACGCACTGTTCTGCCAATGCGGTAAATTCTTCGGTACTGCGGGTCGCAGCCAGATGCAGGGCGATATGGAATCCTTCCTGTGGGGTCACCGTGATATGCGAAGAACAGCAGTAAGAACATCCTGCTTTGCAGGCTATTTTGAAAGAAGGATCGAGCGATTGAACCTGTCCGAGAATTGCGTTGTAGTTCGCCTCGAATAACGCGATTCCCTTTTGGGCAAGCAGTGAAGGGAAAAGTTCCTGATCCGGTGAAATATTGGCAGAATCTGCGCATACGGCCATGCTCATATCCCGCAAAAGTTTCTGCAACTCCGGGTGTTGCTCGAACAAGGGGTAAACATTTTCCAGAATCGAATCGATAATTTCGTCAAGATTTTCCTTCATGCTCTCCTCCTGAAGAACCTGCACGGTTACGGTTGGCTAAAAATATCCCCGAAATATTATGCCAGAGACTGAACAACGCCCCGGGCAACGCGCTTGCTATGCCAAAATATTTTGTCGCCAAAGCAACACCCAGCCCTGAATTCTGCATACCGACCTCAATAGCCATGGTCAGGCTGTCGCGATGGCTGAATCCGGCCAGACGCCCGGCCCCGTATCCGGCTCCCAGTCCACCGAGATTATGCAGGGCAACAGCGATAAAGACAAGCAGCGGAAAAGAAGCCAGCATATCGCGGTTCAAACCGATGATGCAGGCAATGAGCATGGAAATGACCAGAATAGAGACGGATGGGAAAACATGCAGCAGCGGGTTAAGCCTCTGCTTGAGTAATCTGCGCAGGACAAGACCATCCACCAACGGAAAAATTACAATCCAGAATACGGATTTGACCATGGGCAGGAAGGGAATTTCAATCTGCTGGTTAAGAAGAAGGTAAATAATCAGCGGGGTCAATATCGGAGCAAGGCAAGTGGAAATCAGGGTCATGGTTACCGAAAGCGCAACGTTAGCCTTGGCAAGATGTGCGATGACATTTGAGGCAGTGCCTCCCGGACAGGCTCCTACCACGACCATGCCGATCAAGGCTTCCTGCGGCAGACCGAATATGCTGGCAATCCCCACCGCCAGAACGGGCATAACAGTATACTGCAGTAGCACTCCCAGCCCCACAGCTTTATAATTCCTGATCGCCGCGGCAAAATCGCTGAACTCCAGAGTCAAGCCCATGCCGAACATGATAATGCCCAGACTCAAGGCAATGTGGGCTTTCATCCATGTAAAAAGAACGGGGTGTACAAAGGCGGCAACACTCAACACAATTGCCAGTAAAAGGAAGTGCCGCTCTATAAAGCGGCAGACGGAACTTATCATTTCCACTCCTGCATAAGCTATTTGCAAATCTTCAGTTGCTTTAGAGTATAATGCCCAACCGTGCAAGCAGCACGAGTCCCGCTTGAACATGATTCAATTTTTTGCATATAATAAGATCTACACCCTAAGCTTTATTCAGAACCATGAATTTTAACCGAGCCGCACAAATTCATTTTTTGCACAGAGAGCAGCCAAAATGCATTACCTCTCTGCTGCCCTACACAAAAAATTTCGGTAACACGTGCATGTCCTACTCGCCCCTGCAGCCGGGATTGAATCCTGCTATTTTAGAATCCTGCGGATACATCTCGTGGCTGGAGATAAATCCTGCACATGGGTAAGCATGCGGTGGCTCTTTCAGAACCGGTCGCCGCTCCGGATTCCCAGCTAAAACTCATCAAAGTACTCGAAAAAGCACAGCGGAAAACTGGCCCTTGTTCAGATCGGACCGCAACTGTCTGAAACCCTTTTTAATAAAGGATATGCTGTTTACCAGATCGGCGTGGAAACGGAACTGAATATCCAGAGCTACAGTTAGGACGGTAAAAACAAAGCCTCCCTGCGAAGCTGGCGGAATAAAGCCTTGAAGTCCGGGGGAAAAGTATATCCATTGAAGGGTAGCTCAAGGCACAAATCAAAATTATTCTGGAGAAAAGAACAAATATACGTGGCAAGCAACGCGGGCTGGTTCAAGACGATGATATCCGCAGCAATTGCCTGCGGTCTGGAAGTGTAGACGTAGTGCAGGTGAGTGATTCTTGCCTAGCTCACTTGAATTTTCAATTCATCAAGATAAAAGCGATATTTTTTAACCAAAGGGTACAAAGCATCCTGCATGCCCAGCTTGGAGACATCCTGAATCGCCATGCCAAGCCGGCAAAGTGGATCAAGGCAGAAGTTGGCAGCAGCACCTTTAAGGCTATGTCCCAGACGGGCCACCTCTGTCAGATCACCTGCATCAAGGCTGGTTTCCATCTGCTTCAGTTCATCGAACTGGTGCAATACAAAATGCGGAATCAATTCTTCAAGTTCCTCATTAATGACAAACAATTCCTGTCCTGAATTTTCTTCAGACACTATTTTTACTCCAGAATAATAATTTCGTCAGGGAGACCGGAATCGACGGCAACTGCCGAGATAGTGGATCGAATGGTATCCCATTTTACAGGCTTGGAAATAAATCCGTCACACCCTACCCGGGCAGACTCCAGCCTGTTTGAACTGTATGCTCGCGCAGCAAGGGCAACAATTACCGATTTTGCGCGACCATTTTCGTCTTCGAGTTCACGTATTCTTTGAACAGCGGAAAGACCATCCAGAACCGGAAGCTCAATATCCATAAAAACAAGATCATAACTGTTGTCAGCGAAAAGCTGTACAGCCTGCAAGCCGTCAGCAGCTATGCTTATATCAGCCCCGGTATCAAGGATGAAAAGTTCCAGAATCTTGCGATGATCTTCATTATCCTCAACCAAAAGAATGTTCATCCCTTTCCCGGAATGATATCTTTCCTTGCCGGAATCTTCCAGCGAAGTAAGACAACGGATCAGGTCCGCATCAAAAACAGGCTTGATTAGAGTGTAATCAGCACCAGCCATGCGGGCTCTCTGCCTGTCCTCCTCTGTGCAGCCGGCAGAAAACATCATCGCCACCCGCCCGGGGAGCAAGTTTTTCTGCTGTGCTTTTGCGAGGAAGTCAACCCCCTGCATACCGGGCATATCGCTGTCTACCAAAAGCAGGTCATATGTTTTGCCATGCTCTTGGGATACCTCAAGGTAACCGAGACCTTCATTCCCGTCCGCAGCCATCACCGCATCTATCCCGAATGAATGCATTCTTCGGGCTAACACCTCACGCACGGTATGGTTATCATCCACCATGAGAACACGTGTACCGGAAAAATCTGCAACACTGCGCACCGGTTCATAAACCGATTTTTTAAAAGGAATGGAAAAATAAAAAATACTTCCTTTTCCGCTTTCGCTCTCAAAACGGATATCTCCATCCATAAGTGCTGCCAGCCTTGAAGCCGCGGCAAGGCCGAGACCTACACCGCCGTATTCACGGGAAGCTGATCCGTCATCCTGCACAAAGCGGTCAAAGACGCTTTCCTTAAGACCTTCAGGAATACCAATGCCGGTATCCCGGACAGCATAAAGCAGCCGCTCATACTCATCACCGGACTCTTCAACACTCAAGCGCACATCAACCTCACCACTGGAGGTGAATTTTACCGCATTGGAAACTATATTAAGCAAAATCTGGCGAACCCGGACAGGATCACCGACTACCTGCGCGGGAATATCCGCATCGACATCGCAAATAACTTCAATATCCCGGGCATGGGCGGAGTGAGCCACGCTCTTGCAAACACTCTGTACATCACGCGCAGGATCAAAAGGAACAGGAACAAGCTCAATCTGACCGGACTCAATCTGCACAAAATCAAGTATGTCGTTAATTATTTTCAATAACAATTCCCCTGACCCGCGAAAAATTTCCACGTACCCCATCTGCTCCGGGTCAAGGTCAGTTTCCAACAGCAGATCCCCCATACCGAGGATTGCGTTCATGGGAGTCCTGATTTCATGACTGATCATCGCCAGAAACTGACTCTTAAATCTGCTGGCTGTTTCCGCCTTGTCTTTTGATTTTTCCAATTCACGGACAGTAAAAGACAACTCATCCAAAGCCGCACTCAAATCTCTTTCAGTCTTACGGCGAATATCAACTTCATCCGTAAGCTTGCGGTTCATTGCATTTAAACCTTCAGTGCGGTCCTCAACTCTCTGGTCCAAATCAGCCTGCATGAGGCTCAATTTTTCTGAAAAATGCTCTAGGGATTCAGCCAGACTGCCGATTTCGTCATCCCGACCTGTTCCTTCGAAAACAACAGCTTCGCCATTTTCTGCCAGCTTAGCTTGCCCTGCGAGTCTGGCCAGAGGAGAAAAAAGAGTTCTGCCGACAAAAAAACGCACGCACAGTCCGCTTAGCAATGCAACTCCAAGCAGCAACGGCATAATGTGGGTCAAAAAATTTCCGGAACTCCCCGCTAAAAATTCATCAAGAATTCCAATACGGACAAATCCCAGATATTCACCATCTTTCAAGATGCGCCGCTCAATCTGGAGAACCCTGTTTCCATCTTTGTTAGCGGATTTTTCAAATTCACTGATCAGCACCCCGGACTGATTAAAAACGGCGCAGGAGACAATCCCTTTATTGTCGCATACAATTTCAACTATTTCATCAAGCCTGAAGTCCTGATAATTCAAAATAGCTTCGCTGCTTGAAAACGCAACCAAAGCCGCAACGCTATCCCCTTTTGACTCAATCAAGCTGTGTATGTCCGCCCTGTACATTTCACTGAATAAATAGCCCAAAGGCAATAGGACGGCAGCCAAAATACAGACTAGCCCCACAGTTATTTTATGCCTGATTCTGAAAAAGTTCCCCATTAAAATATTCCTATTTACTCCACTGAAGAGTTCAACTTAACCTTTCCCGAGACAAGCTTTAATTTCAGTTCATCAAGTTTTTTCAGAACACCGGGCAAAATCAGGTGCCGGCTATATTTCATGTCGCTAAGTCCAACTCCATTGTTGGACAAATGATAAGACTTGCATCCGGAAACATAGTTCCCGTCCAAAACAGCAAGTCCTTCTTCATAAACAGCAATGTCCATTCTTTTTACCATACTGGTCAGGACTGAGCCTTTGGCCATATGATCCTGATCCGAATCCACTCCAACAACCAGATTCCCGGTACTATGGGCAGCCTGAATAACCCCGTTACCGGACAGACCTGCAACAGCGTAAATAATATCCACACCACCGGAGTACATACCAACAGCTATGGAATTAGCGAGCTCTGGGTCTTCAAAACCTTTTGAAGAAACATCGGTGCGAACATATTTTTCAACAATTTCAACGTCCCTGCCGGAATACTCCACACCTTGGCGGAAACCGGCCAGAAACTCTTTGACCACCGGCATTTGATTGGCCCCGAGAAAGCCAACTTTTCCGGTTTTGGTCTGCCAGGCGCAAAGAGCGCCTACAAGACATGAACCCATACCATGGGCGTAGTCAATGGAAATGATATTGGGATAACCATCAATCTTTGCGTCATTGAGAATAAAGGTAGTATCCGTATGGTCCAGAGCAAACTCTCCAAAGCGGTTGCCGACGGGGACACCGTTAACCACAATAACCCTGACTTCTTCGTCCAGCAGCGATTCAATCGCCTTCACTGTCGCGTCCAGCGAGAATCCACCTTTGCGGGGCAGCACTTTGATCTGCCGTTCTTTCTGCAATTTGCGTAACCCGACAACAACCATTTCATTAAAAGAATTGTCGTTTATGGTCTCACCCGAATGCACAAAACCTATTTTCACTTCCTGTGCATGACAAACAGCTGATGCATAAATTAAACTTAGAAGCAAAAAAAACGTAATTTTGCGAACCAGCCCCATTTCAATCATCCCATTCACCCCTGCCGGCTATGCTTCGTTATTTTCATCCGGGTCCAGTAAACCGCCTAAATCAGCGCCTAAAACCCGGCCTGGCCATTTGTAAAAACAATACCCGTGCTCTTCCACAAACTTCCGTATCTTCTGCTGGCCTCCACGGGCAAAAGGAAGTGACGCAAAACCGATATGCTTTTTAGTCACTTCAATATCACCGAAAAGATACATAAGATTGAAGGGAACTGCTTTTTCGGGATGTATTTCAGCAGGAACCACCAGATGCATGGCCTGAGAATTACTGCCCCTGTATACATTAATCTTACCGGTCAGCTCTTTGCGCTCTTCTGCAACATCCTTGAAAAATGGCTCAATCAAACGTTGCAGAGTTCCATCAACCTTGGCTACAGCAAGGCCATAGTTGGTGATGGGAACATCCTGACGGTCGCAATCCCTGATCCGGCGGAGCATATCCGCCCTTTCCTGCATGCAGGCTCCACAGTGAACAACCAGCTTATATTCAGAAAGATCTATGGGCAGGCCGCACCCGGTCTTGGATTCAAAAATAATTTTCCGGTCCGTATATCCTGCAATCCTTGCAGGAATCATTTCATTACCCAGATCTTCCGCCTTTGGATGATGGGGGCAGGCTTCAACAATTAAGACCTTGTCCCCATCCTGCAATTTATCAATGGCATTCGCACCCTGAACCAGCTGCTCCAGATTTCCCTTATGTCTGGCAAAAAGGATGGGAAATGTTGTCAGGGAAACATCACGGGGAATGATATCCATGACTTTTTTAATCGGCTCGGAATCGGCAACAACAAGTGCCGGGCGCCGCTTGTGACCGGAAATAGTCTGGTAGAGTTCTCCCTCTTTGACGATAACCGCGATTCCGCCAGCATCCAGAATTTCACGTATAACTTGTGATTTAGGAAGTCCCAGACGTCCTTTGGGAGAAACAGGGTCCTCGGAAACAACGCAAACAACGAAGTCCCCACGCCCCATGAGATCCCGTGCCAGAACCGGGTCGAGCATATTCTCTTCCGGGGCAAGGGCCGTAATTGATTTCTTAAGCCGTTCAATCCCCCTGCCGTCTTCAGTGGAAGTCGCAACAAAGCGAATTCCGCGGGAACCGCAAAATTCCATATCCGCAAGGCTGGGACGTCTGATATCGGCTTTATTGAAAACCATGACGCAGGGTATGCCCCGGTCAAGAAGCAAAGAAGTAAGTTCCCGCTCTTCATCAAGAATGCCGGACTCATCGGTAACGACTACTGCGACATCAACACTGTACAGACCTTCTTTAATAGCTCTGGCCCGGTCATCACCGGGAATATGGGCGTCAGTGTCGTAAATGGTAACCGGGCCCAACGGATGAATCTCCGCCCGGGTCAAGGGATACATTTCATCTTCACTGGCGACAGGGCTTACTTCATCAAGATTCTCAATTCCGGAAAGAGCACGGATAATTGAAGATTTACCAACATTACTCCTCCCGGCTATGGCTATGGCGAGTTTGGAACCGTTTCCAATTTCAGTACTCATCCTGCTACCTCCGGTTCATATCTGTATATATTCAAAACAGCTTCAACTAGATCAGGTATTATCAACAATTCAAGAGATATCACTTTAAGCAAAATCTTTCATCCCCACAACCAAACCTAAATTTACAGGTCGGACTCCATTCAAATAAAATGCGGGACCCCCTAAAGGACCCCGCATCAATAATGACCTACACCCGCAAGGGTACAATATTACTTTTTCTGGTTCTTGGCAATTTTCTTCCATGAGTCACGCAGGGTGACGGTACGGTTGAAAACCGGCTTTTCAGGAGTGTAATCAGAATCAGCGCAAAAATAACCGATTCTTTCGAACTGACAACGGTAGCCGGGTTCCACATTGGCAAGTGAGCGTTCCACGTAACATTTGGGGCGAACTTCAAGGGAATCGGGACTGATGTGATCTTTGAAGTCGGAACCGTCTTTGTTGTCCATGGGATTCTCTTTGGTGAAGAGATGGTTATAGAGACGGACCTCAGCTTCAACTGCATGATCAACGGAAACCCAGTGAATTGTGCCTTTAACCTTACGGCCATCCTTGGACCAGCCGCCGCGGGTCTCAGGATCATAGGTACAGCGCAGTTCTACAACTTCACCGTTCTCGTCTTTGATCACGTCGGTACAGGTCACATAGTATGCTGCTCGCAGACGGACTTCGCGTCCCACGGAAAGCCTGAAGAATTTCTTCGGCGCATCTTCCATGAAGTCATCACGCTCAATGTAGAGAGTCTTGGAAAAAGGAACCATACGGCTTCCGGCAGACTCATCTTCAGGATTATTCTGGCATTCGAATTCCTCAACCTGACCTTCGGGGTAATTATCGATGACCAGTTTGATGGGATTGATAACACCCATTACCCTATTGGAATGTGCGTTGAGATCTTCACGCACGGAAAACTCAAGCAGTGCGAAATCAACCATGTTGGCAGCCTTGGCAACACCGATGCGTTCGCAGAAATTGCGGATGGAAGCCGGGGAATACCCACGTCTGCGCATACCGGAAATTGTAGGCATGCGCGGATCATCCCAGCCGTTCACGTAGCCTTCTTCCACCAGCTGGATAAGACGGCGTTTACTCATCACAGTGTAACTCAGGTTAAGTCTTGCGAACTCAATCTGCTGCGGACGATAAACACCGAGGGTTTCAAGAGTCCAGTCGTAAAGCGCACGGTTGTTTTCAAATTCAAGAGTACAAATGGAGTGGGTGATTTTTTCCAGTGAATCGGAAATACAGTGGGTAAAATCATACATAGGGTAGATGCACCACTTATCACCTGTACGATGGTGATGGGCCTTTCTGATCCTGTAGAGAGTCGGGTCACGCAGGATAACATTGGGCGCGGCCATATCGATCTTGGCACGAAGCACATGCTCTCCGTCTGCAAACTCGCCGTTTTTCATGCGTTCGAAAAGCTCAAGATTCTCTTCCACTGGTCGGTCACGGTAAGGACTGTTTTTACCTGGTTCCTTAAGGGAACCGCGATATTCACGAATCTCTTCAGCGCTGAGGCTGTCTACATAGGCCCTACCGTCTTTGATGAGTTGCACGGCAAAAGCGTAGAGCTGATCAAAATAATCAGAGGAGTAGTGCAGCCTGTCTTCCCAATCAAAACCAAGCCAGCGGACATCCTTCTCAATGGATTCCACGTACTCGGTATCTTCTTTTACCGGGTTGGTGTCGTCAAAACGCAGGTTGCAGGTTCCTTTGTAATCCTTGGCAAGCCCGAAGTTAAGGCAGATGGATTTTGCATGGCCGATATGCAGGTAGCCATTCGGTTCCGGGGGGAAACGGGTTGCCACCCTTCCTTCATATTTGCCGGTTTCATTATCTTTATCAATAATCGCGGTAATAAAATTCTTACCTACATTGGACTCGGTATTGTCTGACATATATCTGTATCCTTGGACTATTTCTTTGCCGTTGGCAGTTGGAACTTCCACGGCTTTGTTTGATAAGCAGCAATCACTTTGAATTTAATTCAAATACGAAAATTTATCCCAACGGTCAAACATCATAAACGCAAGCTGCACACTCCTGCAATCAGAATAAGGAGGTAAACACCGGAGAAACAAATAAAAAGATTGAGTCAAAATATCGAAACCACTCGTTAAAGAAATTGTTCATGATCTAATTTTCTGCTAGGCTCCCTATAACGCAACTCAAAACGGATAAATTCAGGTAGCCGGAACCATGTAGATGGATTATTCACGGGGAGAATCCGGTCTGCCGTACGAACAATATATGCCAACTTTTTTAAGGAGTCTTTATAATGAATGTAGAATTGGCAAAACCTTTTATCAAGGCAACCTCGGACATCCTGACTATGATGGCCATGATCACGCCTACAGCGGGTAAACCGTTTGTTAAAAAAGGTAATGTCGCAAATGGAGATGTAACAGGCATCGTCGGCTTTACTGGTTCTGTTAGCGGAAGTATCTCTATTTCTTTTGAAAAGGCATGTGCAGCACAAATAGTAAGAAACATGCTCGGCGATGACATTCAAGATATCATTCAGGATGTAAAAGATGCCGTAGGTGAAATCACCAATATGGTTTCCGGCCAGGCACGTGCCGGATTAACTGAAATGGGCTACAAGCTGCAAGGCTCCACCCCCACTGTTATCATGGGAGATAACCATACCATCGCGCACGTAACCGCCGGTCCGGTAATGGCAATCCCATTCACAACCGACCACGGCAACTTCACCATCGAATTCGGATTTGATTAAAAAGCAAAAAAAATCCCCGGAAATGAAAATTTCCGGGGATTTTTTTGTCTAATTTTCAGGTGAAAGCTGCACTTTGACCTGATTACGTCCAGACTCCTTGGCTGCATAAAGACCAACATCCGCAGCCTTCAGCAGCTTCTCCAAAGAATTCGTATCATCATTAAAAGTAGCAACACCTATACTCACAGTAATTCTCAATGAACCGGAACGGGTGTGCATCGCTTCCGCTTCTATTTCCGCACGCAGCCTTTCTGCTACCTGCGCCGCTCCCGGCAACCCGGTATCCGGCAGGAGTATGGAAAACTCCTCACCGCCGATCCTACCGAACACATCTATATTACGTAAAATTTTCAATCCTGTTTTGGCTAAGGCCTTCAGGACATCATCACCTGCATCATGGCCGTATGAATCATTCACATTCTTAAAGAAATCAATGTCCATCATTAATAATGAAAGGTCATGGCCATAGCGACGGGAACGCTCCATTGCATCCTCAGCACTCTCCATAAAGAAACGACGGTTATACAATCCGGTCAGGGAATCAGTGGTAGCAAGCTTACGTAACTTGTCTTCAGCTTCCTTGCGCTCGGTAACATCCCTGAAGGTACCAACCACCCACCATTGCTCATCCTTACGCAAAGGTGAAAGCAGCACTTCAGCCGGAAAGACATCCCCCCCCTTGCGCCGGACGTTTACAGTAAACGCCCCGTAGCTGGACAAAAGCCCTTCCACGTAGCTACCATCCTCACCTTCAGAATTTGGCGACACATTATCCTCAGCATAGAAACAGCATTCCAGACTTTCCCCCAGCATCTCCTCTGCGCTGAAACCGAAAATAGTTTCTGCTGCCGGATTCCAAAAATGGACCAAACCGTTCTCATCCATCAAAACAAGAGCATCCTGAACAGAATCACTTATGCTCTGGAGCATATCTTCACGTTCCTGCAAATCCTGCAGGGCTTTTTTCTGGGCACTTATATCCGAAGTTGCTCCGCGAAAACCCACAACAGTTCCCTCTGCATCAAAAAGAGGCACGCCGTTGAACTCGAGCCAGATCTTACGTCCATCGCGGTTTACAAATTTAAAAACCAGCCCCCTGAAACTATGGCCGAACTGAGCAGCATCCAAAAATTCCTTGCGGACATCCCAGGAGGATTCTTCATCCACAAAATCAAAAGGGGAGCGCCCGACCAATTCTTCTGCGCTATAACCAAGCACATCTTCAGCTCGACCAGTGACGAAAACAAAACTTCCATCCGGTCCGGTCTCCCAGATAAACTCTCCCGCTGCGTCAGCAATGTCCACAAACCTTTTTTCACTTTCTTCCAAAGCCATTCGAATATCTTCACTGGCAATATTCGTGGATGTCTGACGCCAAAAAAGGTAACCGACCATGACAAACAATAAAGCCAGCAGGGAAACCAAAATATTTCTGCTTGGAACCATCAAGGCATTATCAGGGACACGGGATACAATCTTCCACCCTTCATTGAAGACAACATCCTGCCTCATCAAAAATTTGAATGAATCACCATTAAGTGAATTAAAGGTGTAAACACCTCCAACCGTATCGAATTGTCCATGATCCTTACCCGAAATTGCAGCCCACTCCTTAGGGAATTCGTGCTGCATCCGCCCCTGCTCCCCTTTGAACAAAAATCTCCAGTTATACGTTTCATCCGGACCAATGATCCAGCCCCCGCTATCATTCAAGAGGTAAATATTGCCGAAAGACTCGGCCATTGTAACGCTGAATAATCTGAAAAGACGTTCCCCTGAAAAATTCATAACCAGAAATCCCAGTTCACTCCCGTCTTTGGAATAAACTTTCTTCACCAGCCGTAACACCGGGGAATATGGAATGACCACCTTACCAAATTCCATGTTCAGGTTAAAACGTGAGATATAAACTTCATCCTCAATATTCCTGGCTTCGAGGAAATAATCACGATCACTTTTATTCTGCAGATAAGGACCTGATACCCGCACAGGATTCCCATCCGCAATATTCACCCGGACCATTTCCATGCCTTGCGGGGAAAGAAAACGCAGCTGAACACAACCGTTACATCTCAGCCCGAAAACTGAAAATATTTCGGCAACATCATCATACCTTTCACCATCAGCCCCATGATCTCCCAAGAGACCACCGACAAGACCAGCAAGAATCGAGGTATATTCAACACCAGATTCAAGCCATGTACTGAATGTGGAAACACTCGTCTGAACGAGATCCTCTTCATGAGTTTTGACGAGATTAAGATACTGAGTGCGTTGGGTAAGTATCCCCCATGCAGAAACTAGCAGAATCAGCAAGGCAACGAAGAAGAACTTTTTAATAAAGCAAAAAAACACGCTGTTTGAATTTTTCATTTCCATAAAATGCCCCGGCCCAGAATTCAATTATGCAATGGATACCACAGATTCGCCCCTGAAAGAAAAGCACGACTTTAAGCTGTTAATATTGTAATTACATTATTTTGTACCTCCCCTCAATGTAATTGGGAAATTTCGTATTCTCTGAGCTGTACGCACTGAAACTCCGAATCTTTCGGCAATCTGTGCAGGAGTAGCTCCCTGTTCATATGCTCTTAGAATACGTTCTCGCAGCTTAAGCTTTTGTAGTTCTTCCAAATCCGGAACAGAAACTCTTGTTCCACCCCAGAAGTACATTAACCGTTCAGCCGCATCACGTCCCAGAACACTGATAAGTCCCTCTGCGGACATCCCCCGATGCCTATCCATGTCAGGAAAACCTGCAGCCACTGCTGATAAGTCCGACCCCATCTGCCTGCTCCTATTTTTAAATGCATATTAACCTGTAAAAAATAACACCGTCTACCTTGATCTTATAACAACGGGAAAGCTTTTATTACCAAAAAAACTATTTTGCAAGCCAATTTGTAAATCAAAGATACCAAAAAATAAATACAAGCGAAATTATACTCAACACAAGGACTTTTTTTTAAAATAAAGGTACTCAATGATACCAAGGAGGAAACATGGGTTTTTATAATGATATAGTTGAAGGACTCGGAAATATGATAGGACAGGGCCGCCAGTACGCAAACCCGACCCAAATGGCTAAAGCATGCGGGGTCGCACCTAACCAAATCCTCCGCTACATCAAGCAGGAAAGGGGAAAACATATACAGGTGCTGGCAAAAATTCTCGATGAAGTAGATGCAAAAATAATTTTTCCAGCAGAAAATTCAGACAACAATGATAACTTCATAAGCCCCCCCCAAGCACAGGCCCGAGCAGAAAAAAACAGTGAAAAACTGAATATAAACCTCGACGCCCAGAAGCTTATGGCCTTCAATTCCCGCTGGATGGGAGAAAAAGGCGACCCTGAATCCATGAAAATGCTGACTGTAACCGGAAACGCCATGGCCCCGCGCATCGAAGACGGCAACCATGTTCTCGTGGATGAATCACAAAAAGATTTTTTTGAGGGGCGCATTTATGCAGTTCGAATAGATGAAGAAATTCTGGTCCGCAGGGTAGCGCGGGAACCGGGAAGAATTCTACTTCTTTCTGATAACCACGAATTATCACCCGGCCCAATCGTCCTTGATAACAACAACCCCGCCCACGACTGGTCAGTCATCGGCAGAGTCGTTTTTGTCGCCAAGGATCTGCTCTGATTTTCGATTTCCATGATTTTCAAAAAAAACGCAGTCCTGCTGTTGACAGTTTTTAATAATGACTTACTTTGATTCAATCCGCGCGGCATAATTCTTTTCCACAAACCTCATGAAAGCCGTTGCGGTTAACAGGCCAAGAGCCTGAAAGCAAAAAATAGTATTGAAATATTGGAGGAAAACAGATGAAACTTAAGCCGTTAGCAGACCGCGTACTGGTCAGACGCCTTGAAGTGGAAGAAAAAACCGTTGGCGGAATCATTATCCCCGACTCTGCAAAAGAAAAGCCCCTCAAAGGTGAAGTCATCGCAGCAGGCCCCGGCAAGCTGGACGACAAAGGCGCCAGAGTCGCACTGGGTGTAAAAGAAGGCGACGCTGTTCTTTTCGCAAAATACGCCGGAACTGAAATCAGCATCGAAGGTGAAGATCACCTGATCATGCGCGAAGACGACATTCTTGCTGTTGTTGAATAATTAAGATCACATACATTAGTTATGAACAGCCTCTTTCTGGCTGCATTATAAAATTTCTTTATTTTAAGGAGAAAACACCAAATGGCTAAACAGATCCTCTTTGACGCCAAAGCTCGCGAAAAACTGAAAATCGGCGTAGACAAGCTCGCCAATGCTGTAAAAGTAACCCTCGGACCCAAAGGCCGTAACGTTGTTATGGACAAATCCTTCGGTTCCCCGGTCATTACCAAAGACGGCGTTTCCGTAGCCAAAGAAATCGAACTCAAAGACAAGTTCGAAAACATGGGTGCACAGATGGTTAAGGAAGTTGCTTCCAAAACCTCCGACATCGCCGGTGACGGTACTACCACTGCTACCATCCTCGCTCAGGCTGTTTTCACCGAAGGTGTTAAACTCGTTGCTGCCGGACGTAACCCCATGGCTATCAAACGCGGTATCGACAAAGCTGTTGAAGCTATCATCGACCACCTCGAAACTCTTGCTAAGCCCACCCGTGATCAGAAAGAAATCGCACAGGTCGGTACTATCTCCGCAAACAACGACGTAACCATTGGTAACATCATTGCCGAAGCCATGAACAAGGTTGGTAAAGAAGGTGTTATCACCGTTGAAGAAGCAAAAGGTCTCGACACCACCCTCGACGTTGTTGAAGGTATGCAGTTCGACCGCGGTTACCTCTCCCCCTATTTCGTATCCAACGCAGAAAAAATGATCTGCGAAATGGATGAGCCCTTGATCCTGATCAGCGAAAAGAAAGTTACCAGCATGAAAGAACTGCTGCCCGTTCTGGAGCAGGTTGCTAAAATGAGCAAACCTCTCGTGATCATCGCTGAAGACATCGAAGGCGAAGCTCTGGCTACCCTCGTTGTAAACAAACTCCGCGGTACCCTGAATGTTGTCGCTGTTAAAGCTCCCGGCTTCGGTGACCGCCGCAAGGCAATGCTTGCAGACATCGCAGCTCTCACCGGCGGCGCAGTTGTTTCCGACGACATCGGTCTCAACCTTGAAGCTGTCGGCCTTGAGCACCTCGGTTCCGCCAAGCGCGTTGTAATCGACAAAGAGAACACCACTCTCGTTGATGGCGCAGGCGAAGGCGAAACAATCAAAGCCCGCGTAGGCCAGATCCGCAACGAAATCGAGCTTTCCACTTCCGAATACGACCGTGAAAAGCTTCAGGAACGCCTCGCCAAGATCGTTGGCGGTGTAGCAGTAATCAACGTTGGTGCTGCAACTGAAACCGAAATGAAAGAAAAGAAAGCTCGCGTGGAAGATGCACTCAACGCAACCCGCGCAGCTGTTGAAGAAGGTATCGTTCCCGGCGGCGGAACCGCACTCATCCGCTGCCTCCCCGCTCTGGAGAACATCACAGCAGCTGATGATGACGAAACCGCAGGCATCGACATCATCCGTCGTGCCATCGAAGAGCCTCTGCGCCAGATCGCAGGCAACGCAGGCCTCGAAGGTTCCATCGTTGTAGAAAAAGTTAAAGAAGCAAAAGACGGTAACGGCTTCAACGCTGCTATCGGCGAATACGAAGACCTCATCAAGGCCGGTGTTATCGACCCCAAAAAGGTTACCCGTATCGCTATCCAGAATGCAGCTTCCGTTGCTGGTCTCCTGCTGACCACCGAATGCGCTATCGTTGAAAAGCCCGAACCCGCAGCTGACATGCCCGCAGGTATGCCCGGCGGAATGGGCGGCGGTATGCCCGGCATGGGCGGCATGGGTGGAATGGGCGGCATGTACTAAGCCAGCCTTACCATCCGGCTCCATAAGCCAAATAACAAAATCCCCGGCAGCCTTGCGGTTGCCGGGGATTTTTCGTTGCGCTTTTTCAGTAGGATTGACTGAAATTTATTTCTTAAGCCCAGCAAAAAGGGCTGCATTGTAGGAGGAGCGTACCAGCGGAGCGCTGTACATGTGAACGACACCCTTCTCTTTGCCGTAGCGGGCATACTCTTCGAACACATCGGGATGAACATAACGCTGCACTGCCGGATGCTGCATGGAAGGCCGCATGTACTGCCCGATGGTAACAATATTGCAATCAAAGGCCGCAAGATCATCCACCACCCCGCGCACCTCATCGTCATTTTCACCCAAACCGACCATCAGCCCGGACTTTGCAATTGCCCCGGCAGCTTTTACCCGCTTCAAAAGTTCAAGACTCTGCTTGTAGTCAGCCTGCGGACGAATTCTACCATAATGTGCTGGTGGCGTTTCTACGTTGTGGTTGATGATATCCGGTGCAGCTTCAATGACGGCCTGTAGTGCTTTCTGATCGCCCTGAAAATCAGGAATCAGAACCTCAATGGAGGATTCCGGGAGCTGCTCCCGCACAGCCCGGATGCAGGCCGCAAAATGGTTTGCACCGCCGTCAGCGAGATCATCACGGGTGACAGAGGTAATGACCACATGCTTAAGCCCAAGCCTCTTGGATGCTTCAGCCACGCGGCTGGGTTCGGTGGGATCAAGCGGAGTGATATCGCCGCTTTCAATATTGCAGAAAGCGCAATTGCGGGTGCAGATGTCACCCATGATCAGAAAAGTTGCGGTATGCTCGGAAAAGCATTCGAACATGTTGGGACACTTGGCACTCTGACAGACAGTGCTCAAGCTGAGATCTTTAACCAGTTCGCGGGTGGAGCTATAGGTCTTGTTGCAGGGAATTTTGACCCGGAGCCATGACGGGATGCGAAGGTAATTTTCTTTGGAGCACATAGTTGGTCTCCCGATAATTTTTGAGCGGTCCCTCTAATGAGGAAACCGCCCATTCGTTATAAAGCTCCCATCTAGGAAGTGGAATCCCGGAAGTGGAGTCCGGGACAGGTGGATTACTTAATTTTTTCTGCGTAAGCTTCGCTGTTCAGCAGCTGGCTTCTGTCTGCACCTTCATCAACGGTGATACGCAGCATCCAACCGTCTTTGTAAGGAGAAGTGTTCACATCTTCAGGCGCATCTTCGAGACCTTCGTTGATCTCGGTAACAATACCGGAAATAGGCATGTACAGATTGCTGACCGCTTTGATGGATTCAACAGAACCGAACTCGTCCCCGGCTTCAAAATGATCACCAGCTTCAGGCAGATCAACGAAAGCAACTTCACCGAGCTGTTCCTGTGCGAAATCGCTGATACCGACTACGGCAGTATTGTCATCATTGATCAGAACCCAAGTGTGCTCAGGGTGGTACAAAAGCTCTGCGGGAAAAGTAAGTTCGCTCATTTTTCTCTCCAAAATATTTTTTATATAGATATAATCTTAGCTACTCAGAACATCTAAGATCATAATGTTCAGTATTTGCCACACTAAAACTGATAGGGATTCCAAAGGGGATTATTCCCTTTGGCCGTCGGAGACGAAATCACCTATCAAAACGCAAAGCGTGTCGACGTCTATCCCCGAAGCCATGCTTCACAAACTTCGTAGAAACCTTCTGCGAGAGTCGGGTGGGCATGAATGGTGTGGGCTACGTCCTCTGCGGTGAGTCCGTTTTTGATAGCCAGACCGGCTTCTGCGATGAGATCGGTTGCATGGGCGCCGGCAATATGCGCGCCGAGAATTTTTCCACTCTCTTTTTCGCAGATAATCTTAAACATTCCCGGAAGTTCACCCATGGCCTGCGCTTTACCCAATTCACGGAACTGGAAGACCTGTGAACGAACTTCGATATTCCTGCTGAGGGCTTCTTCTTCGGACATACCGACAGTTCCGATTTCAGGGGAGGTAAATATTCCTGAAGGAATGACGGAATAATCAAGGGTACGTTCTTTGCCCAGACAGTTATCCACCGCGCAAAGACCTTCGGCGGAAGCAGCATGCGCCAGCATGACCCGGGCAGGTCCCAAAACATCGCCGATGGCGTAAATGCCTTCAGCAGAGGTTCTCATGTTGCCATCAGCCTTGATCCAGCCCCTTTCGTCAGTCTCGACTCCCGCTTCAGCCAGATTCAGGCCATCGGTATTCGGAGTACGGCCTACTGCGACCAGAACAACGTCTGCTTCGATAGTTGATTCGCCGCCTTTTGCGTTTTCAACAAACGGGGAAGGCCCAATAATGCACTGGACTTTACCGTCGACAACTTCAACTTTCTGGACAGTCTTGGCCAGCTGCACTTTGATACGGTGTTTTTTGGCTTCACGCTGCAGAAGTTTACTCATATCCTTATCAACGGAAGGAATGGGCAGCAGACGATCCAAGCCCTCCACAATGGTGACCTCAGAACCGAAAGCACGATAAATGAATGCCAGCTCACAACCGATGACTCCACCACCAACGATGACCATCTTCGCGGGAACATGGTCCAGATCAAGGGCATCATCACTGTTAATGATCCGCTTGTGATCCACAGGCAGGGAAGGAAGTTCAAGGATGCTTGATCCGGTTGCAATGATGATATGATCGCTTTTGATTTCTTCCACACCTTCTTCTGTGTGAACACGGACGGTCTTATCTGCACCGATTTCAGCGGAACCGCGTACAACCCTGATATTCAGGGAAGAACAGGTCTTTTCCAGACCACCGCAAAGAACCTTGCGGACTCTTTCCTTACGCGCAGCCACAGCTTCCATGTCTGCTTTGAATCCTGCGGATTCTTCTCCGCCTTCAGCTGCGATGCCGAATTCCTTGAGACGTCCTGCTGTTTCAAGAGCTTCAGCAGAAGATTTAAGAGTCTTGGTGGGAATACATCCCCAGTTCAAACAAGTCCCGCCGATCTCGGCCTTTTCAATCAAAGTAACCTCAGCTCCACGGCGCGCTGCTTCAAAAGCTGCGATATGGCCGCCGGGGCCTGATCCAATAATGGTGATGGATGGCATTCTGTGCTCCTGTTTGGGAAATATTACAGTTCTTCGAGCTCAAGATTATATGTCATGGGGAAAGCTTCATGCAGGGAAGCGGTAATCAGGCACCCCTTGCGCATGATCTTTTCAACACGGTCAAAGATAAAACCGTAATCTTCGTCCATGTGCACGGTAACATCGAGAGTGATACCGATTACGCGGGCACGTTTCTTTTCATCCAGACCGGTTTCAAGAGTAGCGGTCCCGGTGATGCGCTCATATTCTGCGCCGCGAGTTTCCAAAGCCTTGGCAAGGGAACCACAGAAACAGTGCAGGGTGGAAGCTGCCAGAAGCTGTTTTGCAGTTCCGCCGCGAGCGTCCGCGGGAATCTCGGAGTAATCGATAGCGATTTCACCAAGAACCTGAGATTTTGTATCCATAATCTGCTTATCGCCTTTGCGGTCGTATGAAACAGTAAGTTGAGCCATAGATGTTCTCCTTTGTGATTTTTCAGACAAACTTCGTTGTCGCCAATAGCTCCAATCGTGCCAACACAAAGAACAATCGATATTACAGGCACTTGCAGAAAATATAATTTAAATCCAGACTCTTTTGACCAAAACAGAACACCCCAAGACGACAGGTATGTCGCATTGATTCAAAAAACAATTTATTTGTTCGCGATATATAAGGATCAACGCGAAAACGACAAATGCGTCGCTTTTTTTAGTTCTACCTCCATAATTTCAAAGGATTCCCAGTAAACGCCCAATCCATACCTCTTGAGTAGGCTTTGACCTGTAGCGACATTTCTGTCTGACAATTTCTCTCGGCAGGTAAAAACATAAAAAAAGACCGCCTAAGCGGTCTAAAAAACAATCTTATAAATCGAGGAAAATTAAAAATCCAGCTTGATAGCTTTTGAGGCTGCAGGCTTTTTGGCAGGTGCTTTCTTTTTCGCTGCTTTATCTTGCTTGGTTGCTGATCCACCATCGAGGTTGAAAGTCATGCCGTCTTTTTTACCCTTTGCACCTTGCGCGGATTTACCAGCCTGCATCTCTTTAGAGGTAGCACCAGGCTTAAAACCACGGCCGAATATCTTGGGTCCGAGTTTATCCGAAATCTTCTTGGCTTCACGATTCAGAGGATTAGTTTTCAAAGCTGCTGCAGCTGCATCGTAAGCCTCGGTATACATCCTTTTACCGAGAAACAATTTGGCCTGACGCACATAGATACTTTCGTTGGCTCCAAAACGGCGAACAATATCTTTTATTACTTCAATTGCTTTTTCCTGCTCGCTCATCATCTCATAAGCTAACAGAAGGGAAATATACGGTCTGCTGTCCGAAGGAGTCTTTTCAATGGCACGCTCCAGATATTCAACTCCATCCGCCGGGAAGCCGGATTTAACCAATCTACCGCCGACATCCTGCAATAACCCTCTTTCGTCGGGAAATGCTTCGGTGATTTTACGGAAATATTTTTTAGCTTCTTTGACGTCTTTTTCAGCCAAAAATTTTTGTCCGGTCAGAACATACTGGTCTATCTGGTTTTTCTGCTTGCGGACTTTCTCAACAGCTGCTTTTTCAAGAGCACTTTTAATCGTGTCATGAATCTTCATAAACACCGCGGCCAATTTCTTTTCCTGCCCCTTGGTGTATTTCAAGCCACGCGGAAGAACACGTTTAAGCTCATCCATCGCCAGCAACTGCCGGATAACTTCATCAATGAGAATTCCAATCTCAAATTTTTCCCGCCCGAAAACCTGACTTGAAGCCAGCTCATCAAGAGACAGGCTCAATGCATGCAGGCAGCGCATATAATCCTTACGTTGTCCGTAAGCCTTGGCGCGGGCAATATTCTCTTTAATGCTTTTCGGCGAACTCATCTATAAAACTCCCCTCGAACCATCCCCAAATTCCCCCGACAAATGATCCGACATCAAGAAAAGTCAAAATTATTAATTTAATATATAATTGTTGACTCTATACCGCATATTGTCAAGGCAGGACCTTATTAATATTCTTTATACTTCACTGTTCTGTACATAAGAATGCACATTGACGTCATACTCTCCCAAAGGGTAATCATACCTCAAGCTTATATGAATGGTCCTGCAATTCAAAATTTGCATCAATTCAACAATTCGACCCCCAAAAACTTAAATGAACATTTATCTTATAATTATCCTTGCTTCTCTTGCCGGTGCCTGCCTGCTGGGTATTTATTCCCGGCAACTTAACCGAAAGGCACTTTGCCCTGAATTGCCTAAAGAATTCGCCGCGACCTTTGATGCCGACGAGTACCGTAAATCTCAGGACTACACCAAAGTCGGGATGGGTTTTGAAAATATCTCAAGTTCCGTCACAACAGTCATCACCATCATGTTCATCACTCTGGGTGGATTCAATGCCGTTGATCTCTGGGCCAATGGATTTGGGTACGGTCAAGTCATAACCGGACTGATTTTCTACGCCGGACTGGCAGTTCTCAGCGATATCATGTCCCTACCCTTCTCTCTTTACAGCACTTTTGTGATTGAGGAGAAGTTCGGATTCAACAAGACCACCCTGAAGACTTTTTTTGTTGATAAACTCAAAGGTTATCTAATCGGGGGCATAATCGGCGGAGCAATCCTAAGCGGTGTGCTGCTCTTCTTCAACGCAGCCGGTTCAATGGCCTGGCTCTGGTGCTGGATATTTACCGTTCTCGTAACCCTTGGCGTGCAGTATATCGCCCCCACTTGGATTCTGCCCCTGTTCAATAAATTCACTCCTCTCGAAGAAGGCGAATTGCGCGATAAGATTGAGAAGTTCGCAGCAGACAATGGATTCGAGCTTTCAGGGATTTTCATGATCGACGGCTCCAAACGCTCAACCAAAGCCAACGCCTACTTCACCGGATTCGGTAAGAAAAAGCGTATCGCCCTGTTCGACACCCTGATCGATAGCCTTTCCACTGATGAACTGGTTGCCGTACTCGCCCATGAAATAGGGCACAGCAAACTTGGACATATCCGAAAAATGATGATCATGAGCATCGTCAACACCGGGGTTGTTTTCCTGCTCATGTCCTTTTTCCTTGGCAACGAAGAATTGTTCGCTGCTTTCGGGATGCAGAACATCTCCGTTCACGCGGGCCTGATTTTCTTCGCCCTGCTTTACACCCCGGTATCCATCGTGCTCGCCATTTTCAGCAACATCCGTTCCCGCAAGCACGAATTCGAAGCGGATGCTTTTGCAGCGAAAACCACGCAAACACCGGAAGCACTGGTCAACGCACTAAAGAAGTTATCGGTAAGCAATCTCTCAAACCTCACACCGCATCCGTTTTACGTCTGGCTTGAATACAGCCATCCCCCGGTATTGAAGAGAATTGATGCGCTGCGGAATTTAAGCTGAGACTCTCCGCGCTTTAGATAATAAAAATGCCTTCGGCAACATCTCTGCTCGCAACAGAACGCTAAACTCGAAGACTCGTTATGCGGCAGTACGTCCTGCAGGGGGCCTTAAACCCTTTACAAAAGGGTTTACTCCACTGTCGTTATCCCTAAGACTCGCGGAAGACCGCTAGCTTAAGGACTATTGCAAGAGTCCAAAACCTTTTATTTCGGCTGCGTCGTCAGCTATATGAAAATTTTATGCTATTAGAAAAAGAAAGAGAACTGGTCGTTGAGTATGGACTTAAGCTGCTTGAATCCGGTTTAACCACCGGAACAGGTGGGAACTTGAGTGTTTTGAACCGTAAGCAAGGACTTTTGGCTATCAGCCCCAGCGGTCTGGATTATCGCCTTTCTACTCCCAAAGATATTGTGGTCATGGATCTGGATGGCAATATTAAAGATTCTGAACGCAAGCCTTCCAGCGAATTCGGATTCCACACTGCGCTTTATAAAAAACGCACTGACGTGAGCGCTGTTGTCCACACCCACTCTGTCTACGCCACAACTGTGGCCTGCCTGAATATGGAGCTCCCTGCTGTTCATTATCTGGTTGGCTTTGCCGGTAAAAAAGTTCCTCTTGCACCCTATGCAACCTTCGGTTCGCAGGAACTGGCAGATAACGTTACTGAGACCATCGCGAACTATAACGCTGTACTGCTGGCCAACCACGGACTTATTACCATAGGCCGCCAGATAGGCAATGCATTTGATGCTGCTGAAGAGTTGGAACTGGTTGCCAGAATCTACATTCAGGCTCTCTCTGTGGGCAAACCTGTAATTGTCCCGGACGACGAAATGGATAAAGTTATCGATAAATTTTCCACATACGGACAGGCCGGAGGCAAGGACTAATCATGGAATCAGGACAGCTCAGCACTATCATCGAAATTGCATTTCCACTGTTCCTGATCATGGACCCGCTGGGAAACCTCCCGGTATGCCTGTCCATGCTTCGCGAATACTCCCCTTCCCGGCAGCGCAGGATTCTGCTTCGAGAGCTTTTCTTCGCTCTGGGAATTATAATTCTATTTATGTACATGGGTGCAGGCTTGATGAATATGCTCAACATCCATCAATCCACATTGAGGATCGCGGGCGGAGTCATACTTTTTATCATCTCAATGAAGATGATATTTCCAAAACCGGAAAGCGTGTCGGACGAGGTGGAAAAGGACCCGTTCATTGTACCCATTGCGGTCCCGTTGTTTGCAGGTCCATCCCTGCTGGCGGCGGTAATGGTTTACGGCTCCAAAGGCGGAGCAGGACTGAATGTATTATCCGGGGTACTTATCGCTTGGGGCATGACTTTCATCATCATGATGACCGGACCAACAATGGCCCGTGTGCTGGGTAAAAGAGGTTTAAGAGCCTGCGAAAGACTCATGGGCCTGATTCTTATCCTTTTATCCGTGCAGATGCTTGAGGATGGAATTGCCTACTACATAAACAACGTACTCGCACCTTAATCATTGATGCATGGTCAGGAGTGGGGAGATTGAAATATATATCTAAAATCTTCCCAGCTCCTCCAGACGCTCCATGGATTTTCTTAGCATTTCGGTGTTGACCGGTTTGGCAATGTAGTCATCAACACCAAGGTCAGACATGCGCTGAAAATCGCTTTCACGCCCGTAAGCACTCATCACAATAATGGGAATTCTCTTATCAGGAGATTCCTTCTCCCTGATCGCTGCAATGGCATCAAAACCATTCATCTCCGGCATCTGTAAATCCATAAGGACAAGGTCATAATCCTGATCTGCCATGCAATTGATTACTTCCCAGCCATTCGTGGCGGTACGTACTAGATGCCCCCAATTCTCAAGCTTTTTACGCATGAAGACCTGGCTGCTGATGTCATCTTCCGCCAACATTATCCGCAAGGAATGCACAGGACGCTCAACGTCCCTTGCAGGCTTTCCGCTTCGCTTCACTTTCACCTTAAAACCAATCTCAATCCTGGGTTCGGATTCGAAATAAAGATCTGCGCCGATTCCTTCCGTGGTCAGTTGCAGACACTCAACAAAAATCTCATGCTCAGGCAAAGAGTTACAACCTGTGCCGCTGACATAGAAAGCGAGAGCTGAATCAAAATCCGCATCTTCATTGGAAGTAAGCCTAAGACCTACAGAAATATCAGAATTCGGAAAAAGCTCTAACCCGTTGTTGATCAGGCAGAACAGGGCCTGAGACAGACCTTTACGGTCACAAAAAATGGTCTCTGGAACCCCGGAACAAATCGAAAGATTAATATTGCGATTTTGAATTGATGTTGCAGGGACAAACAATTCTACGGCTTTACCAATGCAGGCAGAAGGATCAATGAATTCTTTTTCGCTGGGATCAAAACTCCCGGACATTCCGCTCAGCAGATTATTAACCGCATCTTTAAAGCGTTCAGCTGAAAGCGTACACTTTCTGACATATTCTCTGGCTTCAGGCCCAATATTCATTTTGTCCAAAACGTGCAAACTGCCAATCATTCCAGCCAGAGGGGTTCGCATTTCATGACAAAGAATCTGCATCAGGGCAGGGTCGGCAGTAAAGCTGGCCTGTCTTGCATCGTCATGCAACTCCGCGCAGCAATCACTCGTATCAACAACGTCAGTCAGCCCCTTTAAAGCCTGCCAGAGTCTTACCCCCCCTGCCCCCAGCAAAAAAAGACCGACAACGCAAAACAGCAATACCCCCACCCGATTTTCACCGGAAAGAACTATCGCCACGAGTAAAAACAACACCCCAACAAGACATTGGAGAAATGTAAATTTAATTTTCCTAGACATCACAAATCCTGAAGCACCCCATCAGATAAGAATGATCAAACCCGAAACACTCAAGATCAATATAGGAAAGACTGTACTCATATTTTAAAGACACCACAACTAATCCATGATTTTTACCGATACATTGTAACTATCCAATTTCATGTACTTACTTAAACGCAGACGGCTTACTGAGACAGCTGCAAGACACTGATTACATCAATAAAAAACAAAGCCCGCACTCTAAAAAGAGTACGGGCTTCGACGTCCTTAATAGCACAATATTTATAGACTCAGGACCATTCCCTGATCGGATTTAGCTTCCTGGGCAGAATCAGAGGAGGGGGAATCCTGTTGCACGCTCTTAAGCATGGCCAGCTCTTCCACAGAAAGAATTTTGTTAATATCGAGGATTATAACAAAATCATCATCCTGCTTGCCCATCCCACGAATAAACTCAGTCTTAATAGTAGTACCCATTCTTGGAGGCTCTTCAATCATGTTCTCGGTAAGCTCAATTACTTCCCGGACAGAGTCAGCCAGAGCACCCATAACAGTGCTTTCGCCATCAAAGGAAACCTCAACGATAATGATGCAGGTATTAATTGTGTCTTCTGTCCTGCTCATACCGAATTTCAAGCGCATATCTACAACCGGAACGGCGTGCCCCCTGAGGTTGATAACCCCGCGCATAAATTTGGGGGTTCGCGGAATTCTGGTTATGGGAGTAAGCTCCAGCACTTCCCGTACACTGGCAATATCCAGCGCATAAATATCTTTGTTCAAAGTAAACGTCAGATATTGGTTGGTAGTACTATTAATTTCAGTATTCATCTTTATACCTGCCTAATTTAATCATCTCGGTAAAAGCAATATTTCCTAATTCATGTAACTATATATCAAGCTGGGTAAAACAACCAGTGCTTATCAGAATTTTTCAAAATCGCTGTCAGAGAAGTCGCTACTCATATCAAGAGAAACACCTGTGCTGTTATCTACCTCGGGAGAGATCTCTCTAACCGGGACAACAGGAGCACTTGCCTTAGGAGCTGGATTAGCTCTCACTGTCTTTCTAGGTGCAGGCAGGGCACGAACTCTGGGAGTAGAATGATTGCTTACTCTGAAAAAACTCATTACCTGCTGCAACTGCTCAGCCTGGCTGGAAAGCTCTTCAGAAGTGGATGCCATTTCCTCGGATGCGGAAGCATTCTGCTGAGTAACTTGATCAAGCTGCTGTACAGCTTTATTTATCTGCTCAGCTCCAGAAAGCTGCTCACTGCTGCCTGCAGCAATTTCCTGTACAAGTTCAGCTGTTTTCTTAATATCCGGAACAAGCTGAGTCAGCATTTCACCCGCACGCTCCGCAACACTTACTGTGCTGGTGGAGAGCTCGCCGATTTCTCCTGCAGCAGCCCCGCTTCGCTCAGCAAGCTTGCGAACTTCAGCAGCAACAACGGCAAAACCTTTCCCGTGTTCGCCGGCCCGGGCAGCCTCAATCGCTGCATTCAATGCAAGCAGGTTGGTCTGACGGGCAATTTCTTCGATGATAGAAATTTTTTCAGCAATATTCTTCATGGCATCGACAGCTCTGGTAACGGCCTCACCACCTTCTTCTGCCTGCTTTGAAGACTGCAGTGCAATCTGTTCAGTCTGATGGGCATTCTCGGCATTCTGTCTGATATTGGCAGTCATCTCTTCCATGGACGCAGAAACTTCTTCTACGTTTGCAGCCTGTTCAGTGGACGCCTGTGAAAGACTTTCAGCTGTGGCAGAAAGTTCCTCACTACCGGAAGCTACGTTCTCGGAGGAAACACCAACTTCGGCAACAACAGAAGAAAGACGAACAACCATATCATTCAGAGAGTGGGCCAAAATACCTATCTCGTCACGCTGTTCAATATCTAAAGTTCTGGTGAAATCTCCCTGCGACATGTACTCAGCAAAAGAAACACCTTTGCGGATTGGTGTGGTGATGATGCGTGTTACAGTGATGGAAATCACGATACCACACAAAAGAGCCAAAGCTAATCCACCAAGAATCATAGAGAAAGATGAGCTAATTACGTTTTGGGCTGAAATCTGCTGGCTATTGAGAATTTCCTGACTCAAATTGAGGGCATCGGCACCAATCGCAGCCATCTTTTTAAGTTCCCCACCTTGAATGTCGATTTTTTCAACAATTAAGTTGAAACCCTCAAGGTAGGCTCGAGCGGCTTTCTCAAGACCGCTGATATCCAAACCTGCTGTTGCTTCAACCCAACCATTATGGCGAAGAGTAGAGCACTCATCAATGACATTGCTGAGAATAGAACGAGTCTGCTTTGCAGATTCAGCTTCACCTGTGCGCAGATAATTTGAAAATGTAAACCTTGTTGTTACAAATTGCTTTTCAATTTTGCCGATTGCGCTATATGCAGCAAAAACGGTTTCCATATCCACAGATTCCACAGCCCCGCGCATGCTTTGTTCCATGGCTTCTCTGGCACGTCCTGTAATGCTGTCCAAACTTTTATTCAAAGAACTGGCTGCAACGACGCAATTGCTGATAGCTTCTTTCTTTTCATCTTCAAGCTGAACATATTTCTTAAAAATCTGTTCATAGGCAGAAGCACTGTCAGCCACAGACAAAACATCAGTCAATCCCTTGCCTGTAAAGCTGTCTTTACTGGCAGAAATATTCCGGCTGATTTCGTTGATCGAATTGTAAAAATTATCTGTATATTCCGAAGAACCCTTTAAAGTATAATAAAGGACATTCAAACGAGAATCATACATATCAGTCACAGCATTGCTGACGACTTCAGTCCGTTTAGACTCATCTGCTACCTTGGAAAGTCCATACCAACCGACAGTGCCAACAACTGCTGTCAGCAACAGTACAACAACAAATCCTCCGCCAATCTTCCACCCGAGCTGCAAATTTTTGAACATCTGGTGCCTCCTTATATTCTTATTGAAAAAATTTTTTCAAATAAACGTCCGCTTAGAAATAAAGCTGAAAATATTTAATTAAGGTACAATACTCTACAAAGAACAAAAAATTATTAACAATTAGTGACTGTTTTACAGCAACTAGAAATTATTCTGCTACATTACCTGAAAGGTGTGCACGAACTGCTTCAAGAACATTGTCCAACTCACCAACCACTTGCGGCAGATAGTCCCGTATAACATCCACTTCCCCTTTACGTGCTGCCAACTCAACCTTTTCAGCGAGTAAAGCAATCCCTTCAGCCCTTACCGTTGCGGAGATTCCTTTCAATGCGTGTGAATATTTAACAATCAAATCTAGATCACCGGAATGCACGGATTCCTTAAGACTATCAAGTCGATCTGGAGCATCGACAAGATAAACTTTTAAAATTTCATACCCCAACTCAACATCACCACCGAGGTGGTTGTAAAAAGCCCGTTCATTAAAGACCATCTCAGCCATGTAGTCCTCCACTAAAAATGATGCGGGTTAGGTTCGTTAAAAATATAGTCGCGCGTAAGCAGGAAGCTCCTGCTCAAGCTTGCATCGCAAAAAACGCTCCTGTCCATTTTCTTGGGCAATACTCCTAGCGTTTTCCAGCTCTTTCAGTCCCTCGCTTAATCTAAAAATCTTAAGATTAGTAACTCCCACCTCTGCGCTTAACCGCCAATCATCGGGATGATGCAATGAAAGATGTGAAAGAAAACCTAATCGAGTAGGTTCTCCACCCATTATCCCCCGAAACAAATTCGCTAAACGCTTGAAAATTAGTATCTTATCAGGATCAAGATAAAGAGCAGCAAAATAGCAATCTGATGCACACGAAGGGATATCCTCTATTTCATTAAAGGCCACACCGGCACGCATATCAAAACCAGCCTTATTCAGGGCATCTCCCCAAAACATCAAAAGATCAGTCTCATCGGCAGGTTTAGAGGCAACAATAGAATTGGCTGCGGCATAGACATACCAAAAATGTTTCGCAAGATCCCATTGCCTGAACTTAACAGCGCACAAAGAAGCGGTCATACTGAAATAACAATTATTTTCAGGCGTACTCTTATTCAGATACGGTCTTATCAACTCCATGAATAATCCCGTTTGTCCCGCACGACAAAAAGTCCTGCAAAGCGCAGCATCCCTCATTTCGCTACTTTCAAGCAAAAGTAATCGAGCCTGCAAACTATCCCAATCAACACTGGTGTCTCCCGCTTCACCAAGGGCAAGTTCACACATGCAAAGCGAAAGTTCGGCCAATTCATCAGAGACATTACGTTTGCGGGTGTCATGCGCTATTTTAATTATCTCTACAGCTCTGGAGGTTGGCAAATGATCTTTCAAAACACGTGCATAAGCAGCCATTCCAATCAACGAAGCCGACTGAGGATTCTTAGTCAGGCGATCAAGGATTTCTTTCAACTCGAGCACATCACTGTAGACCTCGATCTCAGTTCCGAATTCAAACAATTCGCCTAATTCATCACCTACATTTGGAGTAACAACAGCACACCCGGAAGAAGCAGCCTCAAAGAGGCGAAAGTTAACTTCTCCGAACAAAGCTTCATTCGGCACAATTCGCGTATTACTATAGATCTCTATCATCTGAGAAAAATTTAAACCATCAAGTAGACATAAGTCGTATTGAGACTTGAGAAAATCCACAAACCATTTACGAGAACGTCTTTGGCTGGTCACCCTTCCAACAAAAGTTAAGTCATGTTCGCGTCTCGAATGCGGAACTATGCCAGATCCTCCGGCTTGAAGATATCCCATCCAGGGCAACCATTCAATTTTGGTATCGCAGGTCTGTTTTAATTTCGAAGTATATTTTTTTTGGGTTGTAAGAACACAATCAAACAGGTGAGCATAATGACGATGCCAGTACATATTCATGTGAGTATCAACGGACCAAAAAATTTTCAAACAATCCAGTTTTTCAAGTCCTTGTAAAAGAACTCTTCTACCCAAATATTCCTGCTGCAAAATCAACTCGGGCTCGTACTGCATTTCTATTAGCTTTGTTGCAATATCATAGTCTCGTTCATGCACTGAAATACATTCAACAATACACCCTAAATCCTTAAAAGCATTTATGAGATGAAAATTACAATTTATTAACAACAGCTTTTGCATGTAAACTCTATACGCTAAGCACCGCAGACTTGAAAAGATAAAATACAATAGGATTTAATAAACAAACATTCTTCGCAATTGATTACCAAGATCACACATACTAATCAAGACCCTGCAAAAATGATTGGTTGTGATTCCAAAGAGAATTAGCCTTTCTGGCCCGCTAAAAAAGCACCCGCCGGAGGCCCTCACACGCCCCACTTAACAATCCGGCCCCCCATCCTGAGTATGTGCGGAACAAAAAAAAGCCCCTGAACCTAAGTTCAGGGGCTTGAAATAAAAGCTTGCGACGACCTACTTTCCCACTGGCTACCCAGCAGTATCATCGGCGATGGAGAGCTTAACTTCCGAGTTCGGAATGGGGTCGGGTGTGACCTCTCCTCAATGGTCGCAAGCAAATATGGCTTGCTTCGATGAGCAAAAATATATGGTTTAATAGAGAAGAATTTTACCCTTTGCTTCAACCTTTTGGGGTTAAAGTTAAGGGAAGAGAAGAAAAATAAGTCGCACGATTTATTAGTACCGGTCAGCTGAATGCATTGCTGCACTTACACCTCCAGCCTATCAACCAGGTGGTCTACCTGGAATCTTTAGATGCCTAAAGCATAGGGATAACTAATCTTGAGGCAGGCTTCCCGCTTAGATGCTTTCAGCGGTTATCCCTTCCGAACTTAGCTACCCTGCAATGCCACTGGCGTGACAACAGGAACACCATAGGTTCGTCCACCCCGGTCCTCTCGTACTAGGGGCAGACCTTCTTCAATTCTCCAACGCCCACGGAGGATAGGGACCAAACTGTCTCACGACGTTTTAAACCCAGCTCGCGTACCACTTTAAACGGCGAACAGCCGAACCCTTGGGACCTGCTTCAGCCCCAGGATGTGATGAGCCGACATCGAGGTGCCAAACCGCGTCGTCGATGTGAACTCTTGGACGCGATCAGCCTGTTATCCCCGGCGTACCTTTTATCCTATGAGCGATGGCCCTTCCATGCGGAACCACCGGATCACTAAGACCAACTTTCGTTCCTGCTCGAGATGTCTGTCTTACAGTCAAGCTCCCTTATGCCTTTGCACTCAACGGCTGGTTTCCAATCAGCCTGAGGTAACCTTTGCAAGCCTCCGTTACTCTTTGGGAGGCGACCGCCCCAGTCAAACTACCCACCAGACACTGTTTCCAAGCCGGATGACGGCGTTGGATTAGATACCTAAGTAATAAAGGCTGGTATTTCAAGGTTGACTCCACACACTCTAGCGAGCATGCTTCAAAGTCTCCCAGCTATCCTACACATTATTAATCAAATACCAATGTCAAGCTGCAGTAAAGGTGCACAGGGTCTTTCCGTCCTTCCGCGGGTACCCAGCATTTTCACTGGGAATTCAATTTCACTGAGTCTCTGGTTGAGACAGTGGGGAGATCGTTACGCCATTCGTGCAGGTCGGAACTTACCCGACAAGGAATTTCGCTACCTTAGGACCGTTATAGTTACGGCCGCCGTTTACTGGGGCTTCAATTCAGAGCTTCGACCGAAGTCTAACCCCACCTCTTAACCTTCCAGCACCGGGCAGGCGTCAGTCCCTATACATCGTCTTACGACTTAGCAGAGACCTATGTTTTTAGTAAACAGTCGCCCCCCCCGATTC
>PPCM01000494.1_pt1 | contig 33774 bp, 26 predicted proteins | sample 1555541 | NCBI WGS metagenome assembly PPCM01 (sample SAMN05284479, study PRJNA326546) | Marine sediment metagenome, whole genome shotgun sequencing project. | isolation source: marine sediment | place: Germany: Wadden Sea | collected 2012-09-05
TTCGAGCATGGGGGAAATCGCCATGGAGGATGTGCTCAAGGGGGCGCTGCTCCTCATGGAGGGCGGTATCCAGAGCCGTACCGATCACTTCTCCGTTTCGATCCGGGGGGATCTGCCCAGGGTCCGGGGGGATCGGCTGCGGTTGGAGCAGGTGGTGGTCAACCTGCTCCAGAACGCCTGCAACGCCCTGGAAGACAGGTCACGGGCGGTGGCCGTGGAGCTTCTTCACGACAGGGAGAATGTTCGGGTAACCCTCCTGGTGCGGGACGAAGGGGCCGGCATACCCGAGGAGAACCTGGGGCGTATTCGGGAAGCTTTTTTTACCACCGGAAGGGAGACGGGGGGAACCGGGCTCGGGCTTGCAATTTGCGACAGGATCATCGGCGACCACGGCGGGACACTGGAGTTTCAAAGGGGCCTGAAGCGGGGCACGGTGGTGGCGGTTCATCTTCCTGCAAAAGGACCGCCGGCGGTCGCGGTAAATCGGCGCCGAAAGTGATGCAAGGCATGGAGAACAAGGGAACCCTGTTGTTTGTTGACGATGAAACGGCCGTTGTCCGGTATCTGGGGGGGCTGTTCCATGGGCTCGGGTACACCTTCCTCAGCGCCGGTTCCGCGGAGGCGGCATTGAAGATCGCGGCCGCCCGCCGGGTGGACGTTCTCTGCACCGCAATCAGGCTTCCCGGCGTAAGCGGCCTCGAACTTATAAGGGCGGCCGGGGCGGTGGTTCCCGGGCTCCAGTCCATCGTCATGACGGGGCACGGGGAGATGGAGAGCGTTATCGAGGCCCTGCGCCTGGGGGCATCCAACCACTGCGGAAAACCCGTGGACTTTCTCGAGGTGAAAAACGCCGTTGAGCGGTGCCTTTCCAAGCTGCGACTGGAACGGGAGGTGGCGGCGCACCGGGGGGACCTTGAGCGTCGGGTGGCCCTTCGCACCGCCGCCCTGAAAAAGGAGAGCCGGGAGCGGCGCGCGGCCGAGGCGCGCTACCAGGTCATTGTGGAGGGAACCCGCGACCTCGTTATCCAGATGAACGTCCGGGGCGAGCTTAAGTTCGCCAACCCGGCGGCACTGGAGCGCCTGGGCATCCGGGCCCCGGAATTGACCGGAAAACCCTTTCTCGACTTTGTCCACGACGAGGACAGGCCCGGCGTTCGCTCCTGGCTTGCGCAAGTTGCCGGGGGCGGTGCCCTTTCGGACAGGACCGAAAGCAGACTGGTGAGCGTGGACGGGACGGTCTCCCACATGTCCTGGCGCTGGAGTTTCCGGCATGACGGGGAAAGCCGCCTCGGGGCGGTGAGCGGGATCGGCACGGACGTCACGGATCTCAGGCGTGCCCAGGTGAAGCTCCGGGAGAGCGGACAGCGCTTGCGCAGGATGGGGGAGGCCACGTTCGAGGGGATCGTTTTTTCCGCCGGGGGCAGGATCCTGGACGCCAATGCCCAGCTTGGGAAGATGATGGGGTATGCTCCGGAGGAGCTTAGGGGGCTTTCGGTGATGGAACTGGTGGCACGTGAATCCCGCGAAGCGGTGCGAACCCGCATACGGGAGGAATATCCCCATGCCTATGAGCACCGGGCCCTGAAAAAGGACGGCACGCGGATTCCCGTGGAGGTGCGGGGGAAGATGGTGACCCACGACGGAGAGCGGGTCCGGGTTACGGCGATCCGGGACATGACCCGTCGAAAAAGGGACCGGGAGCGCCTCATTCGGCGCGAGGAGCGGTTTCGGGCCATAGCGGACTATACCTACAACTGGGAGATCTGGACCGACCCGGAGGGGCGGGTGCTCTGGACGAATCCCACCGTGGAACGTATGACCGGTTACACCCCCGGGGAGTACGTGAACCTCGGGAACCGATTGCGCACCCTGATCCACGAGGAGGATTATCCCTGGCTCCGCTCCCTGACCAAGGAGATATTGAACAAGAGAACAAAGGGAAACGATATCCCGTTCAGGATCAGGAAACGGGACGGAAGCGTTCTGTGGGTGTCCCTTTCCCACCAGCCCATTTACAACGACGAGGGAACGTACCTGGGCATCAGGAGCAGCATCAGGGATATCTCCGAGCGAATCAAGATGGAAAAGCAGATGCGCCGGGAGGATCGCCGTCACCGGGAAGCCCAGAGAATCGCCCGTCTGGGGCACTGGGAGCTGGATATCCCCTCGGGCAACCTGCGCTGGTCGGACGAGGTCTACAGGATCCATGACATGGAGAGGGACTCGCGCCCCGTTACCCTTGCCCGCGCCCGGAAGCTGGTTCACCCCGCCGACAGAAAATCGGTGGCCCGGAGCTTCCAAGGCTCCCTGGGGGAGAGGGGGGAGCACGGCATCGAGCACCGCCTCCTTCTTTCCGGCGGAAGGGTGAAGTATGTCAGGATGCTCTACCGGATATTCCACGACAAAGGGGGGACGCCCCTGGGGGCCTCGGGCACCGTTCAGGATATCACGGAGTTCCGTCTTCTGGAAAACGAAGCCCGGGACCAGCGGGAGCGGCTGGCCAGGGCCGACAAGCTGATCACCCTGGGAACCCTGGTGGCCTGGGTGGCCCACGAGGTCAACAACCCCAACAACTTCATCATGCTGAACCTCCCCCTCCTGGAAGAGGTGTACAAGACCTCCCTGTCCACCCTGGAGCACCGGTACGAAACCACCGGGGATTTTCATATGGGGAAGATGCCCTACTCCAGGGTCAAGACCCTGATTCCGGAGCTCCTGGCCGGAATAAGGGAGGGGGCCCTGAGGATCCGGCGCATCGTCAACGACCTCAAGAACTACACGGGGCCCTCCCCCTCCTCGAACATGGGCAAAATCGCCATGGATGAGGTGTTGAGGGACGCCCTCGGGATGATGGACGGTTATATCGACCGCCATACCGACCACTTTTCCGTGTTTGTCGAGGAGGGGCTTCCCCCCGTTCGGGGGGATCGCATCCGCCTGGAACAGGTGGTCGTCAACCTCCTGCAAAATGCCTGCAACGCGCTCATGGACAGAACCGGGGAGGTGCACGCGACCCTTTCCCACGACCGGGAAAGGAACCGGGTGACCCTTTCGGTCCGGGACCAGGGCTGCGGGGTGCCCCTGGAGAACCTGGAGAAAATCCGGGAGGCCTTTTTCACCACCCGTCGGGATGCCGGCGGAGCCGGCCTCGGGCTTGCGAGCTGCGAACGGATCATCGGGGACCACGGGGGAACCATGACGTTTCACACGGAAGAGGGAAAGGGAACGAATGTGCTGGTGGACCTGCCCCCATGGTCGTCGGGCAATGGGGCGTGACCCGGCACGGGATCGGCGGGGCTTCATTCAGCCCCGGTGCCCTCTTAAAAAAAGCAGTTTCAAACCATAACCGGCTGTATATCCGAAAAGGAACTCGGTCTTTTTTCACGTGGTCGGATCGATACCGCTTTCGGGGCTGATCTCATAATTCCGGAATGTTGACTCAAGAGCTCCTTGGAAGTGCGAGCCTGTTTTTTTAGCTCGCCTTGAACTATGAAGCGCTTGTGTCACATACGCCATGTTGTGGTCACGGCAACGAAACCTCGACTTTCGCAATCTTGTCAACTTTTGTTGAGATTGCTTCAACCCGTTGGGATTTTAAAAAAACCGTTCCCACGGACGGTGATGGGCCTTGCGCCTTATCCAGTGTCTTTCCCGTTTTAACCAATATTGATTTCATACTCCCGTCGAAGTCCGCGCTACATCTCTCCCGGATACGAATTCGATTCGAAAAATGAATGGATTCCAATGTCTATGGCGGCCTTTGTTCCGCTTCCGCATTCCGGCATGATCATTGCTATCTACTAATAGGCCGTCGCACGACAAAAGAGGGGCGACGGGACCCTGCCCGGGAAAACCGCTTCCTCCGCCGAGGGGGTACCCATGCGCTTTCAGGGGATTGGGAGGGGAAAGGGAGTCCGGGGCCGTGGTGGAATGCTGTTGTCCCCCCGCAGACGGAACGGACGCTTCCGGGACGCCGTGAGTTCCCCCTGTTCCGGCAGGTTGCCGGAGCACCATGTTCGTGGACGGTCTGCTCTCCAAACCCTATGGGATGGATGAGTTGGCCGTTACCCTGTCAAGGGTTCTGAACCCCGTATAACGGTGTTTTCGGGAGAAACGGCGTGTTCGGGCACCCTGAAAAAAGCACCTGAACAGAGTCGCGGGGCCGACTGGGGATTTTCCGGAGACAACGGCACGGCTTCTTGTAAACGGCCGAAACCGGTTTTTTAAGAGGCTGGAAGGGGGGCAGGCACCCGGGGGAGAGGTGAGGGATTTATTTAATCGGTGATCAGGAACAGCGGTTGGGCAGGTACGCAGGAGAGGTGACGGATTTACTGAAACGGTGGTCAGGAACAGCGGTTGGGCAGGTACTCGGGGGGGAGGTGACGGATTTACTGAATCGGTTAGCAAGAACATCGGTTGGACAGGCGCGCGGTGGGAGAGGTTCCCGGCGGCGCCCGAAAAGGGATCAAGGGTGATTTTAAAAAAAGGTATTTCGATCTTCCTGTTGATGATGCTTTGGGGGATCGGCGGAGGGGAGTCCCTGGTTTGGGCGGCCGCTTCCCCGGCAGCGCCGGCCCCGCCCGGGAGTTCCCGGGAAAAAGGCGTCCCGGCAGGGACACCTGCGGAAGGGGGAGGGCCCGGCGGGGAGTTGCTACTTACCGACGGGGAGAAGCGCTGGATCGCGTCCCATCCCCTGATCGTGGCGGGCGCCCTGACCGACTGGCCGCCCTACGATTTCGTGGAGGGGGGAAGGGCGGTGGGGTTCGCCAACGATTACCTCCGCCTCCTGGCCCGGAAGGCGGGGTTGGAGCTGACCTTTGTCCACGGCTACACCTGGGAGGAACTCCTGGAAAAGATGCGGGACGGGGAGGTCGACCTTTTGCCCTGCGTGGCCACCCAGGAGGGGCGGGAGTCGTTCCTCCGCGCCGGATCGCCCTATTTCGAGGGGATGCCCGCCCTCGTGGTGCGGGAAGGGGAGGAGGGGATCGATTTCCTGGAGGATCTGGCGGGCAAGAGGCTGGCACAGGTTCCGGGCTACAGCGTGAATCCCTTTATCGAAAGGGAGCACCCCCAGATTCAAGGGGTGCCGGCGGCATCACCCCTGGAGGCCCTGCTCCTGGTAAGCCAGGGACACGCGGACGCTTACCTGGATTCCATGGGGGTTGTCAATTACGTGCGCCGGGAAAATCTAATTCCCGGCTTGAGGATCGCCAATGCCGCGTTTCCCTTTGGGCGGTGGGTGTGCCGGGTTGCCGCGGGCGTCGAAGAAGAACGCCTTCTGGGCATACTCGAGAAGGCCGCAGTATCGGTGACCTTCAGGGAACGGGAGGGGATAAAGGACCGCTGGCTGGGGGCCGCCCGCCCCCTTTCCGGGGGCAGGCCCCTGAGTCCGGAGGAGAAGGCGTGGACGTCGGGCCTGGGCACCCTGCGCATGGGAATCACGGCCTCCTGGGCGCCCATGGAGTTCGTGGGAGAGGAGGGGCGGCACCAGGGGATCACCCTGGAGTATGCCCGGATCATGATCGAGAAACTGGGGATCACGGTGGAGATGGTCTCCCGCCCCTGGCACGAGATCCTGGAGATGACGAAGCGGGGGGATATCGACCTGCTTCCCGGCCTGAACGAGACCCCCGACCGCAGGAAATACCTGCGCTTTACCCGGCCCTACCTGAAGATTCCCATCGTGATCGCCACGAGGGTGGGGGCGCCCTATTATCCCGATCCCGGGAGTCTTGCGGGGGTGACGGTGGGTGTCGGGGAAGGGTATGCCGAACATATGAAACTCCTTTCCGATTATCCCCTCCTTCGCCTCAAGGGATACCCCACGGTGGAGGCGGCGGTTATGGGACTCGGGGAGGGCGAGGTGGACGCCGTTGTGGCCAACAGCGCCGTGTTTGTCTACTACCGGAACCGTCACGGCCTGTCCAGGACCGTCCATATCAACAATACCACGCCCTACGTGGACAACCTCGCGGTGGGGGTGCGCCCCGGCCTTGCAAGGCTTCTACCCCTCCTGGAGCGGGTGCTGGCGGACATATCTCCGGACGAGCGCGCATTGATCATGGACAAATGGGGCAATCTGCCGGTTCATCGCCTGCCGGACCGGCGGATGGTACGGCGGGTTGCGGGCGTTCTCCTTGCCGTGCTGTCGGCGGTGCTCCTCTGGACCTGGAAGATGGGCAAGGAGGTGAAAAAACGCCGGAAGGTGGAGGCGCACCTCAGGGAGCGGGAAACCGTGCTCCGCCAGATGAGCGACAACGTGGATGCCGTTTCATGGATTGCATCGGCCCGGGAGATGACTCCTCTCTACATCAGCGCCTCATACGAGCGGCTCACGGGAAGGCCCCGCGACTCCCTGGTGGGGCGCCCTCTCTCATGGCTCATGCACATCCACCCCGAGGACCGGGACAGGATGAGGGAATCCTACGAACGGCTCCTGGAATCGGGAGGCATGGAGGCCGAGTATCGCCGAATGGATTCGGGCGGAGGTTTTATGTGGCTGGAGGAACGCTGCTCGACCCTTCCCCTGGAAGGCGATGGAGAACCCCGGGTGGTGGGGATCTCCCAGGACATCACACGCCGTAAAAAGGCCGACGAGGCCCTTTCGGCCTATGCCGAAACCCAGGTGGTGCTCCTGAGGGAGGTGAATCACCGGGTGAAGAACAACCTGACGGCGATCATCGGCATGTTGCACATGGAGGCGGAGAAAAGCGGGGAAGGGGGGCCGTCCCATGAACAGCTTCACTCCCTCGGGAAGATGGAGGCCCGTATTTCAAGTCTCCTGGCCGTTCACGGGGCCCTCTCCTCCACCCGTTGGCAGCCCCTTCCCATTGGTGAACTGTGCCGGGAGGTGATCTCCCGGACCCTGGTGGGAATCGTGGGGTGGGGGAACTTCACCCTGGAGATCGATCCGTCGGATGCGCGGGTGCCGGCGACACGGCCCACAACCTGGCCCTGGTGTTGAGCGAGCTTGCCGTGAATGCCGCCAAGCACGGGAACCGGGGGAAAGGGAGCATCGGGATCCGGGTGCGCCTGCGAAAGAGCCGCCGGAGGCTCTGCCTGACCTTCGGGGACAGGGGGCCGGGGTTCGGGGAAGCCCTTTTGAGGGGGGATGCATCCTCCTTCAACACGGGGATGGAGATGATCGAGGGGATCGTCACGGGCACCATGGACGGAACCATCGAACGGTTTAACGACAACGGCGCCATGGTGCGGATCACCTTTGCGTTGCCGCTGTCCCAAAGCACGGAGGAGAGAAGGGGTACATGAACGGAAAACCCATGAAAATTCTCATTGCCGAGGACGATTATTTTGTCCGGCGGGAGATCAAGAGGGCATTGGAGCCCACGGGCCATGAGATTGTGGCCGAGGCGCCCAACGGAAAGGTGGCGGTGGAGAAAACGGTGGCGCTCATGCCCGATGCGGTGCTCATGGATATCGAGATGCCGGTTATGGACGGTATCGAGGCCGCAGAGAGGATCCAGGCCGCATTTCCCACCCCCATCCTCTTTCTCACGGCCCACGCGTCCGTGGGGATGATCGAGCGGGCCTCGGGCGCCGGGGCCGCCGCCTACCTGACCAAACCCCCGGGGACCGAAGAGCTCCGCCGGGCCCTGTGCATCGCCTGGGCCCGGCACCGGGATCTCGTGGAACTGGGCAGGCTCAACGACACGCTCATGGAGCGCAAAAGGGAGCTGGAAGCGGCCGTGGAGGAGATCAGGACCCTTCGGGAGTTTCTGCCTATCTGTGCCCATTGCAAGAGTGTCCGAAACGACAAGGGGTATTGGGAGCGGGTGGAGCAGTACTTCAACCGGATCGTGGGGATGGAGTTCAGCCACGGAATCTGTCCGGACTGTTGCCGAAAGCACTACCCGGATTATATGGAAACTCGCGAACAATAAGGAGTCGAAAAAATCAAAGTGTTCATGAAGGGCAGGGGGACGGAATCGCCTTCCCTCTACGAGAATGAAAAACGGGCGCGGGAAAGGGCTGAGGCGGCACTTGCCCGGTGTCGGGAAGAGCTGGCCGCCGTTTCGGCCCGGGTAAAGGTGCTGAAGGAGAGTGAGGCCTGTTACCGGGGGATATTCTCCAACATGACCAGCGGCATGGCCCTCTACCGGCCGCTGGAGGACGGGCTCGATTTTGTTTTTATCAACGTCAACCCCGCCGGAGAGCGGATGGACGATATCTCCGCAAGAGATGTGATCGGAAGAAGGGTGACAGAGGTCTTTCCCGGAGTGGAATCCTTCGGGCTCCTGGATATTTTCAGGCGGGTGGCCGGAACCGGGGTGCCGGAGTATTATCCCTCGGCCCTGTACCGAGACGAACGCCTTCGGGTATGGCGGGACAACCGGGTTTACAAGCTGCCCTCGGGGGAGATCGCGGCAATTTACGACGATATTACCGAGCGGGTGCGATTGGAGGAGGAACGGGAGCGGAACCGGGAATTTCTCCAGACCGTGGTGGACGGTGTGACCGACGGCCTCATGGTCATAAACCGAGATTATACCGTTGCCCTGGCAAACAGGGCTGCCCTGGAGACCATGGGGGAGGGGGGCCCCTTGGAATGTCTCCGTTGCCACCAGGTCTCCCACAAGTCGGAACTGCCCTGTGACGGCAAGACCCATCCCTGTCCCCTCCTGGGGGTGATGGAAACGGGCAAACCCATGCGGGTGGAACATGTCCACCCGGATGCCCGGGGGGAAAAGCGGAACGTGGAGCTCATCGCATCGCCCATCTTCGACAAGAAGGGGGAGGTCAAGCAGATCATCGAGCTGTGCCGGGACGTCACCGAAAGAAGGCGGACCGAGGAGGCGGTCAAGATCAACGAGGAGCGCCTGGAGATGGCCATGTCGGCGGCCAACGACGGCATGGTCGACTGGGACATGGAGACCGGCCGGATCTACTTCGACAGGCGCTGGTACACCATGACCGGGCACGCCCCGGGAGAGTATCCGGGTACCCCGGATGAGTGGAAAAACCGGGTGCACCGGGGAGATTTTCTCCGGGTGGAGGCGGCTCTGAACGCCTATCTCGCGGGTGAAACCGAGACCTGCGACCAGGAGTACCGGTTCCGGCATAAGGGCGGAGAATGGCTCTGGATTCGCGCGAGGGTGAAGATCATGGCGCGGGATGGGGACGGCGCGCTCCTTCGCATCGTGGGCACCCATACGGATATTACCCGGCGAAAGAGGAGGGAGCTGCTCATTGAGGCCCAGCTTCGCCTGTCGGAATACGCGGCCTCCCACTCCGTGGAGGAACTCCAGCGGGCCTTTCTGGACGAGGCCGAGCAACTCACGGGCAGCGAGATCGGATTCTACCACGGGGTGGAGCCGGACCAGATGACCCTGAGGCTCCAGGCCTGGTCCACCAATACCCTGGAGAACATGTGCTCGGCGGAGGGTGTGGACAAAGCCTACTCCACCGCGGAAGCCGGGGTCTGGGGGGACTGCGTGCGAAAGGGGCGGCCCGTGATCCATAACGATTACCGGAGCCTGCCCCACCGAAGGGGATTGCCCGAGGGACATGCCCCGGTTGTCCGGGAGCTGGTGGTGCCTGTTTTTCGCGGGGACAGGATGGTGGCAATCCTTGGAGTGGGCAACAAGAAAACGGATTACACCGGGGAGGATGTGGAGATCGTCTCGGACCTTGCCAACATGGCCTGGGACATCGTGGCCCGCAAGCAGGCCGAGGTGGAAAAGGAGCAGCTCCTGGGGGAGCTGGAGCAGAGCCGGAAAATGGAGGCCGTGGGGACCCTGGCGGGGGGGATCGCCCACGACTTCAACAATATCCTGGCGCCCATCCTGGGGTATTCCCAGATGCTGGCCGCAAGCGGACGAACCGATGCCGGGACGCGGGACAAGCTGGAAAAAATTCACGGGGCCGCCTTGCGGGCAAAGGAGCTGGTGGGGCAGATCCTGGCCTTTTCCCGCAGGGACCCCTGCGAGAAAAGGCCCATGCCCATGGAGCCGGTCCTCAAGGAGGCGTTGAAGCTGATCCGCTCCTCCATCCCCGCCTCCGTCCGCATCAGGGCGGATATCGCCGGCGGCGGCCTGCTCGTGAACGCGGACCCCACCCAGGTGCATCAGGTCATCATGAACCTCTCCACCAATGCCTGGCATGCCATGGAAAAAGAGGGGGGCGAACTGCGGGTCCGTTTCGAGGCCGAGAATTCGCCGGACAAGGGCGGGGCGGCCGGCGCGTTCGTGCGCCTCACCGTGGCGGATACGGGCACGGGCATGGGCGAGGCGCTCATGGAGAAGGTGTTCGAGCCCTTTTTCACCACGAAGGCCCCGGGTAAGGGGACGGGAATGGGGCTATCGGTGGTGCACGGTATCGTGAAATCCATGGGCGGGACCGTGGGCATTCACAGCAGGCCGGGCGAGGGTACAAGGGTCACGGTTCGTCTGCCGGCCCTCCCTCCCCGGACCGAGCCCGACGTGCCCGCTCCGGGGGGGGAGCCCGTGCCGGGTGAGCCCGCTTGCAAGGGGAGCGGACATATCCTGCTCGTGGATGATGAAGAGGCCGTCCTCACCATGGAGACGATCATGCTCGAAACCCTCGGATACCGGGTCAGCGCCCACATGGAGAGCAGAAAGGCCCTTTCGGCGTTTCGGAAGACCCCCGAGGCATTCGACCTGGTGGTGACCGACATGGGCATGCCCGATCTTCCGGGGGACAGGCTCGCAAGGGAGATCGCGGCATTGCGCCCCGGTATCCCGATTCTTCTGTGCAGCGGTTTTTCCGAGGAGATGGAGGCGGCAAGGGGCGAGGCCGGCGGGGTCAAGGCGATCCTCATGAAGCCCTTCCGGATGGAAGAGCTGGGGGCCAAGATTGTCGAAGCGCTCGGGCATTAAACCCGCTACAAACATCCCTCGTTGGTCCAGCGACAGATCGGCGGTTCCGTTTTGGAGAGGCAGTCCTCCACTTCGCAGATTACGGCACCCCGGGTCCAGCTCACGTCCATCCTCCCGGAACTTGGCGGAATATGCAGTGCCCGGAGGTATTTTCGGAGGTAAAGGGTTCTGAAACAGGAGGTGTCCTTTCCAAAGCAGTCGCCCTTTTCGAGGCAGCAGTCGGCAAACTCGCCGTCCTTCATATAGTTGAAAGCCCCGGTCAGGAACCAGTTTTCCACCCGGGCCTTTTTGACGGGCACGAGGTTGCCGGTTCCCCGCTTATCCCCCTTGTAGTTGTAGGGATCTCGAATGCTGTGATCGTTCATGACGGTAATTCGATCCGTGCACTCCCCGGAAGTCCATCCGGGCTCTTCAAGTCCGATGCCGTAGGCGCAGGAGGGGGGAAGGCCCAGGCTTTTGGGCGCCTCGTCCTGTCCCAGCCCGAGGAAGGAGTAACTGTAGATCTTGAGGGGCTTGCCTTCAAGCATGACGGTCCTTACGGCATTGGTGGTATTGGCGCAGTCGGGGCACGGGAACGTCACCTGTGAAGAGGCGCCCCCCATCTCCACGATGCCGAAGTTATCCCGTTTTTTGTCTTCCCTTACCGTAAGCCAGGCATATAGCCCCTCTTCAAAACCGGTGATGGTGCGGGTGTCCACGGAAGCCGTTTCCCCGACCTTCTTCTTCAGTTTTTTCTTCAGCGATTTCCAGAGGGCCTCGCTCGAATCGCGATTCTCCTGCTCCGCGATGCGCATTCCCGCCGTGGCATAGACATCGGCGGATACCAAGTTGCACTGACGGCTCCAGTCAAATGCCTTCCACTTGGGCTTTCCCTCTTTCATGGGCCCGTCCTGTTTGATCCCGTCCAGGGCGGAAACCACTTCGGTGGTCACGGCCTCGATATCCCAGGTGTCCTTGCCGTTGATCTCCCGCACGGGATCGGCCAGGGCGGAGACCTTGGGGCCCGCGTGCTCCAGCCACTCATCCCCCCGGTTTTCATAGATATAAAGGCGTGTGCCGCTGCTGCCGGCATCGTACATGATATAACATGGCGATGCGCCCCCTGCCGCCGAAAGCGGCGGCGTGAATGCGATGGTTCCCAAAAAAAGAACACAGACGAGCAAGACGATTTTAGATCTCATGTTTTCCTCCTGGAAAAAAGTAAATTAATCCGGTGACTTTCCCACTTGCCCTGTTGGCCATGATCTTCAATCACTGCCGAGCGGTGATGCTCGGGCGGGAAGAGAGGCTTAAGGGGGGGGCACCCGATCAAGTTGCCGAATTCCGAAAAGCCGGCCTATGAAAGTACCGTCATGCTCGAGGACGAATCGGCGATATATTACTCCTGCCGGTCGGGCAATTTCGTTGAAACCCGCTGTTTGCCGGAAACTAATACGGGAGAGTCGGAAAAACGGACCCGTTGCATAATTTTCCTCAGTCTCGAATGTTGTGGGCCGGGCGGCCTTGATTGACGGCTCATTCGATCCGGATTTACCGAATATGGCAAATTCCAATTTATTACCGATTGCGCCTTGGAACAGAGTCTCCTTATTTGAATCGAAAGTCAAGTGGGAAAAATGCGGGTGGTGACCATGCGGAAACCGAGGATCATTGGAGATAACTGTGCCAGGCACTGCGGGATTGCGATGAAAGTACATCCCCTCGTGCTGTATCAAGGCAATCCGACTTGAGTTCGGAATACCTGGGTGTTGAAAAGCGGATTCAAGCGGATATGGATTCAAGATAGGAAAGGGCAAGGAGGAAAAGCTCATATGCCTCCTCCGGGTCCCGGTTGTAAAGTTTGTAAAACCCCTGGGCGCAGTTTGTATGGGGGGCCGACGGCTTGGTCATCAATTCTATCAGCTTCATGTATATCTTTTTTTCCTCGGATGAGGATGCCTGGTTTGCATTTTTGAGGTAGGAATGCAGGTTGACGATGATGGTAGCCCGTTCGCGGAACAGGTATTTTCGTTTTCGATCGTCGAGGCGAAAGAAAGCGATGGAAACCAGGCCCCGACGCCGCTTATACGCCGAACTGCCCGAGGCCATGGGGGAGATACCGTGAAAGGAGATCAGCGAGGCCGGGTCGTCGTCGAAGTCACCCACGGGATTAACCAGGAGCGGCTTTTCCGAGGCGAGTTCCACCGGGTTGGAGCCTGAGGGGGAGCGGACTCCCTCGATGGGAAAATAGTTGCCCTTGAGGCTCGAGTTACAGGACTTGCAGGAGGTGCAGTAGTTGAGCGGATTATAGGCGAGCAGGTGGTATCCGGGATCAAAGGAACCGGAAACCGGCTCGGTCAAGGTGACGCCGGCCCTTTCCAGCGCCTCGGTTGGTTTCCAGGGTTTGACCTTCTTTTTGGGACGGAAGTGCTCTAGGTCGTGTTCGATGCGGCCGTATTCCTCGGACTCCAGCTGCCGTTCGCAGTAGGCGCATTTGGCGTGTTGAAGGCGCATGAAAACGATCTTTACCCGGGACCAGATGGAAGAGGATTCCTTATAGTATCCCAGCTCCGCGAACCTCTCCGTTCGTTCCCGCGCTTTTGCCGTCCATCCCGGCTTTTCCGCTTCCAGCAGCTCTTCCAATCGTTGTTTGGAAATTTCATACCGGATCATGGCGCTATTCCATTCCCCTGGTGAGTTCCCGCAGGAGCTCCTTTGCCGCCTGGACGTTGCCGTCACGGGCATCCTCGGTGAGCCTTTGGAGCTGTGATTCCTTGGCCGGGGCCCGGGTGCTCTCCATACCGAAAAGGTCGGTAAGGAGAATCTGGTCCGCATCCAGTCCGTGAAGGGCCTCCCTGATTCGCCGGGTCTTGGCGGACTGTTTGGGGCCCTGGGCCATGAGGGTGATGTTCATCCACTGAAGGGAACCGGCCACCAGCGGGCTGTGGGAGGTGACGATAAATTGAATATTGGGCAGTGCCTTGGCCAGGGTGGGCAGGAGATTGATCTGCCATTTGGGATGAATGTGCAGGTCGATCTCGTCCACCATCACGATTCCGTGGTTGTCAACGAGTTTGCTCCCCGAAGGGCAGGTCATGCACACGTGGTAGAGGAGATCCCCGATCCACCCCAGGTAAGCCCTGTAGCCGTCTGAGAGGGCCGGGAACGGAACCCGCAACCCGCCCCGCTCAAACACGTATTCATTGCCCTCCAGTTCCCCGGTAAAGCGGTAATGCCCCTTGCCCATGAGTCGGTTGATAAGGTTTACCACCTGTTTGTGCCGCCCGGGATTTTCCTGCCTGAAGGCCGGGAGCCAGGAGCTCAGGGGGAGCAGGGAATAGGCCTCCTCGAACAGGCTTTGGATGCGCTGGGCACGGGCAAAGGAACTCTGCCTGCGTCCGGCGGTATCGGCCAGCTCCCGTTTTTCAACGCGCCGGGTCGCGCCGTAGCCCACAAAGAAGAATGCATCGGAGCTGGAGCTGAAAATGGGATGCCAGATCTTGTCGTCTTCATGAGCCCAGCGTACCTGCTCCAGGTCTCCCCGCTGGGATATGGTGACCCTTGATTCCACCCGCCGCACCGGCACCTGGTCCTGGTCATGGGCCTTGAACACGGCCTCGAGGGTGGCGGTGTCTTCCGGTTGTACCTGTTCGGGGGCGCCGCCCGGGCTTGGCACCTGGTTTCCGTTGGGTTCCCGCCGGACAAGGCGGTAGGGATATATTCCGGAGTCTGAAACAGCGGGGCCGAGGGCGGTCAGGGAGACGGCCTTCAGCAATGTGGTCTTGCCCAGTCCGTTGTTCCCCAGCAGCAGGTTGACATTCGGCAGTTTGGCTGCGGGAAACGCGTCGGTTCCCTTGCGGTCCTTGTGGCAGAACTCAATCCGGGTTTCCCGGAAGGTCCTGAAATTCTGGATGGCTATGGATTCTATATACATGTTCCTACCTGTTTGCGGATGATTCTCTTGATGCCTGATTTTGAACCGGTTTTTCCGTTTTGTCCATAAAAAAGGCTTAACCTTTTTCCGGCAAAAAATAGAGTTCGTACAACTGACGGTATCTACCTGATTTTTTTATGCGGGATAAGGCGTCCCGCCATTTTTGGACAACCTCCCGGGGGCATTCCTTGAAAAGGCGATGTAGCCTTCGGACTCAATCAAAACAACGGGCGTTTGTCGAATTTGATTCCTTGAAATCCCCGCCTTCCTGAGCTTATCCGATACCGAACCGGCCGCCGAGGGCGTTAGGTCGACTCTTCCGGATTTCAGCATCCTTAAGCAGCCGATATGGGAATCGTTGGACTGTATATTGTTGAAATCGTGATTTCGCAAAACGGTTTCATGTGTTCCGCCGTTCAAGACACATATTCGCTCGACTTTTTTGCATCCTCCAGCGTTTTTATGCCGGTCGGTGCTTTTTTCATCTCGTAAAAATAATCGGTTTCCCTTTGTTGCGGCCCCACCCACTGGACCGTATCTTCTCTTTCAGGTGTTCTGCTCACGTTGAACAGGGCCGGATTCGGCATTTTTCGAACCATCTTCACTCCTCTGACAAAAGGAACTTCCCTGATGTTCACCGGATGATTCAAGGTGACCATCATCTCTCGAACCACCTCCAGGTTGAACGCTCTTTTGCCTGCGTGTTTTTTTCCTCTCAGTATACCGTTGTCATCGGTATAGACCTGATCCTGGAGACTATGGGTAAGAAACAGTATTTCCGAAGCGGAGATGTTGATGGGGAAGAACGTCAAAGTTAGTAATATGAAAATTGTCTTCTTGATCATTCCGTCACCTTCCTCGAACCAGGGGGCGAATTGCAATTTCACCGGGAAGCCGGTGCTGAACCGGCCCCCATAACGTTGCCTGCTGAACTCTAATTGAGGTAAGTTTCGGAGTCGCGTCGGCCCTGTAATTGGCGGACATTCGGAAAGAGGAACAATAGCTCGCCAACACGATTATCCGACTTCAGACCGGGCAATGATCTCCTGGATAATCGATCGATTGTTTAAAAGGTCCTCTTTTCGACTTTTTTCAAGGCGTTTGATTCGCCTTTCGACCTTCAGGGCCAGTCCTTTTTCACCGATGCGCTTTTTAAACTCAAGTATGAGGGGACCCCTGCCGCGAAGGTATTTGGCGCCTCGTTTGCCTGTGCCCTGGTGTTCGACCAAGCGCCTTTCCACATCCACGGTGATCCCGGTATAAAGGCTTCCGTCGTTGCATCTAACTAAATAAATCCACCACGTTTTCATTCTAGACCCGACAGCGTTTCAGTTGTTGATAATGATCGCCCCCTTGGGAGATCACGGGCGATCACTTTAACTACCTTCTCGTATTTTATTAATTATTTCAATAGGGAATATAATTCGACATCACAGAGAGGAGGGCGTTGATGCCGGCGACTCACCCGTTGGAAATGATAGGGGCCGGGGAAAGCCGGGTTGCAAAATAAAATGGGTTGATCCTGTTTCGCTTTGTTCCGCATTCGGTTTTCATCGATGTTTAAGTATCGATATTATCAGAAAATGTTCAAGGAAAGCACAGGTAAGGCAAGCCTTGCTCACAGCCTGATTCGCAATTGCGGGAATACCCCCCTAATGTGGCGCTTGCTCGTTAGGAGTTGCAATGTTGCCGGGGAGGCAATGCATTGCATGAAATATTAAAAGATTTTATTTCAATATTTTTATTGTGGCGTATAATGCCGCTTTACCCACCCAATTAATGGAATCAGGAAAACGTCTATTCGATTGTAAGGAGAAGTATCATGGCAACCGGCAAGGGGCAGGCGGCAAGGGAAGCGGTGGATTCGGGAAAATTTCAGTGGGGAGGCGTGCTCCTGATCTCCATCTGCCATTTCATTCACGACGTGTATTCGAGTTTTTTCTTTCCCCTGCTGCCGCTTATCGTTGAGAAACTCTCCCTGAACCTCACCCAGGCGGGGTTCCTTGGAACCATGACCCAGTTGCCGGCCCTGTTGAACCCGGTGATCGGAAGGTGGGCGGACCAGGGAAACAAGGCCCGCTGGTTTATCATTCTTGCGCCGCTTCTCACCGCCGTCCCCATGAGCCTTTTGGGACTGGCCCCCTCCTACGGGGTCGTGATGCTCCTGCTTCTGATGGTGGGTATCAGCACAGCCCTGTTTCATGTACCCGGACCCGTTATGATCGCGCAGCTTGCGGGCACTCAGAAGGGAAAGGGGATGAGCTTTTTTATGATCGGGGGGGAGTTTGCCAGAACGGTGGGGCCCCTTGCCGCCGTGGGCGCGGTCTCCCTCTGGGGGCTCGAAGGGTACTGGCCGGTCATGATCGTGGGCTTTGTCGCCTCGATTTTCGTTTATTTTCGATTTAAAAATATTCCCGTTACGATCAAGCGGAGTTCCCCGGTTCCCCTCCGGGAGTCGTGGGGGGAGATCAAAGGGGTGATGCAGCCTTTGACCTGTATCCTGTTTGCAAGAGGATTCATGCACGGCTCCCTCTCCACCTTCCTTCCCATCTTTATCCGGCAGGAAACCGGGAGCCTGTGGCTGGCGGGGGCTTCCCTTGCCATGTACGAGGCCGCCGGCGTACTGGGGATCTTTTCGGCGGGGCCCTTGAGCGACAAGCTGGGCAGAAGGCGGATTCTCGGCTTCCAGCTCCTGGCCGCGCCCGTTTTCCTGTTCCTTTTCGTGGCCCTGCCCGGCTGGCTCAAGGTGCCGGCGCTTATCGGAACCGGCTTTTCGGTTCTCTCGACAACCCCGGTGATGCTGGCCATGATCCAGGAGCATGCGAAGAACAGCCCTTCGGCGGCCAATGGGTTTTTTATGATGGTCTCCTTTATCGCGAGATCGGCCGTGGTGGTTCTGGTGGGCTTCAGCGGTGACATGGTGGGGCTGAAGACCACCTACTTTATCTGTGCTGCCCTTGGAACATTGGGCGTTCCGTTTCTCCTGATGCTGCCTAAAACGAGTCCGGCCAAGATGGGGGCGAAAGAAACACTTACCGCCAAAGCCTGATCCCGCAAGCCGGGAAACGCATGGTCATTGACACGGAGGGCTGTTCCGTTTTAGATACGTACGGCGGTTTTTAACATCTATATAAGGTATAAGAGATTTGGATAATAAAAGTTCGGACACGGAACAGAAGATATGCGGAAGATGCGGCACCTGCTGCATAAAGGGCGGCCCCTCGCTTCACCTCGAAGACAAGGAGCTGGTTCAGACCGGCAAGATCCCCCTGAGCAAGCTCGTCACCCTGAGAAAGGGGGAGATGGCAAGCGACAATGTCAGCGGTGGAATCAAGCCCCTTGGGGCGGAGCTGATCAAGATCAAGGGACGCGGCGGTTCATGGGCCTGTCGTTTTTTCGATCCCGGCGCCAAGGGCTGTACCATATACGAGAACCGGCCAGTGGAATGCGCTGCCATGCAGTGCTGGGACACCACCGGGATTGCGGCGATCTACGACAAGGACCGGATCACCCGAAAGGATCTGATCGGTACCGTGGAAGGGCTCTGGGAGCTTGTGGAGGATCACGAGGAGCGTTGTTCCTGGGACGAGATCAACCGCCTCGCGGAAGAGGCCGTGGGCAATGACGACCCGCGCATGACAAAGATCATGGAGATGATCAACTACGACCACTCCCTGCGCAACGTGATCGTTGAAAAGGGGATGGACAAGGGAATGCTGGAATTCCTGCTGGGAAGGCCCCTTGCTTCCGCCGTCGAGTCCCTGGGGATGACCATTGTAAAGGATGGTGAGCGCTACCGGCTGATGAAAAAGGAAACGGAGCAGGAGACTTGCAGTTGCGGAAAATGCAGCCCCGACGGTAAATAACGGTCGGGTCATCAGGCAGCCTCCGTTTAAGGCAAGTTGCCTGGTCGTCGGGCCCCGGCATAATTGATACCCCGGTAAAAAAGTCCTGGGATGAAATTATGCCCACAACCTGATGTGTTCGGTATGATTTGTCCATACTTCATCATGGGGTAAAAAATCCAAATTCGGACTTAGCAGGAGCTCTTGAGTCAATATGCGGATATTGTAAGATCAGGTTCGAAGATGGAGTCAATCCGACCACGGGAAAAAAGGCCGGCCTCCTTTTCGGAGATTAGACCGTTTATGGTCTGAGTATGGGCTGAAACTGCATTTTACGAGTGTGGGAGCATTCAGTTGGATGAGGGGGGAAGGGCCGGCTGCCCGCAAATCGGCAAAACGAAAAAGGGGACAGGTTTATTCGATTGTGGATTTTATTGTATCCAAGTCCCTGACCCGTCAAGAATAATTGAAAATGATCATAAGGAAAGAATCAGGGTGCGTAAAGTTCCGGCCTGCGGTTGGGCAGGAAAAAGCGCATCCTGTGATTTCTCACCCTCTCGAACGCCTCTTTTCTTAAATCCGCATAGAGGATCGTGTCCTTCCCTCCGGTCTCCTTTTCCATGATCTCGCCGTCGGGACCAATCACCATGGCAACCCCAGGAAAACTCAAACCGTATCCGTTCTCCCCGTTCTGATTGCAGGCCACGATAAAAACGGAGTTGTCGTATGCCCTTGCCTGGAGGTGGCGCAGCCAGGAGTTGTATTTTTTATCGCTGCTGCCCCTTGGGGAGGCGTGGGGAATAAAGATCACCTGGGCACCCTTCAAGGTCATGGAGGTGGAAAGCTCGGGGAAGTGGGCGTCGTAGCAGAGCTGAATACCGAAGCGGATGCTGTTTGAATTGAAAACGGGAATCGATTCTCCCATGGAGAAGAGGGCGGTTTCGGGGGGGGCAAGGTGGAGTTTGCGGTATACGGAAGGCTCTTTTTTTCCCGGAGAGATCACCAGGTGACTTGCGTAAATTCGATCGCCGGCGGCTCTTTCGGCCATTCCGGCAAGGATCGTGATCCCTTCCTCGTCGGCGGTTTCCTGTAATCTCCGGGTAACGGAGCAGGGCAGCAGGAGCGCATGGCGACTCAGGTTTTCCTTGGTGGAGTACCCCGTGATGCAGAGTTCCGGAAAACAGATGATCGAGGCGCAGTTCCGGCTTGCCGCCCGGGAAAAGGACTCGATTTCCGAGAGATTGGATTCGATCTCACCCACCGGGCAGTTGAGTATTGCCGCTGCAATACGAATATCCTGCATCTCATTCGTCATGGTTTCGCCCTGTTGTGGGGATTGAGGGAAACGGAAATCCGCTGCCTGCGCATTCCCATGATGTCCCTGTAAACGGGTGGACCGGCTTGGTTCGGAAAGCGATCGTTCAGGTTTCTCGGGAAAACAGGTAACTGCTTTATTTAGCTCGTTTTAATTAACGGCGGGTTTATATGCTAAAAGTAAACCTGGCCGCTGAAACCTGTCCGTTGAAACCTGTCGGTTGGATCAGTAATGCGTGGGGCGGATCGGCGCTATTTTACGGCAAACTGGGCGCTGATCTTGAAAACCCGGGTTGCCGGAAGGTTCAGAATATCCGTGATGCCGGTCTTTTCCGCGATCTCGCTCAGGTTGTTTTCGATGGCTTCGACGGAAGGGGATATAAAGGTGAACCAGACGTTGTAGGCGTTTTCACGGATATAGTTGTGGGTGACGCCGGGATAGGCGTTGACCGTGTCCTTGAAAAACTCGATCTTTTCCTCGGGAACCCGCGCCGCGCAGAGGGTGCTGAAGAAGCCGACCCTTTCCGGGCTGAAGTTGCCGCCGATCCGCCGGATGATGCCCCGCTCCTTGAGGGATGAGAGGGTTTCGATCAGCTCCTTTTCAGTCAGGCCCAGCTCATCGGCGATTGCCTGGTACGGCCTCTCGGTAATGGGGAAATTCGACTGGATACGGTTGATGATCGCTTTTTCTCTGGCATCGAACTGCGGCATATGGTGTTCCTTTTAAACTTGAACGCTGTTGGAGATTTTGAACCGTTGGGCACATGGAAATATTAAATTACACATCGGTGGTGCAGGATGGGCGACTCTGCGAGTGTTCATCTCCAGTGTATTTATTATTTTCCGCACCCCTTACCCGAGGGAGGGCCGCCGAACAGGACGAACGAATCCGGTTTTTCGTGCAACCGAATGGTGTGAATGGAAAGCTATCGTTCGAATGACCGGGCAAGGCCGTGACGGGTTTTTCATGGTCCGGTAATGCAAACAAAAAAAGGCCCTGCCTTGAAACCGGGCAGGGCCTTCTTTAACAAACTGTCAAACCGAGGCTGTAATTATACGCAGCCGGTAGGTTTGGGAAGACCGGCCATCTTACAGGCTCCCTTTCCGGGTCCGGAGGGGAAGAGCTCGTAGATGTGCTTGAGCTTGAACTTGGTGAGCTTGGAGAGAACGCGTACCATGGGTGCGATACCATTCTTCTTGTAGTAGTCCTGGAGAACGTCGATCACCAGCTTGTGCTCGTCGGTAAGCTCCTCGATTCCTTCCTCTTTCATTACGTGAGTGATCCACTCCTCAGCGTAAGAGTTGAAGTCGAGAAGGAAGCCGTCTTCGTCAATATCGAACTGTTTGCCATTTACTTCAATTGTTTCAGCCATCTTAAAAAAACCTCCTGTGATATTATTTGTCTTAAGGCTTGTACCTAGTAATATCGTAAAAAAAATATTCTGTGATAATTATATGAATGGCCCGGCATTGTCAATATGAACATTTGAAAAAATATTACATGGAAAACGATTTGTCGAACCATTCGATCCATCTGGCACAGAAACTGTACGGGCTTAGTATTCCCTGGGTGTCTGGTTGATCTGGGCCAGGGTGAATACGGGGCCGTCCTTGCAGACCAGCTCCTTTCCGATATTACAGCGACCGCACATGCCGATACCGCATTTCATGCGGTTTTCGAGGGACATGATGATGTGGTCGTGGTCGTATCCGAGCTTCTCAAGCACCGGCTGGGTGAACTTGATCATGATGGGAGGGCCGCAGATGATGGCGTATGAATCGGCATCTCCCGGAGGGGCCTTCTGCTCGGTGATGGTGGGTACGAAACCCTTATTGTATTTCCAGTCGGGGTCATCGGTGCCGTCGACGGTGATGTGCATGTTGATGTCGTCGCGGGCCTCCCACGCCGCCAGCTCATCCCTGTAGAGGAGCATGCCGGGGCTTCTTGCGCCGTATACAACATGGATGTCGCCGAACTTGGAACGGTTCTCCAGCATGTACACGATGGAGGAGCGGAGGGTGGTGAATGCAAAACCACCGCCGATGATCAGGACGTTCTTGCCTTCGAGAAGGTCCCAGGGGTACCAGTTGCCCATGGGGCCGCGCAGGCCCATGATGTCTCCCACCTTCATGTTGTGGAGGTAGCTGGAGACCTTTCCGGCCTTGTTCACGGTGAACTTTACAAAGCCCTTCTCGATGGGCGAGGAGGCGATTCCGATGGGGATCTCGCCCACGCCGGGGATGGACAGTTCCGCGAACTGGCCCGCCATATAGGAAAACTTCTCCTCGTCCCCCTCGTTCAGAAAAACGAACTTGAAGGTCTTGAGGCTGTTGTCCTCCACGGCGTTTTCTATTTCATCAATACGGACAGGATACGGTAAATATGGATTTTCCACAGTCTTTCTCCCTTTCTTCTAGCCGGCAGGCACGTAGCTGTTCATTTCGTCGCAGATGCTCCGGATATCGATGTTCACGGGGCACTGGCGGACGCACCGTCCGCAGCCCACGCACATGACGCCGCTGTCGTACTTGTCCACGAAGTATTTCAGCTTGTGCATGAAACGCTGCCGGACCCTCTGTGTCTTGGTGCCCCTCGGGTTATGCCCCGTGGTGTGCAGGGTGAAGAGGGGAGACATGCAGGAATCCCAGTTGCGGAAACGCTTGCCCTCGGTGCCCTTGAGCTCATCCTGGATGTCGAAGCACCAGCAGGTGGGGCAGGCGAAGGTACAGGTGCCGCAGTTGATGCAGGCAAAGGACGCGTCATCCCAGAACGGTGCATTGTAAAGATCCAGGATGGTTTTATCCGCGAGCTTGTCCGTCTCGACCTTGGAAACGATCTTGGCCTCGGCGGCCGCCTTTTTCTCCGCAAGGGGAGCTGCATCGCCTTCCGCCGCGAATCCGCCGGCGGCAAGGAACTTCTCACCCTTTTCGGTGAGGGCCTTTGCCGTGAAGGAATCGCCCATGTCGGACATGAGAACGTCGAAACCGGCCTCGCTGTAAGGACCGCAGCCCGTTGTGGTGCAGAAGCAGGTGGCGCAGGGATCGTCGCAGGCAAGACCCACGAAGGTGGTGGCCTCGTAAGCCCTGACCCAGTACGGGTCCTTATAATCCGGGGTGTCGAAGTTCTGTTTTACCAGAAGGAGGCTCTTTCCGTCACAGGGCCTCATGCCCACGACGGCGCGGGGAGAGTAGTCCTTGGCGGCTTCCTTCATGATATGGTGATCGTCCTTGGACTCATCGGTGGTGAACTCGATGATCAGCTCGGACTGGGGAAAAACGGTGCTCTTGGGTGAGAGCTTGGTGTTTTGAAAGTCAAAGTCGGGCAGCTCGCCCTTGCCGAGGGACTTGAAGTTGTGACAGTCTCCCTCCTTGGCGGGGCCCATGATGCGATAGGACTCGTGAAGCTTGTCGAACCCGTCCGCCCACTCCTGTTTATCTATCTTAATGGTCTTCATAGTATATGCCTTTATCGATATATCAGAGCCAAAAACAGGCTTGATATCAGAATTTACTTAATAAATCCTTCGGGATCATCGAGTTTAAAGGTGTCCAGGGGCGGGCGCTGGTCAAGGGAAAGACCGGCCTCCCAGCCGTACTGCTCGAGACAATCCTTTTCGAGTTTCTTGGTAAACTGTCTGACCTTGATTCCCTGGGGGCAGGCCCTTTCGCAGGCGCCGCAGTCGGTGCAGCGGCCGGCGCAGTGGTATGCCCTGAGGAAATGGAAGGTTCTGATATCAATGGGGTCGTCGCCCTTGCCGACCCACTGGGGCCTTGCCTCGTCAACGAAACATTCGGGGCAGTAGCAGAGGGGACAGGCGTTTCTGCATGCGTAGCAGCGGGTACAGGGATCGAGGAGCTCCTCGAAGAAGTCCCACTTTTCCTGGGGATCCATTGCCTCAACCGCGCGGATATCCTCGTAGCGGTCAACATCCTTCTGCTCCTCCACCAGATCTCCGGCCAGTTCGTCGTAGATCACGGGGTTTCTGTGGATACAGATGGCGCAGTTGTCCTGGAGAACGTCCTTCTTGTCCACGGTCTCGGAAAAATCGGTTCCGGAAACGGTGAGCTTCTCGCCCGCTTCCACGACGGAGGTCACCTCGCCCTTGAACATGTTGCGGATCGCGCGCTTGTCGATCATGCCCGTGCAGGGCACGCCGATGATCACGAGCTGCTCGCGCTTGATCTTGTTCTCGATGATATGGGTGACAAGGTTCCTGGAGTCGCAGCCCTTGGCGACGATTCCGATCTTCTCGGTCCGGTTCGTGGTGTAGTTCGCGAGGTTGATACCGCAGTTGGAATCCCATACCAGTTTTGAAACATCGGCGGCGTCTTTGACAAAACAGGGCTCGTTCATCATCGGCATGGAACCCTTCTTAAAGCCGACGATCATCTCGACCTGCGCATCCTTCAGCAGCCGCTCTGAAATCTCTTTAATTTTCTCGATATATTCTGCCATCTTAAGATACCTAGCCTTGTTTTTTGACGAAGTTTTTATTGGGTCCTAAGGCCTTGACCGATTCAGTCACCTCGTTGACCACGTCCACGAACTTGGTGGATTCCGCGGATGAGATCCATGAGAAGTGGAGACGATCCGGCTCGACGCCCATCTGCTCCATGAGGTTTTTGAAGAGGGTGAATTTCCGACGTGCATAGTAATTACCTTCCAGGTAATGGCAATCGCCGGGATGTCAGCCGGATACCCATACGGCGTCGGCTCCCTCCTTCAGGGCGGAGAGGAAAAACTTCGGGCTCATTCGGCCGGAGCAGGGGATACGGATCACGCGCACGTTGGGGGGATACTCCATCCTTCCCACACCGGCGAGGTCAGCTGCTCCGTAGCTGCACCAGTTGCACAAGAAACTAATGATTTTCGGTTCCCAATCAGACATTGTTAAGTCACTCCTTTATATTTGCACCTCCCGGCGTCCGGGAGAAAAATAGGGGCACATTCAAGTGTCGGGAACGCCCCGACCGGCCTGTTGCCGTTCGGGGCGTTTTTATCTAAACCGCCCTTTGCCTAGTTGATCGCGAGGATCTGGGCAAAGATCTGGTCGTTGTCGAATCCCTTGAGGTGAATGGCGCCGGAACGGCAGGAGGATACGCAGAGGCCGCATCCCTTGCAGAGAACAGGGTTGATGGCGGCTTTACCCGCGAATCTTCCCTCTTCGTCAAATGCCGGAGCCGAGTAGGGGCAAACCGATACGCAGACGCCGCAGGAGCTGCAGGTCATCTGGTCGGTCTTTGCCACGGTTCCACTGGTGTAAACGGTCTTCTGGGCCAGGAGCGTAACGGCCCTTGACGCAGCCGCACGGCTTTGCGCGATGGACTCCTCGATGGGCTTGGGATAATGGGCAAGTCCACTGAGGAAGACGCCGTCTGTTGCGAACTCACTGGGTCCGAGTTTCGCGTGGCGCTCCACGAAGAATCCGTCCGCGTTCATGGGGACCTTGAAGAACTGGGAGAGCTCCTCGTCCCTGGGCGGAACAATGGCGGTGGCCAGGGTGAGAAGATCGGTTTCGATCTCAACGGGCTGACCGAGAACATGGTCGATGGTCTCGATGACGAGATTGCCGTCCTTGACGGAGACCTTGGGCTTGGCATCAAGCGCGTAGCGCATGAAGATCACGCCGAGCTTACGCGCCTCTGTGTAGATAAGCTCCTTCTCGGCATAGGTCCTGATGTCCCTGTAAAGCACGAACACGTCGGTCTCGGGGTTGCGCTTCTTGAGCTCCACGGCGCTCTGTACGGTGTGGGTACAGCAGACGCGCGAGCAGTAGGGGCGCTCGGGCTCCCTGGAACCGACGCACTGGATAAAGACGGCACGGTTCACATCGGCGAGGGTGGGATCGTTCGCCATGAAGCGCTTGTCAAGGTCCAGATGGGTCATGACCCGGTCGTCCCGGCCAAGGAGGTACTCGTTGGTCTGGAGGGGGGCGCCGCCCGTTGCGAGCAGTGCAATACCGTGTTCCAGGGTCTCTTCGCCTTCCCCGTTCTTCAGGGTCGACTTGAAGTTGCCCACGAAACCTTCCACGCCGGAGAGGGTGGTGCCCAGGTGGAGGTGGAGGTTCTCCTGGCCGCGAACGGCAGCTTCGAGCCTTTCGAGGATGCCGGAGACTTCCTCGCCCTTGGCGGTTTCAAAAAGATTCACCGCCTGGCCGCCCAGGGTCTCGCTCTTTTCGACGAGATGGGTCTCGTAGCCCTGGCTGGCAAGTGCCAACGCTGCCGCCATGCCGGAGATACCGCCGCCGAGAATAAGGCCGGTCTGGTTTACATCCAGCGCCGATTCCTGGAGGGCGTCCGCGAGAACGACCTTCTCCACACCCATCTTCACGAGGTCCATGGCCTTCTGGGTCGCCAGCTCGGGGTTGTTCTTGTGAACCCAGGAGTTCTGGTTACGGATGTTGGCCATCTCGAAGAGGTACTTGTTGAGGCCCGCATTGATCAGGGTCTCCTGGAACAGGGGCTCGTGGGTCTTGGGCGTACATGCCGCAACCACGACCCTGTTGAGTCCCTTCTCACGGATAATGTCCGCCATGGCGTCCTGTGTATCCTGTGAACAGGAGTACATGTTGCCCGTGACGTACTCGACGTAGGGCAGGTTCTCGGCGAACTCGCGAACCGCGTTCACATCCACGGTGCCGGAGATGTTGATGCCGCAGGAGCAGACGAAAACACCCACTCTGGGACGCTGACCCGTGATGTTGGTCTCGGGAATCTCCTCCTTGGTCTTGGTGAGGGTATTCCTTGCCGCCTTGAGGGACTCGCCGGCCGCGGAGGCTGCCGCCGATGCATCCACGACCGCCTGGGGAATATCCCTGGGGCCCTGGAAGGCGCCGCAGACGTAAACGCCGTCGCGGGTCGTTGCAACGGGGTTGTCGGTCTTGGTCTTGGCGAAACGGCTCTCGTTGAGCTCCACATCGAACTTGCCGGCCAGTTCGGCCACATCCTCGGGAACTTCCATGCCCACCGAGAGAACCACCATGTCGAAGGTCTCCTCCATGGGCTCTCCGTCCTCGGACACGTAGCGCATGGTGAGATCCTTGGTCTCGGCATTCTCGTTGATGGTGTGGACGCGGCTTCGGACGAACCTTACGCCGTCGGTCTTGGCCTTGTCGTAGTAGCGCTCGAAGTCCTTGCCGTGGGTCCTCATGTCCATGAAGAAGATGGTGGGATCGAGGTTGGCGTCGTGCTCCTTGGCGATCACCGCCTCCTTGATGGCGTACATGCAGCAGACCGAGGAGCAGTAGGGGTTGTCGCACTTGTTCATGTCCCTGGAACCGATACACTGGAGCCAGGCGACCTTCTTGGGCGTCTTGCCGTCGGAGATCCGCTCAACATGACCCATGGTGGGGCCGGAGGCGGAGAGCAGACGCTCGAACTCCATGGAGGTGACCACGTTGTCGTACTTGGAGTAGGCGTAGTTGTCGAACTTGGAGGGATCGAAAGGCTTGAATCCCGGGGAGAGGACAACGGAGCCCACGTCCAGCTGGACGGTCTCTTCCTTTTCGGCATGGGTGAGGAGGGTGACCGCGCCGGCGCCGCAGGCGTCCACGCACTGGTAACACTCGCAGCAGTAACCGCAGTTGTGGCAGCGGGCCGCTTCCTTGATACCGGTCTCCTCGTCGTAACCCAGTTCCACCTCGTCGAAGTTGCCTTCGCGGGCCGCAACGGGAAGCTCGGGCATCTTGGCGCGTCCCCAGCGGGCCGCGTCCTTACCGATGGGACGGTAGTTGGGCTGCTCGATCTTGATGGGCTCGCGGCCTTCGGCCATGTCCACGCCGTCCAGGTATCTCTCGATGGAGACGGCGGCTTCCTTACCGTGGGCGATGGCGCCGACGGCGATCCAGGGGCCGGTCTGAACGTCACCACCCGCGAAAACGCCGGGCTTGTCGGTGGCGTAGGAGATGGCGTCGGTCTCGACGGTGCCCCAGCGGGAGAAGGTGAGTCCGGTCACATCCTCGATGGGGGAGAGGTCGGGTCGCTGTCCGATGGCGGGGATGATCTGGTCGACTTCCAGGTCGTACTCGCTGCCGGGGATGGGAACCGGACGACGCCTGCCCGATGAGTCGGCCTCGCCGAGCTCCATGGTCAGGCAGCGGATGGCCGTGACCTTGCCGTCCTCGGTGACCACTTCCTGGGGAGCGGTGAGGTAGGAGATCTTTGTTCCTTCCTCTTCCGCCGCGTGGATCTCTTCCTCGAAAGCGGGCATTTCCGCGCGGGTACGGCGGTAGAGGAGGGATACCTCTTCCGCGCCCAGACGGATGGCGCAACGCACAACGTCGATGGCAACGTTACCGCCGCCCACGACGGCGACCTTCTTGCCGATGGGAGCCTTGCCGGTGAGGTTGACCTCGCGGAGGAAGTCCACGCCCTGGCGAACGCCCTCGGCCTTCTCGCCGGGGATACCCAGGTCGTAACCCACGTGGGCGCCGAGGGCGATGTAAACGGCCTTGTAGCCCTGCTCGAAGAGGTTCTCGATGGTCAGGTCCGGACCGAGGGGGGTGTTGCACTTGATCTCCACGCCCAGGTTGGTGATGACCTCGATATCCATGTCCAGGATCTCGGGGGGCAGGCGGTGATCGGGAATACCCACGCGGAGCATGCCGCCGGCCTGGGGCAGTGCCTCGAAGATCGTGGACTTGATGCCCTTTCTGGCCAACTGGTAGGCGGCGGAAAGGCCTGCGGGGCCGGAACCGATGATCGCGACCTTTTCGGGACGATCGGGGGCGCAGGGGATCTTCACCTTGCGGGGGTCGAACATGTCCGCCGCAAGACGCTTGAGGTCCCTGATGGCAACGGGGGTGTCCACGTCGCACATGCGGCATGCGTCCTCGCATCCGTGGGGACAGACCCTTCCCAGGGTGTGGGGAAGGGGCAGGTCTTCCATGATGATCTCGAGGGCCTGCTCGTATTTTTTCTCCTTGACCATCTGGACGTAGCCCTGGACGTTGAGGCCCGCGGGACAGGCGCTTCTACAGGGGGCCTGGTCGGTCTTCTCGATGGCAAAGCCGCCGGGGATGGCCTGGGAGTATTTTTTATAGGTGGCTTTCCTGTCGGAAAGGCCCTGGTCATATTCGTTGGGAAGCGACACGGGGCAGACGGTGGCACAGTCGCCGCAAGCGGTACACTTGTCCAGGTCAATGAAACGGGGTTTTTTTCTGACGGTTACGCTGAAATTTCCTTCGGATCCTTCAACCTTCTCCACTTCAGCATTGGTAAGCAGGTTGATGTTGAGATGCCGGCCGAACTCGACCAGTTTGGGTGAGATGATTCACATCGCACAGTCATTGGTGGGAAACGTCTTGTCAAGTTCGCTCATCACACCGCCGACGGCGGGTGACTTTTCAACGACATGTACCAGGTAACCGGAGTCGGCCAGGTCGATGGAGGCCTGCATTCCTGCAATACCGCCTCCAACTACCATAACAGACCCGAGAACTTTTTCAGCCATGAAGAACTCCTTATAGTACTGTTTGAAAAATGTTAGGGATTAATCCAAAACTCCAAACCTTTTTTATAAGTTTGACTTCTTATGTAAAAAAATGAGGGACCCGCGCACATTCCGCCTCTGTCAAAAATCCACCCCGCACGAAAACGCAGGAACCCTGTTAATTTAAGCAAACCATTCTAAAAAACCGATGTGACCTGAAGCAAAGACATTTCTTATCCATTAAAGGGACGCCTTGTCAATAAAAAAACCGTTGCCGCTGCCATGTTCGCGAAACTTGCCGTAACTTTTTTTTATAAAAGGGGCTTGAAAGGCGCGTGGATGGATGCTATGGTCCCTCCTTGCTCGAAAAACCAACAATTTTTCAAGGGTGAACCGCTGTATTTTACGGCACCCAACATCCCAAAAGATGAATCCCGAAGGACCCGGACGCCCACCTCAAGGCCCGGGGGAGCCCTTCGGACCCGGTGCCGGAACAGCGTAAAATAAGGAGTGCCTTTAATGCCTGATAGCAGAGCGTCGGCCATTAATATCGCCATTGTCGGGGGGGGGACGGACTGCACCGAGATCCTCGAAAGGAGTACCATCGGCAATTTCGATGCGGAGGTGATCGCCGTTGCCGATCCCGACCGGGGGGCGCCGGGCATGCAATTGGCCGAAAAACTCGGCATCGCCACGGTCACCGACTTCCGTGAACTGTACCGCCCCTCATACAACATCCAGCTGATCGCCGTCCTTACCCCAGAGCAGAAAATCCTCGACGAAATTTTAAAAACCAAGCCCGATCACATACGCGCACTCTCATACAAGGCCTTTTCCCTGTTCCAGAGCTCCATCCGCCTGGAGGAGTCCAGGATGAAGAAGCGCAACCGCGAGATCGAAACCATCCTCAACGGCATCGAGGATTTTATCCTCGTGCTGGGCAAGGATCGCACCATCATCGAGGTGAACGATTCCTTCCTCAGGGAGATGGGCTACACCAAGGAGGAGATCGTCGGCAAGAGATGCCACGAGGTGTTTCAGAAGGCCGACAAGCGGTGCCGGGGGGACAACCACTTCTGCCCCCTCACCGAGGTGATCACCAACCGCGAATGCACAAGGAAGGTGATCAAGAGGAAGGACAAGCACGGCGATCCCCATTTCGTGGAGGTCTCCATCTTCCCCATCTGGGACGAGGGGGGCGATATCGTCAAGTTCATCGAGGTGAGCCGCGACATCACCGCAAGGAAGCGGGAGGAGGAAGCCGCCAAGCAGCGCCTGGAGGAGATGGTGGCCGAGCGCACGAAAAAGCTCGAGGAGACCCATAAGATGCTCCTCCACAAGGATAAGATGGCCTCCCTCGGGCAGCTTGCGGCCTCGGTGGTTCACGAGATCAACAACCCCATCGCCGGCGTCCTGAACCTCACCATGCTCATTAAAAGGATCCTGGGGGAGGAGACACCCGGCGAAAAGGAGCTGGCACAGTTCGGCGGATATGTCGAGCTCATGGAGAGCGAGGTCAGAAGGATCAGCCGCATCGTCTCGGACCTCCACGCCTTTGCCCGGCCCACCAAGGGAGAGCCCGTTCCCCTGGACCTTGCCGCCCTCATGGAAAAGACCTTCTTTCTCTCGGCCAACCTGCTCAAGATCAACGGCGTGAAGGTCGCCATGGAGATGGATTCCGAACTCCCCCATATCATCGGCTCCGAGGATCAGCTCCAGCAGGTGTTTATGACCCTGATGACCAACGCGGCCGAGGCCGTGAGCGAAAAGGGGGGCGGGGAACTTTCAATCGGGGGAACCACCCTGCCCGAGGGGGATGCGGTGCGCATCACCTTCACGGACGACGGGGTGGGCATTCCCGAGGAGCACATGGACAGATTGTTCGAACCCTTTTTCACAACCAAGAAAGAGGGAAAGGGGATGGGCCTGGGCCTGTCCGTCGCGTACGGAATCATAAAGGAGTACGGCGGAGAGATCCAGGTGGCGTCCAAGGTCGGCACGGGCACCACCTTCAGGATCGATCTGCCCCTGAAACAGCTTGTAAAAATCTGATCGGGAAGAGGGTTTCATGGGAAAGATAAAAATTCTTATTGTTGACGACGAACTGATTATGCGGGAGTCCCTTGCCGGGTGGCTGGAGCGGGACGGCCACGAGGTGGAGACGGCCCCCAGCGGCGAAGAGGCCCTGGAGATGATGGGCGAGATCCGCTTCGATATCCTGCTGGTGGATATCAAGATGGAGGGGATGAGCGGCCTGGAGGTGCTTCGCAGGGTCAAGGCCGACGACCCGGACGTCGCCGTGGTGATGATCACGGCCTACGGTTCCATCTCCACGGCCATCGAGGCCATGAAGGACGGCGCCTTCGACTACCTGCTCAAACCCTTCGACCCCAACGAGCTGGGAATCCTCATCGAGAAGATCGTCGAACAGCAGGGCCAGGCCCGTGAAAACCTCTATCTCCGGCAGGAGTTCAAGGAGCGAACGAGGTTCGAGAGCATCATCGGCCAGTCCAAGCCCATGCAGGAGGTGTTCGACCTCATCGCCGACGTTGCCCCCATGAACTCCACCGTGCTGATCACCGGCGAAACCGGCACCGGAAAGGGGCTGGTGGCAAAGGCGATCCACACGAGGAGCAAGAGAAGTGAGGGGCCCTTTGTCGCCGTGAACTGCGGGGCCGTGCCCGAGCACCTCATGGAGAGCGAGCTCTTCGGCCACCAGAAGGGCGCGTTCACCGATGCCTCCGAGACCAAGAAGGGGCGCCTGGAGATGGCCCACGACGGCACCCTGTTCCTGGACGAGATCGGCGAGATCAGCATGCGCATGCAGATCGACCTTCTCAAGATCCTGGAGGAGAAGGTGTTTTACCGGGTGGGGGGCACCCAGCTCCTGGAGGCGAACTTCAGGGTGGTTGCGGCAACGAACCGTAACCTCATTGAGGCGATCGAGGAGGGTACCTTCAGGGAGGACCTCTACTACCGCCTCAACGTGATCTCCTTCAATATTCCCCCCTTGCGGGAACGAAAGGACGATATTCCCCTTCTTGCCGAACAGTTCCTGAGGCGCTTTTCCGCCGAGACCAATAAACAGATCGACAAGATCAGCCGCCAGGCCATGGACGAGATGATGCTCTACGAGTGGCCCGGAAACGTGCGCGAGCTCGAGAACGCTATCGAGCGCGCCGTGGTGGTGGGAAAGAGCAGGACCATCATGCCCGAGGACCTGCCCATCTTCAGCCGCGAGGAGTACGACACCACCTCCGTGAGCTCCCTCAAGGATGTGGAGAAGAACCATATTCTCCAGATCCTTGACGCGAACTCCTGGAACATCTCCAGGAGTTCCAAGGTGCTGGGGATCGACCGTTCGACCCTTTACAGCAAGATCAAGCTCTACTCCCTGAGCAGGGCGACGTGAGTCGGGCGGGCGGCCATATTGCCGTTTGCCCGGCGGGAAAGGTGGAACCGGCGCTCCTTGCGGCCATCGCCGGGGGGGTGAGTGAAAGGTTCGGAATAGAGGCGGTCGTATCCATGGAACTTTCCGACCTTATGTTCGCCCACAACAAGGAGCGGAACCAGTACCATTCCACGGCGATCCTCGAGAAGCTGTCGGAAACGGCGCCGCCTTCGGCCGTGAAGGTGATCGCGGTGACCCATGTGGACCTCTTTATTCCCATCCTCACCTATGTTCACGGGGAGGCCCAGCTGGGGGGGAGGTCCTGTATCATCTCCACCTTCCGCCTCAAGGGGGATGAGCGGCAAGAGGATTATATCGAGCGCATGAAAAAGGAGGCCGTGCACGAGCTCTGTCACACCTTTGATCTGCGTCACTGCAAGGATCCCACCTGCGTGATGCATTTTTGCAGGAACGCGAAAGAGGTGGACCGTCGTTCGGATGCCCTTTGCAGGTACTGCTTTCTCATGTTCGAGGATAAGTTCAGGCGACTCGCGGCAAAGGAAGATCTGGGACTCCAAACGGCCCGAAGATCTCTGAAAGATGCCGATGACCGCCCCATGGAAAAGGTGACCCCCTTGCGGGAAAACCTTGAAGAGGAAGACCCCATGGAGCGAAACCCCGGGATCGTTGTGGACCAGGGTTCGAAAGCATAAACCGAAAAGCAAAACCCATGGACCCAGTCCGGTGATCGTTGGAGTACGGGGCTGGATAGCCGGGAAGAAGGATGACTCCCGTGAAGCCCGGGGTATGGCCCGTCCCCAGGGGCGCTAAGGAATAAAGGGAATGACGAAACCTTCATATGAAGAGCTGGAACGCCGCCTTACGGCCGTGGAAGAGGAAAGGGATTGGCTCAAGGATGTGGTAAGGGAGCTGGAGTATGTGAACGCCCTTTACAACGATGTTCTTTCGGTCTCCCCGGTGGGCATCGGCCTTTTCGACGACCGTACCTTCAGCTGGATCAACAG